>Ga0302138_10000872_pt1 | contig 15124 bp, 12 predicted proteins | sample CBN3_321_MG_FD_203110 | JGI IMG/M metagenome (GOLD analysis project Ga0302138, IMG submission 203110) | Marine microbial communities from Western Arctic Ocean, Canada - CBN3_surface | ecosystem: Environmental > Aquatic > Marine > Oceanic | place: Canada: Western Arctic Ocean | collected 2017-09-15 | reverse complement strand
GAAAACTAGCATTGGTATGCTTCTCATCCTACAAACTTCTACTAATTTCTCTGTTTGTGGTTCTACACCTTTGGCTACATCAATTACAACAATAACACTATCTACAGCAGTTAAAGTTCTAAAGGTGTCCTCTGCAAAATCTTTGTGACCAGGAGTATCTAGAATATTTATTTTTTTATCTTTATAAATGAAGGCTAAAACAGAAGTTGCAACAGAAATACCACGCTGACGTTCAATTTCCATAAAATCTGAAGTTGCGCCCTTCTTGATTTTATTGTTTTTTACAGCACCAGCCTCTTGAATTGCTCCACCAAAAAGTAGTAACTTTTCTGTTAACGTTGTTTTACCTGCATCTGGATGCGAGATAATACCAAAAGTTCTTCTACGTTCTATTTCTTTAAAAAAATCCATCTACAAAAATTGAGGTGCAAATATAGGTTTTATTCTATAATTTATCTCCTGATTTTAAAGGGATACCTATTAATAACAAGACTAAGATTTTATGAAATTTAATGCATTATAATTTCGTAATAAATTTTTATAAAATACTGTATTAATCTAAAACTTCAATAGTCATTTTAATATCTTCTATAGGCCATTCATCTACACCTACTTTTACCCTTGATATTTTATCTAAGGTATTAAAACCAGAGATTACTTCCCCAAAAACAGTGTGCTGGTTATCTAAATGATGATTTCCATTTCTATTGTGTACCATATAAAATTCAAACGGACTTGATAATTTATTAGGATTCTTTTCCCATTGCCTAGCAGCAGCCAATGCGCCGTATTTATGGGTTCTATTGCTCTTAAACTCGGGTTTTAATAAATAGTTTCCATACAATCTTCGTTGATTTCTAGTATAGGTTTCATCAGAGTTTCCTCCTTGAATTACAAAGTTTTTTGCTACTCTGTATATGACAGTAGTATTAAAGTATTTTAATTTGGTTAAGAAAATAAAATTGGCTCTATGGATAGGAACATCATCATATAACAGTAATTTTATACTACCAAATTTTGTTGTAATACGTATTTTATTTTCCTTATTTTGTTTACCATATTCCGTAAAAAAAGCTTCAACATTGTATTTATTTAAGCTATCCCATGTTTTAATAATTTTCTTTTCTAAATTATTTTCAATAATTTTCTTTTTATTTTTCGTTGAATTTTCTGTTTTTTTATTTTTTAGTGGAACACTTTCTTTGCACTGATAAAGAGAGAAAACACCTACAATTAATAAAAGTTGTATTATAATTTTCATAAGAATTAGTAGGTTTATATTTTCAAAGATAAATCATCAAAATAAAAGAATAAGAAAATTTGATTGTTTTTCATACATTTTCATGATTTATTGGTAATTCATTGCTTATTTTTGTTATAATGATAGAGTATGTTATTTTAGTGGATGAAAACGATCAACAGGTTGGTTTAATGGAAAAAATAGAAGCACATGAAAAAGCAGCATTACATAGAGCTTTTTCAGTTTTTATTTTTAATAAGAAAGGAGAGTTAATGCTGCAACAAAGAGCTGCATCTAAGTACCATTCTCCATTGTTATGGACAAATACATGTTGCTCTCATCAAAGAAGTGGAGAAAGTAACTTAGAAGCAGGAAGAAGAAGGTTGCAAGAAGAGATGGGTTTTGTAACAGAGATTACAGAAGTGTTTTCTTTTATTTACAAAGCACCTTTTGATAATGGCTTAACAGAGCACGAATTTGATCATGTGATGATTGGTAAATACGAAGCGCCACCCAATGTAAACAAAGAGGAAGTAGAAGCTTATAAATGGATGCAGTTAGCAGATGTAAAGAAAGACATCGAAGAAAATCCTTCAATTTATACTGCTTGGTTTAAAATTATTTTTGAAAAATCTTATAAAAAATTAACAAATGCCTAGAGTAACAGTTCATAGAAAAGCACATTTTAATGCAGCGCATCGATTATATCGGAAAGATTGGAGTGATGAGAAAAACTTTAAAGTTTTTAATAAATGTAGCAATCCTAATTTTCACGGACATAATTACGAGTTAATTGTTTCTTTAACAGGAGAAATTGACAATGAAACAGGATATGTTTTCGATCTAGGAATTTTAAAAAATCATATTAAATCTGAAATAGAAGATGCTTTTGATCATAAAAATTTGAATTTAGAAGTACCAGAATTTAAAGATTTGAATCCTACCGCAGAAAATATATGTGTGGTTACCTATCAAAAATTAAGAAATTTGTTACCAACTAACTTAGACTTAGAAGTTACTTTATACGAAACTCCAAGAAACTTTGTAAGCTACTCAGGCTCTTAGTTAATTGGTTTATTTCATGTAAAATAAAACGCCTCGTTTACAAATAGTAAACGAGGCGTTTTTTTGTGTTAAAAAGAAAATTAATTAGTCTTTTAACTTTCCTTTAAACTCTTCAAATTTACTAGCACTTTTCTTAGGCCAGCTGTTATTAGAAGTATCTACATCTGCAGTTTCAAAATCTGGATCTACTACAATGTTTGTAATTTCTTTGTTCGAAGCAAAGACTCTTTTAGCATTAGTGTCACTTCTCATCCATATTTGAGCAGGGAAAGTTTCTCTTTTTGTAGTGCCATCTGCATACGTTAATTCTACAATAATTGGCATTATTAAACCACCTGGCTTTTCAAATTCTACAGAATAAATAAAAGCAGGCACCTCTTGTCCTTCAGAAAAGGAATCCATAGCATTTGCATTGGCATCCTCTTTTTTGTCAGTAATATAGACTAAATCACCTAAGCTATCAAAATATTGCTTGTATTGCGCTTTCAATTTTGTAACTCTTTCATTTGGCTTGTCAGTTAAATACAATGGTTTCACTTCTTTAATACCAATATCTGTTACATCTGTAGTGTAGAACCATCCTCTAAAAAACCAATCTAAATCCATACCAGATGCATCTTGCATAGATCTAAAAAAGTCTTCTGGTGTTGGGTGTTTAAACATCCAACGTTTAGAATACATTCTAAATGCGTGGTCAAATAATTCTGGACCCATAATTGTTTTTCTTAGCATATATAAACCAGCTGCTGGCTTAGAATATGCATTTGGCCCGAATTGTTTTACATAATCTCCTTGAGACATAATAGGAGAAATATTAGATTGATCTCCGCCCATATATCTTGTGATTTCTTTTGCAGGATTAGAAGCAAATAACTCTGCATCATATACATCTTCTGCTAAAATTTCAACAAAGGAGTTTAACCCTTCATCCATCCAAGTCCATTGTCTCTCGTCAGAATTCACAATCATTGGAAAAAAGTTGTGTCCAACTTCATGAATAATTACCCCTATCATTCCTTTTTTAGTTCTATCAGAATACGTACCATCTTCATTTGGTCTCCCAAAATTAAAACAAATCATTGGATACTCCATTCCTTGTCTTTCTGAATGCACAGAAACAGCTTTAGAGTATGGGTAGTCAAATGTTAATTTAGAATACTCAATTAAGGTAGTAGCAATTGCTCTTGTAGAATGCTCTTCCCATAAAGGATTTCCTTCTTTAGGGTATAAAGAGGTTGCCATTACAGATTTACCATTAATATTTACAGCCATTGCATCCCAAATATATTTTCTTGAAGTTGCAAAAGCAAAATCACGAACACGCTTTGCTTTAAATTTCCAAGTTTTTGTTCCTGTAGCTCTTCCTTTTTCTGTTTCCTCTGCTTCTTCTTGTGTTACAATTAGAACCGGATTATCAAAAGATTTTCTTGCTTTCTCAAAACGCTTTCGTTGTGTTTTAGTAAGTACCTCTTTTTCATTTTGCAAAGTACCAGTAGCTTCCATAATATGGTCTGCAGGCACTGTAAGGCTTACTTCGTAATCTCCAAATTCTAATGCGAATTCTGATCTGCCCCAAAACTGCATATTTTGCCATCCTTCTACATTATTATAGACTGCTAATCTTGGAAAAAATTGTGCAATCGTATAGTTGTTGTTTCCATCAGGAAAAGTTTCTAATCCAGAACGTCCACCATCTTTATTAATATCATTAATTAAATAATTCCATTGAATACTAAATTTAAAGGTATCTCCAGGAGCTAGTGCTTTGGTTAAATTAATACGCATCATAGTGCTGTTAATAGTATGAGATAGTGGTCTACCATTACTTTCTACTTTCGTAATATTGTATCCAAAGCCTTTCTTTTGTTTCATAAAAGAACTTTTAAAATTATCTGGAGTTACAAAGGCTGCAGCACTGTTAGATTTTGCTAAGGGAGTTTTAGAATCGTCAGCCCTCATGTTTTGATCTAGTTGTACCCATAAATATTCTAAATTATCTTTAGAATTATTGTGATACGTAATATTTTCATCACCATAAATTGTATTGGCAGTTTCGTCTAAACGAATGTCCATTACATAATCTACCTTTTGCTGTGTGTATTGATGACCTGGAGCACCGGATGCTGCATGTTGATCATTAGGGGTTGCCAAAACATCTTTCATTTGTCTAAATTTGTTTTGGTCTGTGTGCCCTTGCTGCGTTTTCTTTTCTTCTTTAGTTCCTTCTTGCGCTATTGTTGCAAAGCTGATAAAGAAAAGAGAAAATACGAGTAAAGAAAGTTTTTTCATATTATATTTTTTTGATTTTAATAAGGGCTCGAAAATAAGCATATATAAACGATGTTGTTTAATTTCGTTAAAAATTTAACAAATTTTTATATAAAAAAAGCGATGAGAAAATTAATTCACACCGCTTTATTTTTGTTAAAATAAAAATTTAGTTTTTCATTTTTGTTTTGAACTTACTAAACTGATCTTTGTTAGTGTTAGGAAAGCTATTGTTAGATAGGTCTACATCTGCAGTCTCTAAATCTGGGTCAATTACAATCTTAGTTATTTGCTTATCTGAGTGCACAGCTTTTGTAACTTTCTTATCATTGTATCTCCAAATTTGTGCAGGGTATGTCTTTTTTTCTTTACTACCGTCATCATATGTATATTCTACAATAATTGGCATTACTAAACCACCTGGTTTGTTAAATGTAATCTCATAGAAATATTTAGATTTTGCAGATGTTGGTTTTGTGATGTTTAAACCTTCGCTATTATCTTCAATAAAATCAATACCTTCCTTAGACGCATTATTTGTTGCATAAAATTTTCGCACACCTTCAATACCAATATCTGTTACATCTGTTGTGAAAAACCAGCCTCTCCAAAACCAATCTAAATCTATACCAGAAGCATCTTCCATGGTTCTAAAGAAATCTGCAGGAGAAGGATGTTTGAACATCCATCTTTGAGAATAGGTTCTAAAGGCATGGTCAAATAATTCTTTTCCCATAATTGTTTCTCTTAAAATCCATAAAGCTGTTGCGGGTTTCCCGTAAGCATTATTACCAAACTCGTATACATGGTCTCCTTTAGACATTATTGGTGCAATAGTAGATTGATCTCCTGCCATATATTTTACAATATTTTTAGGATAACCTCTTGTAATAGGAAAGTCTTTGTCATAATCTAATTCTGCCAACATTTCCATGTATGAGTTCAATCCCTCATCCATCCAAGTCCATTGTCTTTCATCAGAATTTACAATCATAGGAAAAAAGTTATGGCCAACTTCATGAATGGTTACTTTAATCATTCTATATTTTATTTTATCAGAATATGTTCCATCTGCATCTGGTCTTCCAGGATTGAAACAAATTTGTGGATACTCCATTCCCATTTGTCCGTCTACAGAAATTGCTTTATGATACGGATAATCGAATGTATACTTAGAATATGTTTTTAGAGTTTGTGCAACTGCTCTTGTAGAGTGGTCGCCGTATAACGGATTTGCTTCTTTAGAATATAAAGAATATGCCATTACTGTTTTACCATTAATGTCTACTGCCATTGCATCCCATATAAATTTTCTTGAAGTTGCAAATGCATAATCACGCACATTCTCTGCATAAAATTTCCAAGTTTTTGTCTTTTTAGACTTGCTTTTTTCAATTTTTTCAGCTTCGTCTTGTGTTCTAATTAAAACAGGGTTGTCAAATGTTGTTCTTGCTTTTTCTAGCCTTTTTAATTCCTTTCTAGATAATACTTCAACTTCATTCTTTAAGATACCTGTTGCACCTAGCATGTGATCTTCAGGGGTAGTAATATTTACGCTAAAATCTCCAAATTCCAAAGCAAATTCACTTCTACCCCAAAATTGATCATTTTGCCAACCTTCTACATTATCGTACACACACATTCTTGGATAAAACTGTGCAATTACATAGTTGTTATTTCCATCTTTAGAAAAGTGCTCATAACCAGATCTTCCTCCATCTGTTCTATGGTTGTTAATATTATACCACCATTTTATTTTAAATTGAAACTTTTCTCCAGAGGCTAAAGGTGTATCTAAATTAATACGCATCATTGTTTGGTTAACAGTATGTGATAAATTTGTACCATCTAAATTTTTAACACTTTCTATTTTAAAACCACCATCAAATGCGGCATCTATATACGATTTTTTAAATCTTTTTTCAGAAGTACTATTCGGAATACTATTAGATTGAATATCTGGAGTTTTAGAATCTGCTGCTCTCATATTTTGATCTAATTGTACCCATAAATAGGCTAAAGAATCGTCTGAGTTGTTATGATATGTAATGGTTTCATTTCCATAGATTCGGGTATTAGTATCATCTAAAATAATATCCATTGTATAATCTACTTTTTGCTGCGTATATTTTAAACCTGGCGCACCAGATGCAGTTCTTTGTAGATTGGGTGTTGGTAAAAGTTCCTTTAATTGTTTAAATTTATTTTGGTTTGTATGGCCTGCTTTTGTTTTAGAGTTTTGTGCAAAATTCACACTAGTTATAAATACAATAGATAAGAGTAATAGCTCTATTTTTTTCATAATTTGAAATTTGAATTGGTTAGTATTAATTTTTATAAGTTAATGTTTCTTTATAATATTCTTTGGATAGTAAAACACTTTTATTGGTAGTTCCAACCTTAGACTTGATTAAATTCTCTTGTTTATCAAAATGTTTTAATAATATTTTATTGGTAACTTCAATGGAAGAGATTTTAGAAACATTTTCTATTTCTAAATAAAAATAGACCAAATCCCCCTCATATTCCTTTCCTACGTAATGAAACGCTCTAGAAGTATTATTGATTTTAAATTGTAATGCATTTCTTAAATAGTTTTCAAAATAAATATCATTATTCTTTAGCTCTTTTTTTGTAGAAAGCTGCAAATCGATATTATGATCTTTATTTAAAGCAGTCTCAATATCATCCATAAAAACATTGATAATTATTTGTACAGATTTTGATGTTTCTTTATAATTTACCTGTGTTAAACTTAAATAATATTTATGTACCGAAAAGGAGAGTAGTGGTATGATTAAAAGAAGTAAAAAATATTTTTTGAGTTTCATAAAATGATAAAAATAATTACAACGCCAAATTACTCTTTTTTTATAATTTCTAAGTATGTTTTACTTTCAGATTGAAAAATTTTAATTATTTCTAAAACTTTTTTGTCTTTATGAAGTTCTTCAATACCTAGGGAATTACAATACCCTAAAAAATGAAAGTACTTTTCTACAGGAATTTTTAATTGTTCAAAAAAGAATTTTTCTCCCAATTCTGACATTATCTTGAAAGGAAAGGCCTTTTTTCTAGCCAACTCTTTTCTTAAAGCCCACAGACGTTCAGAACTTTTAAAAGGCATAACTATACTTGCACCAGCACCAGAAAATTTAGCTGTAGGATCTACATTATTTATAGGTGGTTTCATTTTGTCTATATGGTCTTCAGGTGCAACAACGTTCATGTTTATTTTAGAGAAGTCCAAAAGGTCTCTTAATAAAGAATCTTTTTTATTTGTAGGCACACTTTTAGAATCGATTCCCAATCTGCCAAATAAGTTATGCCTTTTCAGTTCGAAGGTATCTAAAACTACTGTATTCTCTCTTAATGTTATATTGATAGATGCATTCTTTACATCCTTTTTATTAATAACGATAAACTTTGTAATATGCTGAATCGAAGAAATTCTTAAAGAATCTCCTTTTTTAACAAACATCCTAAAATCTCCATTATCAGACGAAAAAGTACCTTGATTAGTTTTTAAGTTGATAATATTTGCATTTTTAATAATCGTTAAAGTATCTACTATTTTTCCAACAACTAACGCTCTTCTTTCTTGAGAGAAAGAACTAAAAGTTAATAAAAATAGAAATATAACAAGTGTTTTTTTAATTATTAGGTAACTTTTCATAGGCAACAAATCTTTATTTAGCAAACCTAAAGTTAGTGAAAAAAGCAAATAAATAACTGTTAAAATTCATTCTTTTTAAAGGTCAATTTTATTTGAGAAGAATCTTCTAAGAAAATAAATTAGGTTTTTTTAACAAATTTTGATGGGTCTTAAATTATAAGAGAAAAAACCAATATTAAAAGTAGTATCTTCATTAGAATATAATGAGGCGCTTAATACCTTGTTATTACATTGTAATTTATGTTTAAATATCATTTATAAAACAATTTTCTTATTTTTGACTCATGAAAAAAATGATTATTGCGAGTACTTCAACTGTTTTTGGAAGTGGATATTTGGATTATTTATTACCTGTTTTACAGGAGCATTTTAAGAATGTGAATACAGTAACCTTTATACCATATGCAATGCCTGGGGGTATTTGTTATGATGCTTATACCGATATAGTATCGAAAGCATTTTCTAAAATAAATATGGGTGTAAAAGGAATTCATGAGTATGAAAGTCCGAAAGAAGCAATTTTAAAAGCAGAGGCACTATTTACTGGAGGAGGAAATACCTTTGAGTTAGTAAACCAACTCTACAAGCATGATCTTTTAAATAATTTGAAATTATTAATTGAAAGAGGTATCCCATATTTAGGTACAAGTGCTGGAAGCAATATTTGTGGTGTTGATATGAAAAACACCAATGATATGCCGATTGTATACCCGCCAAGTTTTAAAACTTTAGGGTGCCTATCTTTTAATATAAACGCACATTATCTAGATCCCGAAAAAGATTCTACACATATGGGAGAAAGCAGAGAGACTAGAATTAAAGAGTTTCACGTTTTTAATGAAACCTCCGTTTTGGGTTTGAGAGAGGGCAGCTGGCTTTCCATTGAAAATAATAAAATTATACTTCAAGGAGAACACACTGCAAGATTATTTCTTCAAAATCAAGATCCTATGGAGTTACAAACCGGAATAGAGGTGGTAATTTAATTTTTTAACGAATAAATTAATATGTTATATAATCTACAATTTCTAAACCATACCCAATCATACCAACTCTTTTTGTTTGCTTAGAGTTAGTTATTAATTTTAATTTACTTATATTTAAATCGTGTAAAATTTGAGCACCAATACCAAAATCTCTATTATCTAGTTTAATATTTGGAGCTTTTATTTCTCCAACTTCCTGATTTTCTTTTAAAACCTTTAATCTGGTAATTAAATTTTGAGACTGATTTTGTTGATTTACAAAAAGAATAGCCCCTTTTCCTTCGTCATTTATAACTTGAAACATTTGGTCTAGTTTTTTATCTGCGTTATTTGTTAAAGTTCCTAAAATGTCATTATTTACCAAAGTAGAATTTACTCTTGTTAATACTGCGTCTTCCTTTGACCAAGAACCTTTAGTTAATGCAATATGAATTTGGTTATTTGTAGTTTGTTCATAAGCACGCAATCTAAATTCACCAAATCGTGTAATGATATTAAAATCGTCTTTTTTATCGATTAAAGAGTCATGCTCCATTCTATATGCTACTAAATCTTCTATAGAAACTATTTTAATATCAAACTTTTTTGCAACCTTTAAAAGTTCTGGTAAGCGTGCCATTGTGCCGTCTTCATTCATTATTTCTACAATAACTCCTGCAGGCTCTAAACCTGCTAAACGCGCAAAATCTATGGCTGCTTCTGTATGCCCTGTTCTCCTTAAAACACCGCCTTCTTTGGCTTTTAATGGAAAAATGTGTCCAGGTCTTGCTAAATCAAATGGCTTGGTATCTTTTTTAATTAAAGCTTGTATGGTTAGTGCTCTATCTGCAGCAGAAATTCCTGTTGTAACACCTTTTCCACGAAGATCTACAGAGACCGTAAACCCTGTTTCCATCGGGTCTGTATTATTTTCGACCATCATGCCTAAGCCTAATTCTTGACAACGGTTTTCTGTTAGAGGTGCACAAATTAACCCACGGCCATGCATAGCCATAAAATTAATCATTTCTGGTGTTGCTTTTTCTGCGGCTGCTAGAAAATCGCCTTCGTTTTCTCTGTTTTCATCATCAACAACAATTATTACTTTTCCTTCTCTTACGTCTGCAATTGCATCTGCAATATTATTAAGTTGTGTATTTTTTTTATTTGCTAAAGAGGTCATACTTTTAAAAGTCTTTTTTGGGAGTAAATTTTTGAAATATTTTTTTAAGTGGTAATAGAATGTTGTCAACATTAAATATTCCCTTGTCTTTTGTTGCTCTTCTTGTTAGAAAAATTCCAAACGGAATCATTACCATTGCAGAAATCCAAGAACCTAGTAAAGAGGAGATAGAACTTTCTTCTGCCAAGTTTTTACCCATTGTATTTCCAAAGAAATAAATAACATAAATAGCAATGGCTAAAATCATTGGTAAGCCAAACCCACCTTTTCTAATAATTGAGCCTAATGGTGCACCAATAAAAAATAAAATGAGACAAGAAAATGACAAAGCAATTCGACCATAGTATTCAGAATCGAAGAAATTTAGTGTTTTCCGTTTCCATTTTATACTTTTTATATTATTTTTCACATTAGTAACGGCACTATTTATTTTCGTTCTCGCACCATTTAATATACCTATTTGCTCTTTTAAATGAAAATTTTCTAGAGTACCAATTGTATCGATATTCTTCTGCTTTAAAGAATCTGTGTATTTATATAGTAACTTGGACTGTGATATGGAAGAAATAGACTTGGACCTAGACATTAATATGTCATTATAATTTGTTTTCAAAATAGGAATGGTGTCTGTAAGTTGATTAATTCTCAGCATTTTAAAATTATTCTTAAAACGCTCTTCATCTAGAGAACCATCGCCAACAAGGTCAGAAATATCTATATTAAATTCATATTCTTTAAAAGTTGCTTGGGAAGCTGGCATTTTCTCTTTTTTAACACGAGATCTTGTAGTCTTTGTATGGTCTTCATAATAAAAACCATCATATAAAATAAATGTCATATATCTACTTCCTTCTTCAGAAATAATTTTACCTCTTTCTGCAGTTATTACTTTCTGATTTCCTTTTCTAGAACTTAAATCATAAATTAAAACATTTTTCAAAAGGTTTTTTTCTTCACCATATTTTTCATCGAATTTAATCTGATAATTTGGTAAATCGCTATTAAAACTTCCGGGAATTAATGCCAATGCGGGTTTTTTCTTTTTTATATTGTAGTATAGGTTTTGTTGCTTTAAAATAGCATATGGGAAAATATTATTTAAAAAAATGAAATTAATTCCACTTAAAAAAAGTGTTAAAAAAATTAAAGGCCTTACTAATCTTTGAAGAGAAATTCCTGCTGATTTGGCTGCTGCGAATTCGTAGTTTTCCCCTAAACTTCCTAAAGCCATAATAGAAGATAATAAAACTGCAATTGGCAATGCTTGTGGTATGATACTAAGTGAGGTATAGTATAAAAATTTTAGAATAAAAGTAATACTAATACCTTTACCAGCGATACTTTCAAAAGTCTGCCAAAGTAATTGCATTACTAAGACAAATAAAACAATTAAAAATGTTGCTAGAAAAGGTACTAAGAATGTTTTTAAGATGTATTTATCTAAAATTTTCATTAAAGCAAAAGTAGTTTCTTAAATATAAATATGCTATTAAAATCCTGTTAATTGACAGTATTAGTCTATTGTATAATTATCACTTAAATATTTTGTTTTATTTAAACTAAAGAAACTTTCAGATAAATCTTCATTTTTTTTAAATTCAGTAATTGTAAACATTGTTTTTGAAGCGTTTATACCGGTTTGAATTAGCTTGTAAATATGTTTAGTCTTTACATCTATACCTAGCTCTACCATTATAATTTCTGAATTACTATCAATCGGATTCAAGGTAACAAACTGAATCTTTTTGCCTTTTATGTTTTGTAATTTTCCCATTTCTAAATTATAACCTTCTTTGTAAAAAGTTAATAGTTTAGAGGGATAAATAAACCCATCATCGTCACTTAAATCGCTATCTGAAATAGAAATCTCTTTTTCATCATGATTAATTACATACAATTTTGCACCATCATAAATAAAATGATTACCCAAGTAGTTTAAACTATATTTTTCTCCTTTTAAATTAATTTCACCGTTAATAGGGGGTTCATCACCTTCTTTTATTCCTGCATCTTCATTACTTAATGTTTGGCTAAAACCTATATACATATTTTCATAAGCTCCCATTTTTGCTGAAACTTCGTCTAATAAAGATTTTGCTTTTTCTGCACTTTGTGCAAATGCAACTGTCGCTATAAAAAGAGATAAAAATAAGATTCCTGTTTTTTTCATAATGTAATAAATGTGTAATCTTGGTAAAAAAGGTTATGTATTTTTTTCGTTTGCTAATAATTGATCTAAAGCTACAAAATCTGCTACTAAAACTTGTCTTGCTTTGCTTCCTTCAAAACCACCAACAATTCCAGCGGCTTCTAATTGATCTATTAATCTACCGGCTCTATTGTAACCAAGTTTTAACTTTCTTTGCAAAAGAGAGGCAGAACCTTGTTGAGCTGTTACAATAATTTCTGCTGCATCTCTAAATAGTTTGTCTCGGTCATCGATATCAATATCAATACTTGTGCCACTTTCATCATCTACGTATTCTGGCAAAAGGTAGGCATTGGCATAGGCTTTTTGAGAGCCAATATAGTCTGTAATTTTTTCAACTTCAGGTGTATCTACAAAGGCACATTGTATTCTATTAAGGTTATTACCTGCCGTATATAATAAATCTCCTCTACCAATCAACTGATCTGCACCTCCGGCATCTAAGATAGTTCTAGAATCTATTTTAGAAGTTACTCTAAATGCTATTCTTGCAGGAAAATTTGCTTTAATAATACCGGTAATTACATTAACAGAAGGTCTTTGCGTCGCTACAATTAAATGGATCCCAATAGCTCTAGCTAGCTGAGCTAGACGTGCAATAGGTGTTTCTATTTCTTTACCAGCAGTCATTATTAAGTCTGCAAATTCATCAATAACCAAAACAATGTATGGTAAAAATTGATGTCCATCATTAGGATTTAATTTACGTGCTTTAAACTTGGTATTGTATTCCTTTATATTACGTACCATTGCGTTCTTTAAAAGATCATAACGGTTATCCATTTCTATACAAAGAGAATTTAAGGTATGCACAACCTTGGTCGTATCGGTTATAATTGCTTCTTCTACATCTGGTAATTTAGCTAAATAATGACGCTCTATTTTATTAAATAAAGTTAATTCTACTTTCTTTGGGTCTACTAAGATAAATTTAACTTCAGCTGGATGTTTTTTATATAATAAAGAAGTTAATACTGCATTTAAACCGACAGATTTTCCTTGTCCAGTAGCTCCTGCCATCAGTAGGTGAGGCATCTTCGCAAGATCAACTACAAAAGTTTCATTAGATATTGTTTTTCCCAATGCAATAGGAAGTTCCATATCTGTTTCTTGAAATTTCTTTGAAGAAATAACAGAATGCATAGAAACAATTGTAGATTTTTTATTTGGTACTTCAATACCAATGGTACCTTTACCTGGTATTGGTGCAATAATCCTGATACCTAATGCCGATAAAGACAAAGCAATATCATCTTCTAAGTTTTTAATTTTAGAAATTCTAATTCCTGCTTCTGGTACAATTTCATATAAAGTAATTGTAGGCCCAACGGTTGCTTTAATTTCTGCAATACCAATTTTATAATTTTTTAAAGTTTCTACAATTTTATCTTTGTTGGCTTCTAATTCTTCTGGATCAATAGAAATTGTTTCGTTATATTGCTTTAATAGATTAAAAGTAGGAAATTTAAAGTTTGCCAACTCTAAAGTAGGGTCAAACTCGCCAAAGTCTTTTACTAATTTATCGGACAAATTTTCTGCAACACTTTTTTCTTCTCTATTAATGGCTAAATCAATTTCTACGATTGGCTCTAATTCTTTTTCTTGAGTAGGTTCTATTTCTAAATTGGGCTCCAAGTTCCCTTCAATAGTTAACGAAATTCCTTCCTTAGATCCCTTTACTTCTGAATGTTTAGAGATTGTAGGTTTTAAATCGATTACAGATTTTTCAAATTCTGATTTATTATTAGCTTCTGAATTTAAAGAATTGTCAATTAATACTTCTTCTTTTTCGGAAGTTTTAGTTGCCTCTTCGATAGCAGGAACTTTAGATTCGTCTTTTACTTTTTGGTCTTTATCTTCTCTTTTTTGTTTTAATCTATTTATAAATCCATCAAAATTCACTTTATAACGTGCAACAATGTATGCTATGAAAAAGAAAATTAGAAATATAATTAGTCCCGTTTTTCCTACAAAATCTTGTGAATATTGATTTATTTCAAAACCAATAATACCAGAAATAAGTGCAAATTTTTCATGCAAGAATCCAAGACTTACAGAAACTAAAAACATTGCTGTTAATCCCCAATTCCAAGAAATAATTATTTTAGATAATTTTCTTTTTAGTAAGATTGAAAACCCTGTTGAAAAAAGTTGAAAAGAAACTATAAATGCCGCAATACCAAAACCTTTATAAATAAAAAAATGTCCTAAGTTTGCTCCAATTTTTCCTAATAAATTTTCACTTTTTACTACTCTATTAAACAATTGGTGAATTGTGCTCTGATCTTCTTGCCAATTAAAAAAGAAAGAAACAAAAGCAATACATAAAAAAACAGAAAACAACATTAGAAAAGATCCAAAAATAGTTTGCGTTTGCTTCGTCATTAAAAAAGCAAAAATACTAGGTTTTCTTTCAGTATTATCTGCTGTTTTTTCTATGCTAGGTTTTCTTTTAGCCATTAATAAATATCTTTTTTTTTTAAAAGTTCGTTACGCTAAAATAGTAAATTGATTTTTG
>Ga0302138_10000860_pt1 | contig 15209 bp, 13 predicted proteins | sample CBN3_321_MG_FD_203110 | JGI IMG/M metagenome (GOLD analysis project Ga0302138, IMG submission 203110) | Marine microbial communities from Western Arctic Ocean, Canada - CBN3_surface | ecosystem: Environmental > Aquatic > Marine > Oceanic | place: Canada: Western Arctic Ocean | collected 2017-09-15 | reverse complement strand
CAAAATCAAGAAACTTTGCGTACGGCTCTAGCTATGGGGGCAGATCGCGCAATCTTGGTGATTGCGACTGAAGATGTTCACACAGATATTGAACCCCTAACCGTTGCTAAAATTCTCAAAGCTGTAATTGACGAAGAACAACCGGGCATTGTTTTGGCAGGCAAACAGGCTATCGATAATGACATGAATGCGACTGGACAAATGTTGGCAGCCCTAACCGGATGGTCACAAGCGACCTTTGTGTCTGAACTGGAAATCCAAGGCGACAGCGCAGTTGTGACCCGCGAAGTGGATGGCGGATTGCAAAAAATCAAAGTCTCTATGCCGACCATCGTTACGGTTGACTTACGCTTGAATGAGCCGCGCTATGCCTCTCTACCAAACATCATGAAGGCAAAGAAAAAACCAATGGATGAAAAAACAGCAGCAGATATTGGCGTTGATGTCTCTCCACGCTTAAATATTGTTTCAACCAGTGAACCCGAAGCGCGTGCTGCGGGAATTAAGGTTGGGTCTGTTGATGAATTGGTCGAGAGACTTAAAGAAGTGGGGGCCGTATAATGGCTGTACTCCTGATAGCGGAAGTAAACGGCGGTGACTTATCAGTGGATTCCACTGCGAAAGCACTCACAGCTGCAAAAGAGCTCGGTGACATTACATTACTTTGCGTTGGTTCGGGCTGTTCTGGCGCTGCCACCGCGGCAGCAAAGTTGGATGGCGTGTCCAAAGTTTTGTGCGTTCAAGACGAAGCGTATGGCCATGACCTTGCCGAGCCCGTAGCCGCCCTGATTGTTTCACTAGCTGGCGACTACACGCACATCTTTGCGCCATCCACCTCAGCCTCCAAAAACATTATGCCGCGCGTGGCAGCACTTTTGGATGTGATGATCATCTCTGAAGTCACAGCCGTCGTGGATGCTGAAACGTTTGAACGTCCAATCTATGCCGGCAACGCCATTCAAACTGTGAAATCTGTAGATGCAATTAAAGTTGCAACCATTCGAACAACTACGTTTGATGCAGCTGGTGATGGTGGGTCCGCCTCCGTGATAAGCATTGATGCTGTCGTAAATCCTGGCTTGTCAGTGTGGCTGGAAGACAAAACAGCAGCAAGTGATCGCCCTGAGCTGACATCAGCCGGCATCGTCGTCTCAGGTGGCCGCGGTGTGGGATCACAGGAGGAGTTTAAAATCATTGAGGCACTTGCAGATAAACTGGGTGCGGCTGTTGGCGCGTCTCGCGCCGCGGTGGATTCAGGCTATGCACCAAATGATTGGCAAGTGGGCCAAACAGGCAAGGTGGTGGCCCCAGATCTTTATGTTGCAGTTGGCATTTCTGGTGCTATCCAACATTTGGCAGGCATGAAAGACTCCAAAGTGATAGTTGCTATCAATAAGGACGAAGAAGCCCCAATTTTTCAAGTGGCTGACTTTGGCCTGGTGGGCGACCTTTTCGACATTGTACCACAGTTAACCGAAAAGCTAGAGTAACCACCTACAAATAAACTTCAAAAAAAGGTCCACTATGATTTGGTGGGCCTTTATAATTTGGTCAACTAGTTAAATTATAAAGATACTTTCTGGGCATCAAGAGCAAAGTATTATGTTGCCTCGCCGAACCGATCAGCCACTAAGACAAATAAGGCCTGTGCCAAAGCCTCAGGCTCGGCACCACGCGTCTCAACCTCGATCGACGAGCCCTGCGACGCGGCCAACATCAGCAGGCCCATAATACTGTCGCCCTCCGCCGAAAGGCCATCCTTTCGCACAATTGCCCCCGCATCAAACCGTTCGACAGTCTCAACAAATTTTGCAGAGGCTCGTGCATGCAGACCTTTCTCATTTATAATATTCAATGTTTGCAACAATTACACGAACCTTATGAAGTTTCTGGAAGGCAATCCATGTATTTTCGCCCAGCATCGATCGCTTTTGAAATCGCCTCTGGTACGGGTTTACCACGGCATTTTGCCAACTTAACTAGCAAAGGCAAGTTTGCACCGTAAAGCACGCGACGGTTAGCACAATTGCATGCAGACAATGACAGGTTACAGGGTGAGCCCCCAAACATATCCGTCACGATCACAACACCATCACCACAATCAACACCATCGGCCGCTTGGCATATTTCTTCACGTTTTTCATCACGGTCGCAGTCTGCACGAATAGTAACTGCAGTTATACCTGATTGAGCACCAACAACATGCTCCACAGCAGCCATATATTCAGTGGCCAGCCCTCCGTGCGCTACGATTACAATTCCGATCAACCGTCCAGATCCTAATATTTATAAGTACTTTTATACGTGGTTTGTTCAACCAACTCTCTATGCCGTATGGTCACATGCCAGCCGCGCAATTGCAAATCCTTCCGCACTACTTCCACAATAGTTACGGAACGGTGTTTTCCACCAGTACAGCCAAATCCAAACGTAAGGTGCGAACGCCCCTCGACTATATGTGCGGGGATCACAAAATCGGCAAACTCCAAAATTTTCTTTCGAAATGGTGTAAAGTTTGTATCTTCACCCACATAGGCTTGCACCGCCGCATTGAGGCCATTTTTAGAGCGCAGATCTTTATCCCAATATGGGTTACGCAAAAAACGACAATCAAACATCATATCGACGCCCCGCGGTGTGCCCCGCTTATAAGAAAATGATTGTAGGGAAATAGCCATGGCCTTTTGTTGGTCTGGCACAAAATATCGGGTAATTTCTGCACACAAATCATGCGGCGACAGGGTCGTAGTGTCGATTAAAATATCGGCGCGGGCACGCACAGACTGCATCAAGCCGAGATCCAGTTCGATTCCAGAAAGTGCTGCCCCATCTGGGGAGAGATGGTGTCGGCGGCGGGTTTCAGAAAACCTACGGATCAAAACATCGACAGAGCAATCCAGATATAGGACTTCCAGCCTAATTGCAGCATTTACGGCAAGTGTTTCGATAGTTTCCATCATTTGGTTGGAGGCAAAATCTCTGTTGCGGGTATCAAGCCCAAGCGCCAACGGACGATGTAAGGCTGGGCCCTCCAGCAAGCGTGGGGCTAGAGTGAGCGGCAGATTATCAATGGCCTCAAAGCCCACATCTTCCAGAGCATTAATTGCCGTGGTTCTTCCAGCACCGGAGGGTCCCGTCACTAGCACGACATGCGTTATCTGCGAAGTATCACTCATAGTCAGTAAATCCATTCTTAATCAAAAGCACGAGCGCTGCAGCGTGTGGGACGGTTGGGCCACCAGGAAGCACTGAAATTCTATGCCCTAGCTTTGTGACTTCTTTCACAAAAGGCAAGCGTGCTTCATTTATCAACGACAGATCTAGACAATATTTTAGGGGCACGCAGGTCTGTATCGGACATGATATGATTCCCAGCCCTCTCACCTCAATGCAGCCTGCCAGCGGCTCAGCAGCGTGTAACATTAGTCCAGACGCACCATTGCGCAACCTGACCCGATCATCAGAAATCAGATCAGCGCCCAGCGCCAACATCTCAATCGCCAAGTAGGATTTGCCAGCTCCTGAGGGGCCCAAAATCAGCAGCCCTTTCCCACTAACGACCACAGCTGTGGCATGCAGAAGCACCTCATCAGATTTGCTGCTATAGTTTTTCCAAGGATCATACATCATACTGCGTTACACTGGCAGGTGAACAACAAATCGCACACCCCAAAATTTAGAACCTGTCTCTGCGCGAGCTTTTTGAATACTAGCCACCCAAAAAATACCAGAAAACAACTCAACATTTTGTTTGAAAAAGTCCAAGCCCAGCCCTGAGCGCTGGCCACAATGACTTGTGGGTAGATGCAAATAGTATCGGTCAAACACTTTTCGCCACAATTAATCTGACTTTCATAGGCATGCCACTAAATAGGCCCAAAATCAAAAAGGCAGACAGGTGATTTACTATCAACGCAGCCAATCATAATTATTCTTCGTTAAAGCGATAGCCAATGCCATAGAGCGTCTCAATCGACTTGAAATCTCTATCCACCATTCGCATTTTTTTTCGCAATCGCTTAATATGGCTGTCGATAGTGCGATCGTCCACATAGACTTGCTCATCATAGGCCACATCCATCAATTGATCTCGGCTTTTCACAAAGCCCGGCCGCAATGCAAGTGTTTGGAGAAGTGCAAATTCGGTTACAGTGAGCGCCACATCCGTTCCGCGCCACGTAACACCGTGGCGCAACGGATCCATTGACAGAAGACCGCGCTCCATTAACTTGGTGTCTGAGGCCTGATCTGGCATAATGACCGCAATGGCATTTTGTCGCCGCAAAAGCGTTCGAATACGCTCCAACAAAATGCGTTGGGAAAATGGCTTTTTCACATAGTCATCAGCGCCCATCCGCAGACCCAAGATCTCGTCAATTTCATCTTCTTTTGATGTTAAAAGTATGATAGGAATGCTAGAGTTTTGCCGCACCAGCTGCAACAAACCCATGCCATCCAAACGTGGCGTTTTAATCTCTAAAACTGCAATATCGGGCATATTCTTTGTGAAAGCTTCCCATGCGGCTTGTCCATCAAAATGAATCTCCACGTCAAAGCCCTCCGCCTCAAGCATCATGGAGACTGGCGTCAAAATATTCCGATCATTATCGACAAGAGCTATTCTTGGCATATAAATCATCCTCTGATCGGCTTAAAATTTTGGCACTATGTATCTAAGCACCCTCCATAATTTTACTAACAGGTGCAACCTGTAACTACGAACCAGCTCAAAATATCTTAAAGATTGAACATCAATTCACCTCATTGATGTTAATTTTGCCGCCTATGCAAAATTGGTTGCGCTAAACTACCACTGATTGCGCTAACGAATGAAAGCATGCTGTTGATATGATCTTGTGACATGCTAAGGCAGGGCAGCAGATTTGAGCTGTAGGAGCAATTGCATGAGCACTGGGCGCGTAAACCCCAAATTTACCCTCGAGTATCAGGGCATCACAGGGCTAGGAAATGTTTATTACAACTTGATCGAACCAACCCTTATTGAGCATGCTTTGGCACGCAAAGAGGGCAAATTGGGCCGTGGTGGCGCATTTTTAGTCTCAACTGGAAAGTTCACAGGCCGGTCACCAAAAGATAAGCATGTGGTTAAATCTGCATCCGTGGCAGATACCATTTGGTGGGACAACAATGCCGAAATGTCAGAGGCGGGTTTCGATGCGCTTTACGACGACATGGTGATACACATGCAGGGCCGAGATTACTTTGTGCAGGATTTGTTTGGCGGTGCCGATCCTGCCAACCGTCTGGATGTACGCTTAATCACCGAGTTAGCTTGGCATGGCCTGTTCATCCGCCACATGTTGCGCCGCCCCGATACTGATGAGTTGACCGATTTCATTGCCGATTGGACCGTAATAAACTGCCCATCATTTCAAGCTGATCCCGAGCGCCATAACTGTCGGTCTGAAACAGTGATTGCCATGAATTTTGACCGCAAAATCATTTTGATAGGCGGCACAGAATACGCTGGCGAAAACAAAAAATCCGTATTTTCACTGCTGAACTACTTGTTAACAGACAAAGGCATAATGCCGATGCATTGTTCGGCAAACCATGCGCCCGGCAACCCTGTTGATACAGCTATTTTCTTTGGCCTGTCTGGCACTGGAAAAACTACACTTTCAGCCGATCCATCACGGGTACTGATAGGCGATGATGAGCATGGCTGGTCAGATCGTGGCACCTTCAATTTTGAGGGTGGCTGCTACGCCAAAACCATAAATTTGAGCGCCGAGGCCGAGCCAGAAATCTTCGCAACCACCTCAAAGTTTGGCACAGTCATCGAAAATATGGTCTATGATCCAGAAACTAAAGAATTGGATTTTGACGACGACAGTCTTACCGCTAATATGCGCTGCGCTTATCCTTTGGAGTACATCTCGAACGCCTCCCCAACGGCGATTGGTGGTCACCCAAAAAATATCATCATGCTGACCTGTGACAGCTTTGGCGTACTGCCTCCTATTGCGCGGCTCACCCCAGCACAGGCGATGTATCACTTCCTGTCAGGCTTCACCGCAAAGGTGGCCGGTACAGAACGCGGCATTACCGAGCCACAGCCAACCTTTTCAACCTGTTTTGGTGCACCGTTCATGCCACGTCGGCCTGAGATTTATGGCAATCTGCTGCGTGACAAAATCGCAAAACATGGTGCGACCTGTTGGCTAGTAAACACCGGTTGGACTGGCGGCGCCTATGGTGTTGGCAGTCGTATGCCCATCCGCGCCACACGCTCTCTGCTAAGTGCTGCCCTTGACGGCACCTTGTCAAATGGCGCCTTTCGCGTTGACGCTAATTTCGGCTTTGAGGTACCAACATCTGTTCCGGGTGTGGCAGATCTTCTTTTAGATCCAAGGCGCACTTGGGAGGACAGAGACGCCTATAACGCTCAGGCAGCTAAACTGGTAGCTATGTTTGCAGACAATTTCGAGCAATATTTGCCACATATCGATAATGATGTACGCGCCGTGGCCCTTAGTAAATAGGTAAAGAAATCAACACCACCTAGACCCGTGGGATGAGTTACATTATTCCACGGCGGATCAAATTAATACCTGCCAAAACCAACACGCTCAGTGTGGCGATCCGAAATACATGCTGGTTTATTCGGTCTTGAACCTTAAAGCCAATCCATATTCCTAGGCAGGCAGGTAAAATAGCAAAAGTTCCCAACGACAGGGCTGGCAGGGTGGCAATCCCAGACCTTGCATGACCAATCAGCAATAGAATTGCCCCTAGACCATAAATTACGCCCTGGGCCCGCATCTGGGCTTGTTTTTCGAGATTGTGAGTAGACAAATACATCACCGTTTGCGGCCCCCAAACCCCCGACAATCCGCCACCCACGCCAGCAACCAATGCGCAGCCAATCCACAAGCCAGTTCTACTTCGCCCCTTCGGTTGCCAGCCACTCAGCATCAAACTAGCGAACCCCACCACCAAAACACCAAGACACAAGAAAAATAGAGACTGTGAAAGGAAAGGTACCATCTGCGTTGTTATCAAAAGCAGCGCCCCAGCCACTCCTAAAAACCAGCGGTGATCAAATAGCACTTGGTATGCAGCGGTAAAACCCTGGCGGCACGCCTGCCAACCATTTGCAATTAATGTGGGTAAAATCAAGATACCCAGCGCCATATCTGGGCTCATAAAAACAGTCATCCCAGTAATAAGGATCATAGGCATTCCAAAGCCAACAATACCTTTAACCAACCCTGAAAACAAAGCGGTTATGGTAATCAAAATTAGTATATTTGGCGAACTTAGACTGAGGATTTCATTCATTTTCCAACCATAGCGGCTCCTCCAAACCACCGCACGTCAATTCGGCTGCGACATAATACTTCAAAATAGATTTTTATTTTGAATGAAAGTTGTGCTGTGGTCTTAAACGTCCTAAACCAAATCCAATCAATTAAACCAAGCTTGGTACGACAGAAATAGGATATATCTATGACAACAAAAGTAATTTTGCCAGATCTGTTAACCCTCACTGCGCAGGCTGTGCCTGCAGCAGAGGAAGTATGTGGCATCGCTAAAGACAAACTGTTAAATTTAGTCAGCGCAAAGGGCAAGGTCATAAATGCTCTGGTTGATGATCATCAAACTGCGGCCCATGGCTTTGCTTGGGTGGCCACTTACGTCGAAAGCCTACGACAGATGCAAAGGTGGGCGGAAGCTTTGACGGCATCGCAACAGTTTGGCGAAGTCGAACAATTGATCCATCAAATCGCTTTTGGAGAGTATTTGTGCCAGCTATCTGGTGGCATTCCGATGAACCAAGGAGAAATTCTACGCCTTCAAGACATTGGCTTGACCCAGGAGGACTTAGCTCCTTTGCGTAGCCCAGCCCCGACCCTACTTGCAGAATCTGGCAACACACAAGTTGCCCGCGTCCGGCTTGTCGTGCTCATGCAGGAACGTGAAGCGGACACCATATTGGGGGCCTCTGGCCTAGATGAAGAATTGGAAATGATCCGAGAACAATTCCGACGTTATGCGGTAGAAAAAATAGAGCCAGTTGCTCACGAGTGGCACCTTAAGGATGAATTGATCCCTATGGAGGTGATCGATGAATTGGCTGAAATGGGCGTATTTGGCCTAACAATCCCAGAAGAATACGGCGGCTTTGGACTATCAAAGGCCTCAATGTGTGTGGTTAGCGAAGAACTCTCACGCGGCTACATCGGAGTGGGCTCCCTTGCCACGCGTACCGAAATAGCTGCCGAATTGATCATCACAGGGGGAACAGAGGAGCAGAAGCTAAAATGGCTACCAGCCTTGGCCAGCGCTGAAAAATTACCAACAGCCGTATTTACAGAGCCTAATACTGGTTCCGATTTGGGAGCGCTACGCACACGTGCTGTGCCAAAGGGTACAGATTGGACAGTGACTGGTAATAAAACATGGATCACCCACGCGTCACGAACCCATGTGATGACGCTGCTTGCTCGCACAGATCCTAACACCACAGACTATAAAGGTCTGTCGATGTTTTTGGCTGAGAAAATGCCTGGTACAGATGAGGCCCCCTTCCCGAGCGAAGGCATGACTGGTAGTGAAATCGAGGTTTTAGGATATCGGGGCATGAAGGAGTATGAAATAGCCTTCGATAACTTCCCCGTAAAAGGCAAAAATCTGCTTGGAGGAGAAACTGGCAAGGGCTTTAAGCAGCTTATGGAAACTTTTGAGAGTGCCCGCATCCAGACCGCGGCGCGTGCTGTGGGTGTGGCCCAGTCCGCGCTAGACCTTGCTTACCATTACGCAATGGATCGCAAACAGTTTGGAAAATCTCTGATTAACTTTCCAAGGGTGGCCAACAAGCTGGCCATGATGGCTGTTGAGTTGGTTGTGGCGCGTCAATTGACCTACTTTAGTGCATTTGAAAAAGATCAAGGTCGCCGCTGCGATATTGAGGCGGGCATGGCCAAGCTTTTAGGCGCTCGCACAGCTTGGGCTGCCGCAGATAATGCGCTGCAAATTCATGGTGGCAACGGGTTCGCTCTTGAGTATAAAGTGAGTAGAGTTCTTTGCGATGCGCGGATTTTAAATATCTTTGAAGGCGCCGGTGAAATACAAGCTCAGGTTATTGCACGACGTCTTCTGGGTTAGTCTCCGTAGTGGTATTCATGCAAACAAAGTAAACGCGGCCAGATTTTAACGATGAGGATCACCATATGAGCTTTTTTAGCGAGCTGGTATCAACTATATTCGAGCGCCGCTACCAAAAGGTACTGCTTAAAGAAACCGAAGGCAAGACGACGGTCGAACTTGCAGACGCACTGCTTGGCAGCATTGGAGAAGTGTCAGGGGTCACCTTAGCGCGCAGCATTCTAGATCGCTATGCAATCATGTCATCAAACGAAAAATTAGATTTCTTTGAGTTCATGACAGATAAACTCGAAATAGATCCTGAGTATGTCATCAAAACTTTGGACGCCTTTAAGATTAACCCAAATAAGGCAACCTACCAGGCCTTTGCCGAGGCGAGTGAGCCAAAGCGACAAGAGCTTGCACGAAGGTTAAATCAAGTTCCCGGAGCCACAGCCCAGCTTGTGAAGCTTCGGAAAGATCTGTTAGGCATGGTTAAAGATCGCCCTAAGTTGGGCCCTTTAGATGTCGATTTAAAACATCTATTTGCATCATGGTTCAATCGTGGGTTTTTGGTTTTGCGCCCAATCAACTGGAGTAGCCCCGCGGATATTCTTGAAAAGATAATCGCCTATGAAGCCGTGCATGCAATCCACAGCTGGGACGATTTACGGCTTCGTTTAAAACCAACTGATCGGCGTTGTTTCGGCTTCTTCCATCCCTCAATGCCCGATGAGCCTTTGATTTTTGTTGAAGTTGCCCTGACCAAAGGCATTCCAAACTCAATCCAAGAGCTGCTTGCCGATGAGCGTGACCCAATAAACGCCGCCGATGCAGATACAGCTGTTTTCTATTCCATCTCAAATTGCCAGGCAGGATTGGCGGGCATATCCTTTGGCAACTCCCTTATCAAACAGGTGGCCTCTGACCTGGCCACAGATTTACCAGGCCTATCGACCTTTGTAACCCTGTCACCTATCCCCGGCCTGAACCGTTGGCTGGAGACTTCCAAGCTTGCAAATGAAAATCTTGGCCAAGATGAAGCCTTGGCGGCTCATTACCTGCTGAAGGCTAAAAAACCAGACGGGATGCCACTCGATCCTGTTGCTCGCTTTCACCTCGGCAATGGCGCAAAGGTGCATGCTGTGCATGCGCAGGCAGATACATCAGAAAATGGTGTGGAACAATCGAATGGGACGATGGTAAACTATCTTTACGATCTATCTCAAATTTCACAAAATCATGAGAAATTTGTAGGTGAGAGAATTGTAGTCGCATCTGCTCCTGTCAAAACGCTCAGTGCATCAGTGAAGATAAAAGTATAGGTAGTTAAGGATGGCTAACCCTTTATATGAGCTTCTATTTGGGCGCCACCAAGGTCAGATGACACCCTTTATCCAACTGTCTGATAACACAGTTACGACACATGCCGCGTTTTTAGAGTTGGCTGCACAATACGCACATGTGTTTACGGAGCTTGGCCTTCAACCTGGAGATCGCGTTGCCGTTCAAATTGAGAAGTCCTTACAATCCATTGCGGTTTACGCGGCCTGTACGCAAGCTGGCCTGATATTTTTACCGCTGAACACTGCCTACACGGCAGAAGAAATTTCCTATTTCGTTCATGACAGCGAGGCGCGTATCGTTCTGTGTGACAGTAAGCACGCAGAGGCATTGGAGCCTATTGCCATAGCGGCCAGTGCAATCTTGGAGACGATGGACGCAGCTGGTCAAGGTAGCTTTTCCCAACAAGCCGCGGAGATGCCAACCAAGTTCCAAACAGTGGTACGCTCCAAAGATGATTTGGCTGCTTTTCTGTATACTTCTGGAACCACCGGGCGGTCTAAAGGGGCGATGCTCACGCAAGAAAACCTATTGTCCAACGGTCAGGTTTTAACGACAGAATGGGAGTTCACAGCCTCGGACGTTTTGCTGCATGCCTTACCAATTTTTCACACTCACGGGCTGTTTGTCGCCACCAATATTGCTCTACTAGCTGGCTGCAAAATCCTATTTTTACCCAAGTTTGATCTTAATGTGATCATTAATCTTTTGCCGCAGGCCAGCGTTATGATGGGCGTTCCGACCTTCTATACCAGACTTCTGGACGACCCACGCTTCACAAAAGGTCTCACCCAGCATATACGCCTGTTCGTGTCCGGCAGTGCCCCGCTGCTCACCGAAACTCATTTGCGTTTTGAATACAGAACTGGCCACCGGATCTTAGAACGCTACGGCATGACCGAAACCAATATGAACACTTCCAACCCCTACACAGGCGAACGCCGCGCCGGTACTGTTGGCTTTCCGTTGCCGGGCGTTGAGCTAAAAATTACTGACAGTGCCACTGGGGCAACCTTGCCCCAGGACGAGGTTGGCCAAATTGAAGTACGTGGGCCAAATGTGTTCAAAGGCTATTGGAACATGCCAGAGAAAACTGCGGAAGAGCTGCACGAAGACGGTTTTTTCATCACAGGCGATTTGGGCCAAATTGATGCAGAGGGATATTTACATATTGTTGGGCGCAACAAAGACCTGATTATCTCAGGTGGCTACAACATCTACCCTAAAGAAATCGAATTACTACTAGACATACAAGAAGGTGTCCTGGAAAGCGCCGTTGTGGGCGTGCCTCACCCAGATTTTGGTGAGACAGTAATTGGGGTCTTGGTGGCCGATACTGGCGCAGAACCAGACTTGAAGGCGATAAAACAAGCCATAGCCACCTCCTTGGCACGATTCAAACAACCCCAAAAGCTTATTCTACTGCAAGAATTACCACGCAACACGATGGGAAAAGTCCAAAAGAAGGCGCTCCGTGAACAATTTTCAGATTTATTTGTAACTAAATAAGGACCTTGCTACCATGCCCCACTTGGGGAAAAGCAACCTATAGCTTGTCACTAAAGGTGCGTATCAAAGGTAACGATTTACGATATTTTCAAGGCGTTCTTGGCGTCCGGACCGGGGTTCGGGGTTGATGTCCTGCGCAGTGACTTGAGCCGCAATAGCACTTAGATCACTCTGCATAAGCGCCTTGCCTTCATCTGCGTCCCAGCCCGCGTAGCGCATGTCACGCTCCGCTTCTAGCTTGCCATCTTCTAGCATCTTCGCCGCAGCTTTAAGCCCTGCCGCACAGACATCCATAGCCCCTACATGTCCCAAAATTAGATCTTCTGCATCCAATGATTGCCGGCGTAGCTTAGCATCAAAGTTTGTACCACCCGTTGTAAAGCCTCCCGCTCTAAGGACCTCATAATAAGCCAGCGCTGACTCAGGCACATTGTTTGGGAATTGGTCTGTATCCCAACCAGACTGGTAATCATTGCGGTTCATATCAATCGACCCAAAAATTCCAAGCGCGCGCGCAAGTGCAAGCTCATGCTCAAATGAATGTCCCGCAAGGATCGCGTGGCCCTGCTCAATGTTGACCTGAACCTCTCCCTCAAGCCCAAAGTCCTTCAAAAACCCATAGACAGTCGCAACATCGTAATCATATTGGTGCTTGGTAGGCTCTTGCGGTTTTGGTTCGATCAAGATCGCCCCTTTGAACCCAATTTTATATTTATAATCGACAGCCATCTGAAGCATCCGCCCCGCCTGCTGCCGCTCACGCCGCATATCCGTGTTGAGCAACGTCTCATAGCCTTCACGCCCCCCCCACAGGACATAGTTTTGGCCACTAAGCCGGTTCGTCGCGTCCATACAGGTTTTAATGGTGGCAGCACTAAAGGCAAACACCTCTGGATCCGGATTGGTGGCCGCCCCAGACATGAACCGGCGGTGCGAAAACAAATTTGCCGTGCCCCAGAGCAATTTGGTTTCTGAGGTTTCCATTTTGCTGGCAAAGTACTCCACAACCTCTTCCAGATTGTGGGTATTTTCTGCAAAATTTCGCCCCTCAGGCCGCACGTCGGCATCATGAAAGCAAAAGAAAGGCGCACCCAGGATATCAAACATCTCAAACGCTGCATCGGCCTTGAGCTTGGCCAATTCCATCTCAGATCCAAACCACGGGCGCTCAAACGTACGCCCCCCAAAGGGATCACCACCCTCCCACGCAAAGGAATGCCAATAGGCAACTGCAAACCGTAGGTGCTCTTTTAGAGTTTTGCCCAACACAACTTCATCGGGATTATAATGACGAAAGGCAAAGTCATTTTGTGACTCTGGACCTTCATATTTGATGGTAGGAATACCTTTAAAAAAGTCAGCCATCAGAAACCTTTATGTTAGCGTTTTAAGAGCCCTATAGGCCGCACGGTATGAGCTTAAGCCAGATAGGAAATCATCCTGGAGTGAGGGGACCGGATCGACCACACGTACAATTTTTGGTGCGGTGGCAACATCCGAAGGCGAGCCACCAGCGGCCATCATGCCCAGCCGTGCCGCTCCAAATGCCCCGCCAAAATCGCCAGATATGGGAATACTAATGGACAAACCGAGTGTGGTAGCAATCGCTTGGACCCAATATTCAGATTTTGAGCCACCACCTACAGCAAGCAACCGTTCAATTTTAGTACCTGTTAAAGTAAGCGCATCAAAGCTATCGCGGACCGCGAACGTTACACCTTCAATGACTGCACGTGTCATCGCACGGCGATCAGTTGCATGATCAAGGTTTAGAAAAGAAGCCCTAACGGCGGCATCATTATGTGGCGTTCTCTCGCCACCAAGATAAGGTAAAAAAAGCGTATTTGAGGGAGCTTGAAGTGGGCCAAGCTCGGCAGTCATATGCTCAGGGGCAGCCCCCAGAACCCGACCAAACCAGTTCATCGCATCCGAGGCAGCGAGGATGACACCCATCTGATGCCAGGTATTGGGCAGCGCATGGCAGAAGGTATGCACTGCACTTGCCGCATCGGGTTGATAGGTATCTGATGCCGCAAACAGTACGCCAGATGTCCCAAGGCTCACAAAGGCATCACCAGATCTGACCACACCCACACCAATGGCGCTGGCGGCATTGTCGCCACCGCCACCCGCAATGATCACATCAGTTCGCAAGCCCCACCGGCGGGAAAGCGTGCCGCGTAATGTCCCAGACACCTCAGAGCCTTCAACCAGGCGCGGCATATTTGATCGACCCAGACCTGTGGCGGCCAGCAAATCATCGGACCAATCGCGTCTTTCCACATCAAGCCAAGAGGTTCCAGCGGCATCAGACATCTCTGCCACGTGTTCCCCGCTCAACCACAAGCGCAGATAGTCTTTCGGCAATAGAACCTTGGCCACTTGCGCAAAGATATCCGGTTCATGGGTGCGCACCCATGCAAGTTTGGGCGCGGTAAATCCTGGGAATACTATGTTACCAGTTAAGCGGCGAAATATTGGGTCCCCGTCAAGTTCAGCAGCCTCTAGCGCTGAACGGGTATCGTTCCACAGTATGCAAGGCCGCAGCACTATGTCACTTGAATCCAGCAAGGTTGCGCCGTGCATGTGACCAGAAAGGCCAATCGCACCCACTGCGCCCAAATCAATTTGGCTGGCTAATGCCACCATAACGGCCTCGGCGGCATCAAGCCAATCTTGCGGCTCCTGTTCTGACCAGCCATCATGCAATCGAGCCACCTGCAAAGGCGCTATGGCCTCCGCACAAATATTTTGGGCATCGTCAATGACGAGGCCCTTTAAACCTGAAGTTCCAAGATCGAGGCCAATAAACACCGCTTAAACCGCCGCTTTAGGGTTTTTTCCCAAAATTATCATCGATAGAATATCATCTTCTGTTACATCTTCTACGCGCTCAGTTCCAACCAAAAGACCGTTTTTCATCACGCTAGCACGGTCACAGAGCTTCATCACATTGTGAATGTCATGCTCAATAAGGAAGATGCCAAGTCCCTGCTTTTTTAGTTCTTGGATAAGCTCAGCAACCATTTCAGTTTCCTGCGGGCCCAATGCGGCGGTCGGCTCATCCATGATGAGGATTTTGGCGTCAAAATACACCGCGCGGGCAATCGCAACAGACTGGCGTTGACCACCCGACAGCGCGGATACCGGCACATTGAATTTTTGGAAGTTGGGATTGAGACGCGCCATAATTTTGCGGGTTTCCGCCTCCATTCTGCTTTCGTCCAAGAAGCCACCAGATCCGA
>Ga0302138_10000855_pt1 | contig 15267 bp, 20 predicted proteins | sample CBN3_321_MG_FD_203110 | JGI IMG/M metagenome (GOLD analysis project Ga0302138, IMG submission 203110) | Marine microbial communities from Western Arctic Ocean, Canada - CBN3_surface | ecosystem: Environmental > Aquatic > Marine > Oceanic | place: Canada: Western Arctic Ocean | collected 2017-09-15 | reverse complement strand
GCAACTGCCTCAGCTGTGAGCGCATGTACGACCAGCCAGGTTACTGCTCTGAGTTTCAAGCGTCACCACCCAAAGAATTTATTACTAGAGAAAACGCCTGCGAATCGTGGGTTCAAGAAATACCGTTTTAAGGAGTAGAGATATGTGCAAATTCGCACAAGCCATAAGCGCGCAGGCGCGACACAGTAAAAGGTCGCATGGCTGGGAGTCAGCTGTCACGCGCAGGTTCCCGTTTGGGGTGCCAGATGAGGTGGTGAAGTCGGTGCTTAAATTGCTCGAAGAGACAACGATGCGCAAGACTGAGATCGCCCGGCAGCACAACCTAACCCCAAGCAGCGTCTATAACATCCGAAACAGATACATGATTTTGAAAGACGGCAGCGTGGACCGAAACGCAAGACTCGATAACCCGAAAAGGAAAGAAAAGAAAAATGCTAAGTAATAACGAAATCAAGCTGCAGCTGAATTCACTAGCTATAGAGAAAGCTGAAGGCGGCAGAATCACTGGCGGCTTCAGCAAGGTCGCGGACGCAATCGGTGTGGATTACGCGACTGTGAAACACTTTGTGCAGGGCGACATCAAGACCCCAACGCCAGCCACCCTGCAAAAGTTTAGCGACTACCTAGTAAATGGCCCCGCGCTAATCGCACCCACGCTTAGCAAAGAAGAGCAGGTCGCAGCGCCTGAGCATTACCGCCAAGGGCAGATTGAGTGTATCGACGCGATCCGCGAGAGCATGACGCCATTTGACTTTGCCGGGTACTGCAAGGGGAACGTCATCAAATACACATGGCGCGCCCATAACCACAACGAAGTCCCTCTCGTTCACCTAAACAAAGCGGCAGATTACCTGCGCTGGTGGATCGAGACAGAGGCGCAGATTGTGGGGGCTGGTGATGGAGGCTAACGAAGGGCTGCTAAGTTATAAAGGGGTAGCTGAGCTAACATCGCTCAGCCGCCAATCACTTGCGCGCATGGTGAACGATGGCAAGTTTCCATCGCCTGTCAAATACGGCAGTCGCGTGTTTTTTGTGCGCGCAGAGGTGAATGATTGGGTTGACCAGCTGGTTAAGCAGCACAGAGAAAATTAGCATACGTCTGCATCAGCTTGGCCCTGCGCGGGAGCAATACGTCTCTCGCGTAGGCTGACCTGACATCTGATCGGCTGACGTGACTAAGCTGAATCTCAGAAAGCTCATCGTCAAATTCACGCACACCCTCAACCACTCTGTGCCAATCCTTAAAAGTGGTGCGCATCCCGTGAAGCGACACCAGCACATTATCTTCATCTAGCAACCCAAACCTGTGCAGTTCTTTGCGCACAGCCACGTCTGATATATAACCCTTCGCCCCGCCGCCAGGGAATACAAAATCTGGCATCACAGAGTAGTTGCTAAATCCGGCTTTTTTGTCAGCCAGCATTGTGCAAAGCTGGTCCTGCAGCGGCACATCCAAAGTGTAAACCGACTTCTTTCTTGTGAGCTTAGCTATCGGCGCGTGCCAGACTTGGGCATCTAAATCTATCTGATCCCATCGCGCAGTTCGCACATCTATTTGCCGCTGCGCAGTGAGCATAATCATCTGCAATGCTTTTGCGCTGTCATTGTTGCGCGCACCTAATTCATCAAATAACCCTGGCGCTTTATCGTGGTGCAAAGCAGGCCAGTGTTTAACTTGACCAGTAAACTCTGGGAGCAACTTGTAGATTCGCGTGCTGGCCGGGTTTGAATTGTTCGTGTAATCCTTGTCAGCCGCGTACTCAAGAATGTCAAAAATATACATACGCACGCGCAGCGCTGTTTCGTTCTTATTAAGCCAAAGCGGGAGCAATATATTTTGAATATCATCTTTGGTTATGTCGCCAACTGGCTTGTTACCAATGATGTGGCCAGCATGGTTTCCCAGACGATGAGTCCAAGTCTGAGTGCTTCTCGCTAGGTTCTTCCAAGCAGGCGCTTTTATCTTTTCTATGTACTCAGCCGCCAACTCAGAAAAAGTTATCCCAGCATTGGCGGCTTTCGTTTGGCTGGCCTTGGCCTTTTTCTTTTCTTTTTGCAGTTGCTCTGCGGGGGTGACTTGGTTATTGGTCATGCCAGCCATAAGCTCTTCTGCTTTTTCTTTGGCTTGGAGCAGTGTCAGCTTGGCCGTGCTGCCTAAAGATTTGTCGATGACTTTGCCATCAAGTTGGTAGCGCAAAACAAAAGTTGCGTAAATTTTGTTGTTCTTGAGCTTGGCTTGAACTGAAAGGTTGTCGGTTACTCGATACCGCCCTGACTTTTTCAGCGAGGCTATTTGACGTGCTGTAATTTGCTGCATTTTCCCCCCATTTTCCCCCCATTTGTATTGGACAATATGGTACAGCATGAGAACGCATGAGCGCAACGCACTCGTAAGTTGTTGTTTTTGTTACAGTATTTTACAGCATGAGAAATGGTTGGGTACCGGGTCCGGGTACCAGCCAGCTATATGCGACAAGGGTTTACGGGGAGTTTAGAATTTTCCCCCCATTATTCCCCCCATCTGTATTTACTGAATCAAAGCACTCTGCGGGATATTCAGCAGCTGCCTAATCCTCGCGTCTGATTCGCTCTCTTCAGTAGCCGCCCGATCAAGCACCCCTGCAGTCCTCAATCGTCTTGCGTCTGCAATTGGCTGGCTGGTCGCTGAGTCAGCTGCGTATCGCACGCCAGCGTCTAATCTTGGAAAGTTTGCCAGTTGCTGTTGCGCAGCGCTCAAAGCATTGCCCGCCATTCTCACGCCATCACCAGCTGCTAAAGCGCCCTCACCGACCAAGCGCGGAGAAGTAAATGGCAGTGCAGCTAAAAGTGCCGGGTTGCTTGCTGCGCCAAAAGCAGCACCACCGCCAGCTACTCGCCCTAGCCCTCTTGGAGCTATTGCCTTGAGGTCTTGGCCCGCAACCTTCGGGATAAGCATTACATCCCCGGCTTTCTCTAACTGCTCGACCAGTTTGAGCCTAGATCCAAAGTTGGCGTTCACGTTGTCGCGCATAACAGACTGCAATTTTCTTAGCGCTGTATCTGCCGCTGCGTTATTGCCAAGCGACAAGGCTTTCTGCATCTCTACTTCAAGCCGTCTAGCCTGTTCGTATGGGCGCATGACTTTGTTGTAATCTGGCGCTTGATCTAAAATCGCTTCCTTAACAATGTCTCTAGCGCGGGCAACGACCACGGCCTCGTTGCCAGGGTTTATGCCTCTAGGGTATAGGTCATCAATGCTGCGCTTCAAAGCGTCTAGGCCATAGGCGGTCTGCACCCTTGGGTTGTTTGAAAAGTCTTTGATGAGCTTGTTAATTTCGGCCATTTTACCGCGACCTTCGCGGCTTAACTCGTTGAAGCCTTCGTATATGAAGGACTGCTCTAAGTCTTTTACTGCTTGCTGTATTGGTTCAAACGCTACAGAAATCTTCTCTAACTCAAGAGCAGCCTTGCTTTCTTTAAACTCTTTGCGGGTTTGCTCTTTTACTTTTTGCAAGCCCTCTCTGGCATCGTCAACGACTTCTGAAACGTCAACTTGGTCACGCATATTTTCAGTTAAAGCCACGCGCCTATCACCGCCCTCTCGCCCTGCTTGAAACGCTTCTCGAACGCTTTGGCCTGACGTGCCGGTAGTTACTCCAAGACCAGCTTCAATGCCCTTAGATAATCCGCGCCCACCAACTTGCACTGTCTTGCCCAATACGTTTATTGGGTCTATCGCGTTACCCGCTGCCTGCACTTTTTTAGCAATCGCTCCAGCCTTACCTGGCGCTCTGACCGCTGCAGTGGCACCGCCAGTGATAACCATTGATGCGTCACCTATGAAGCCAACCGGATCTCTGGCAAACGTGCGTTTTGCATCTTCGATGCTGCCATACCTATCGACAAAATATGCACCAACAGCGCGCGCAGTCTTTTCGTCTGCTTGTTCGCCGGGGATAGCCAGTTGCGCAATACCAAAGCCTAGGTCGATGATTGACTCTGCCGTGTCAATTGGGTGAAGTATTGGTTGTACTAAATCTTCGCCAAACTGAAGCGCACTTGAAGGCGTATTGGCTACTGCTTGAGTAGCCATATCAACCCAACTCATTGCTGGGGTTTCTTCGTCCATCCTTCGTTTAGCTGCTTGGCCTTTCTGGGCTAATTCATTAAACCTTCGCTGCGCTTCACTCATTTTCCGTTACCTCCGAACCGCTTCAAATAATGTGTTTCAATTGCGTCCAATTCATATGGCGTAGTAAGCGGGTTTAAAATTATTGATTCAATTGCCTTCTTATCTAAAGACATATAATCATCTGGCTGGTACATAAGTTTCTCAAAATCAGCAAGGCTTTTGTTCAGAGATTCAACGCCGGGTTTCCAACTGCTTAGTGTGCCATTTTCTTCGTAGTGCCTTGCAGCGGCGTTTTTAGCTTCAAGAGCTAACTTCATGCCAGCCCTTAGTCGCCTTATTCGTTCAGCGTTAACAGACGCAGGCAAAAATTGATTAAATGATCTGGCAATAAATTGGTCTGCCTCTTGGGCAGCAAACTGAGCGCCAATAATCTCTCTCATGCCTTGAGTTACAACACGCGCAACATTTTCTTTTAATGCCAAAGTCTTAGCTGGTAAAGCCCTATCTGGACTTATCACAAACTGCCTGCCGGTCAACGACGGGTCTTTATTCAACTGACGGACTGAGTCATCTAACTGAGATATGTTTCCTACAACCGTTGCATATCCACCACTAACAACAAAGTCGCCATATACCTCTTTATACGCTTCATCAATTGCACGCTGACCTGGCGTGAGGTCTAGCCCGCCATCTGCAGCAATTCTTTCGGCGTTTGCTATAGCCGCAGCGCTTTTCGCTACTTCTTTGACATATAGACCCATGTCGCCGTTCGTTTGCTGCATGATCATTTGCTTTTGATCAAGCGTCAAAGCCAAAAACTTTTGCTTTTCTAATGGTGGCAGGCGCTCAAGCTCTCTATATAGTTTGGCCGTGTCGCTGGGATTTAGCTCATCTTGCAGGCGCAGCGCAACTTGATAAGCCTCTTCGCCTTCTTCACTTCGTAACTTAGCAAAGAATAATGAGTCTTTAGTATCGTTTGTTAAGAGCCTGTCTCGCTCTGCGCGACTGCTTGTAAGCGCCCGCGAGTACTCCTCCATAAACTGCTCGATGTCAGTAGAGGTGTCTTTGAGAGCTTGCATGGCACGAAACTCTGCCGGTGACTTTGCTAGGGCTGAAAGGTCAAACGATTGTATTGATTGAATTTCGCCACGCTGCTTCGCCAGGTCAATGTAGTCTTGATACAAACCTAAGTTTGCCCTGTCTGTCTTCAGCCGGGTTAGCCTTTGCGTAGGAGACTCGCGCAGACCTAGTTTATATTGCAGCGGCCTTACCACTGTATTCGTCAGCACATTTTTAACGCCCTGCCCAAAGTTTTCTGGCGGGGTGACAACAGATGGCGTTCTTCGCAACAATCCCGCCAATTCACTGACCGCCGAATTTGGCTGAGCTATAGCTGACTGCGCAGTGTTCATAAGCGGGTTTTGTTGTTGCACTTGAGGTTGTGGATTATTCGCACTTGGCTGGTTGTTCACAAGCGCAGCTTGCGCCGGGAACAATTGCTGAGCCATACGCTCTTCCTCTAGCACCTCTTCATCAGTCATAAACTGTGACATCACATCAGCCCTCTTTGTGCGCTGTTAAAATACCCAGTGGGTAACTGAGTCGCCTGCTGACCAGCTTGGTAGTCTTGCATTGCTTGGCTTTGAAACTGCTGCATACGCGCCCGCGACTTAGCCGCCGCTCTCTCTTCTTCGTCCAAGGTGCCGTCTAGCGCCATACGCATACGCTGTTCAGCGTAAGCCAATGGGTCTTGTGCTAGTGACGTGACACGATCTACCGCCCCGCCAATACGCCCCATCGCATAACCGCCAGGGTCGCTGGCAATGTCGCGTAGCCCTTCCATGCGCTGGCCGACCATCTGGCCAATTGTTGGGTTGGCTGCTTGCTCTGCCGTGTTGGTGGCCACGTTGACCACCGGGGCTGCTGCGGGAGGCGCTCCCGGCACTTGCCCTGGCATCGGCGGGTTTATGGGCAAGCCATTTTCGTCTAAGCCTTCAAGCTCATCCTTGCTGCTCAAAAGCGCCTTTGGCATTCCAGCCAGCTTTGACATGCCCGCCATCATCGCGCTAAACATTATGCGACTCCTGCATTAAGGCTTCTGCCCTTGCTTGAGCTTGTAAGCGGATTCGGCAGCAAACCAGCGCCACTGCGCAGAACATCGAACATCCTAAACGGATTGTCTCTCTCTTCAGCAAATCTTCGATACCTGTCATCAAGCAGCTGTTGGCCCGCCATGCGTTGCTGACCGCCAACGCCCTGCAACGCTTGCGCATCCGCAAACTGCATACCGCGTAGGTCGCCGCCGTAATTCGCCAAGTTTTGACCTGCCTGCAGTCTCTGCCCTGCGCCCGCTAAGCCAGCCTGCTGGTTGGCAAGCGCCGCTCTGAGTGCCGCGTCTTGGTTGCCTTGCTGTGCCGCCAAGTTCATTTGGTTAGTTTGCAGTCCAGTTTGTTGGTTGGCTAAGCCTGCACGCAATGCAGCGTCTTGGTTAGCCTGCAGCCGCGCAAGCTCAAGCTGATTCGATTGCCCTGCTGCTTGCTGATTTGCGAGTGATGCACGCATATTCGCGTCTTGCGACGCTAAGCCGCTTTGCAGCCCCATTTGAGCCTGCTGCTGGCTGGCTTGCTGTGCGCGACCAGCTGAGTCTTGCGCTGCTGAAAGTGCGGAGTTTTGGTTTGCTTGCTGGCGCGCAAAGTTAAGCTGCTGGTTTTGCTGGCCAGCCGATAGGCCCGCCTGCTGATTAGCCAGTGCCGCTTGCATGGCAGACTGCGCGTTCTGACCGCCTGCGTCTTGCGCACGATTGAGGTCTGTTTGCGCAGCCGCTTGAGCGTTTTGAAAGCCTTGGTTGCGCAAGTTCATGGCCATATCGCTGGCCTGCCTACCAAAGTTTCTGTTGGTTTCTGCTTCTACCAATGCCTGCCGATCACCGCCAAACGCGCCAGCCGACACTGCGCTTGCAGCGTTTTGATTCTGCGTCATTTCGCGTGCGCGGTTTAAGTCGCCCATCGCGGCGTCGATAACGCCGCTGGTGTACTGATTTTGGTAGGGATCTAAGTTTGTGTTTGCCAGGCTCTGCGCCTGCACGGTTTGCCCGCCAACATTTTGTGCTTGGATGCCGGGTAACGCGCCGATCTGCTGGGCGGTTACGCCGCCGCTGGCAATGTTGTCCACGCCCACTGGGACGCTGGCTCCAACGTCTCCTGGTTGCTTTAGATCCCTATCAAAGATCGAGAGTGCAGAAACGTCACTAGGCCCACCCATCGCGCCCACTGTCTGCGCGCCAGCCGTTGTGGGCTGGTAGTTTATGCCAGCTTGTGCGCCAGTTATCGCTTGATTCATCTGCGCTTGCCCAACACCAGCGCGGGCTGTGTTAGCGGCCAGGTTCATGCCTTCAAGCTCAGCTGGCGACAATGGCGCAACAGTCGCCGCGTTATATGGTTGATATGGTGTTTGAGCAAGCTGCTGACCGCTGCGGAATGTGCTTGTCAGCATTCCTTTTAATTCCGGGTCAAAGGCTTGTGTTGCGCTTTGTTTGGATTTGCCTGCACTCATCTCACATCGTTCCTATGTTGAAATTATTAAATCTTGGCGTGTAGTAACGCATCTCTTCTTCCTCTTCTTCTGCTGCATCGAGGATAGGCATCGAGGGGTTGATTCCTCGGCGACCATAGGCAGGCTCAAAAGACTGCCCACCTTCGCCGCCAACGATACTGCCGTCAAAAATTTCAGAATCGTCATATTCGTTGATGTCAAAAATTGGGATAGGCGTGGCGGTGGGCCTTGGCGCTTTCGCAGCATCTTCACCCGGCATCGGGAAGCTATGATAGTAGTCTGTGCCGGGCTGCGTAATCTCTGTGCCAGATCCATAAAAGTCGTTGGTGCCCGGCATGGCGAACGACTGATAATATTTTGCATCAGGCTGATTGATCTGGTTGCTGGTATTTGTGCCGTAAAAGCGAGTTGGCGGCGCTTCTGCTGGGATGCTTGCTTCTACCGCAGGCGCGGTGCTTTGAGGCGCAGGCGTATTCGCTACCTGATCCAAAAGCTCTGGGTTCATTGCCAGCAAATCATCAATGTTTATGTTTGTGCCGCCGCCTGCGCTGCCGTCTTTACTCATATCTGCTTAACCAAAGTTGTGTGTGCTTCTTTCCAATCCATTTCTTTGAGCGCCTTGGCCCAGCCCTTGCGCCCGCTCATGCTCAGTGCTGAGCACTTAATGGACTTCGCAAACGAGATCAGGCTTGATTCCATGCCCCTAATTTCATCTAGGTCGCCAGCCGCTAGAAAAACGTGCAGCGCGCGCAGCCTTGGGTACTGGACGATCTCAGTGACCATGCAGCTTTTTTCTGCTGGCCAAAAAAACATATCGCCAAGAATAATTGCGTCCAACACGTCTTCGTATGTGTGCGTGCCACCAGATCGCTCAAGCGCCGACTCAAGCAACTCCCGGTATGGGCCTACTGTGTCTGATGCCTGCTTTTCTAACGCCTGCTCACTCATATTTGGACCGCCGATAAATTACCGTTGTTTTCGACAGCTAGCTTGTAGCGCGTGCCATTTGGACTTTGCAAGATCAGCCGATCATTGCGTAGCTCGATGTCTTGATTCTTTTTTCTGTTCATATCATCGGCCTGTTCAATCAGCAAATTGCGCTGTGACTCAACGCCCTGGTCATAAGCATTTGATGCGTTAGGTAAAATCATCGTCTACTCCCTGCTACCACTTCTAAGCGCATATTGCCCACTCGCCAGCTGGTAGGCTGGTCGCCAGTGACGCGCATTTGTACTTGCCGTCCTTGGAAGCGCACGCTGGTTGGGTTGGCCATGTCAAAAGGCCCGAAAGAGCTTTCTGCGCTGTTTGGATAAATTCTAGTTTTGAATGTCGCCGTGACATCGCCCTGGGTTTGTTCGTCAGGGATCAATGAGGTTGCGACCATCATTCTGTCGCCAACGCCGATCTGCATGGGGCCAGTTTCAGCGAATACGTCGCTGTTTTCGTCATACGAATTGCCGACTTCGTGTTCATAAACATATCCGTCCGCACTTGTGTAATTAGGAAAAACAAACGCGCCAATATCAAAGCCTGCAGTGCGGGCCACCTTGCCAATCTGCCAGTGGTTTTCGCGGTAGTTGTAGCTCACATAAGAATCGTTCTCTGTGGTGCCTGCGCTTGGGTAAAACCAAACGACCTCACTAAACTGCGAGTTAACGACTGCGAACACCTTAGATCTCTCCGTGGTGTTAAGGTGCGAGAATATGAAATCACCAACACTAGAACGCATAGACTGCACTGAGCCGTTGTAAGAATAAAAGCCATTATTTCCCATCCAGTAGGCTGTGCCATCCGCAACCGCGCAGCCATTGGCGCTTATCACACCGCAGCCTGTCCCGGCCTGTCTAAAGCCGTACACGAATGGCGGGCCTTGGTATCGCGCTGTGTGTGCATCCATGTCGGTGAGCAATAGCGTTTCGCCTCTCATTCTTACGCCAGCCATCAGGTTGCCATTAGTGGCCAAGGTGAAAGAACCAGCTTGGTTCGTTGCAGCTGGTGCCCATACATTGCTTTGCTCCTGGTCACTAAATGCTACCTTATTACCTACACCGCCAGCGCCCAATGCGAACACGAAACGCTCTTCGCTTACGACGATTGCGGTGGTGCTGGTGGGCGCGTTAGATAACAGCGCTGCAGGCGCGCCAGTAGAATTAGCCCACTGGTAAATCTTGCCATCGCTGGTAGCGCACGCAATAACGTACTCTCCAAACGTGTCTAGTGACCAGGTGGTTGCTGGCGTATAAGCGCCGCTGTCAGGTCTTGGCGTATTCCAAGTGCTGGCATTCCAAGTGAGGCCACCATAGCCGAGGTTCTGGACTGCGTTTGCGTTGCCAGTGGTGAACCCTGACGGGGTAATATCCGTTAGCGTGTTGTCTTCTCCGACAAAATATAATTTAGTGTGCGTGCCAGCAACCGTGCGTCTGTTTCGGCCATTGTCTAAGTAACTGATGATTGCCCTGCACACGCCGTTCATTGCTGCCGTGGTGCGCTTACGCCAGCCGCCAATTGGCTGCATAGCGCCTTCGTACCAGCGGACTAGATTTGCATCACTCCAAGTGTTTGCTTGCTGCAGCGCAGTACCGTTTTTAACTACGCCAGCTGGAGGGCTTACGTTAAGCAGAGGCATCTTGATACTCCCCTGTTTCAATCATCTGACAAAGCTCTTCAGCCCTTGCGCCGACTTGCTTAGACCAAAGGCTGTTGTCGAATTCCATGCCAGCCATGATGTAGTCACCGCCAGCCATGAATCCGAGCGCTTTCTCAAACTTGAGCAGCCGGGTAAGGCCCAGGTTAAAGGCGATGGAAACCATCGCGTCTTTGCGTGCATCGTTTAAATTTTTGTACCAAGAGAAATTGTTCTCAAGCTCAACCTCAACTCTATCTACGTCGTTAGACAGCAAGAAGTCAATCTCGGCATCGCAGAGGCCAATGCCGCCGTCTTCGTCCACGCATCGGCCTACGCCGATTGTGATCTTATTCGCCGTGCATCGGTACGCAAATTGCTTAACGCCTTCGTGCCTTCTTAGCATTTCAAATAGCTTGTCACTGCTCATTGGCTTTCACCCTTGTTAGAAGCGCCAAAATAAAAAGACACGACTGCGCTCACTATGCCGCCAAGGTATCCAAGCACTAGATTGACGATTGATTCGTTTGTGTCTGGCATTAGCGTCACGATGGAGACATAAGCGCCAAAGAAAATGAACGCCAGTAACGCCAGCACTTTAGGGGTCCAATCGCCAGCAAAAGACTTGCGGGCGTTCTGAGTGTCTTGCACTTCCAGCGAGAACACATCCACATCAAGCTTTTTTAACTGCACAGCGAATTCGTTGTCTGCAGCTTTTATCATTGCCAACTGCTCTGGGGAGGCGTTCTGCACCGCCTTCTGCAATGCCTTGGGTTCTGGTTCGCAACCCATAACGCTGGCGATTGCCTTCATGGCAGTACCAGCTAAAGGACCGCCCAAGGCGTGTCCCAGTGTAGGCGCAAGACTGCCGATTACATTTTTTATAAGATCAAATTTCATTTATTAATCCCACATTTATCTGTTGGTAAGCCAAGCCAGTAAGCCGCCAATGGTGGCTGGCACTAAAACAATCACAACCGCAAATATAAGTGCGTACTGAGATAGCTGCTTTCTAAATCTTTTCTTTCTAACCTCTTCTGACTTCAAGAATGCTTGGCGGTTTTTACGCGCTTCAGCCTGCTTGACCATCATGTCTTGCCACAAATCCATCCTGTTAGATGCAAGAAATACCGACTTAATGTTTTCTTTGCTCTGGCGCAAAGTCTCTTCAGCCATAACAATCTTGAGCGCGTCAGCCTCGCTCAAATTTTTGCTGTTCTTTGCGCGCTGCAGATCAAATTCGCTAGATCCAAGCTTGGCTATGTAACCACCCAGCTGTTCTATATTATTAGCTGCACCCGCAGCCATCTCCAAGGCTTTGCACGCTGCGCTTGCTGCAGCAATAGCCTCTAAAATCACCTGTTAGCCCATAGCAATAATAAGCGGAACCAACACTGAACCAAGAACCAATGCGTATAGGCCATATATCATTTGCTCTAAACGAACAAACTTAGCCGCGCCGCTGTCAAACCTGCGCTCAATGCTTTGATACCTAACGACACACTCTCGTTCGTGCGCCTCAATCGAGGCCAAAGCCTTGGCTGTTAATTCTTTCTGAGTCACTGTGAAGCAGACTCTTCGGCTTCGACCGACTTGATTGAGTTACGAATATCGGCTTCCCAGCTGGCTATGCTGCGCTCGTTTTCTATTAACTGAATCTGCAAGTTTTGCTGTGCTTCGCGCAATTGTTGTACGCGGCCAATCATTACCTGCGCATCTTGCTCAAGGTCGCTGAATGCAAACTCTTGTCCGTCTATTTCTACTGTAGGTTCGCTCATGACGCTGTATATCCATTACCTGCTGAAATAGCTGCGTTAGTTGCAGTCATATCCTCTGAACCCCAATCATCTTTAGCTACCATAAGTTCAAGGTGTTGAGTGTTACGGTCTACACAGGCTTGACGGTCTTCTGCTGACTCATCAGCCATAGAGTTCCCTGCGATAACTGCGGTGATTAAGGCTATGCTGTCACCCATTGCTGAGTAGTCCTGTGCTAGTTCTTCTGTAGTGCGAGGTTCCATTGTCTTTATCCTTCTAAGGTTGTGATGCGAGCGAGTGCTGCGTCAAGTTGTGCTGACAGTTCTTTAACGGAGTTAATTAAATACCAAGTTAAGTTTGAGGTATCAACAGTAAGAACACCTGTTTCAAGTTCTGTGACACACTCAGGCAGTATTTGCTGTACTTCTTGTGCAATTACACCTATCTGAATACCCTCACCTTTAATGCGTTGTTCAGGTGAAAGTTCAGTTATTTCAGACTCAATCCTGTGTTCAAAGTTCTTAACCTGTAGTTGGTTAAGGATGCTTAACCCTGTGTTGTTATCTACAATGTTTTTCTTTAGTCTTTCGTCTGAAGTTGTTGCCCAACTAGATGAGTTGTTAACCTGATAGATGCCACTGGTTAAATTATCAAAAAAACCTGTATTATTACCTTTACCTGTTGAACCATCATTACCTGTTGCTATTACAAGTTCGTCGCTAGTGTCTGTTGCGGCTGTTTTTGTTGCATATCCTAAGTGTATGTTGAAATTACCAGTTATAAGCCCCGCTTGCCAAGATGCCGCCTGATGCCCTACCGCAATATTATACCCACCTGTAGTACAATTCAGTAAAGAGTTCTGCCCAATAGCGGTGTTTTGAGAGCCTGTAGTACAGCCTGATAAAGAGCTATAACCCACTGCTACGTTATTATCGCCTGTGGTGTTTGCGGTTAAAGCACTTGCACCTACGGCTGTGTTGTTAGATGCAGTTGTGTTCTGCGCGAGGGCTTGATTACCAAAAGCGGTATTTGAACTACCTGTAGTGTTTATCTGTAAAGCACCATATATACCGGGACTACCTGAACCCATTGCGGTATTGTAGCTGCCCGTTGTGTTGGCGTTTAGAGCAGTTGCGCCAAATGCAGCGTTAGAAACACCCGTTGTATTGGCAACCAATGCTTCTGCACCAAACACATCAATTCTTCCTGTAGTGTTTGCGGCTCCTGCGGAATAACCCACTGCTGTGTTGAAAGCGCCTGTGGTGTTTGCCAATAAAGCATTTGTACCAACTGCTGTGTTGTTAGATGCAGTTGTGTTTGCGCCAAGAGCATTTATACCTACTGCTGTATTTTGTATTCCTGTGGTATTTGCGTCTAAACTTATTGCACCTATTGCGGTATTATTTTCACCTGTGGTGTTTGCTAATAAAGCATCTTTACCAACTGCTGTATTGAGAGCGCCTGTAGTGTTTGCGTTTAAAGAAGCATAGCCAACTGCTGTGTTGTTACTTGCGGTGCTATTATTAGCTAACGAACTCGTACCTAGTGCGGCGTTGTAACTTCCAGCAGTATTAGCCGCTAGTGCGTTATCACCCATACCTACATTTTCAGCGCCTGTAGTGTTAGCGCCTAAAGAATTATATCCAAACGCATTGTTGTATGAACCAGTTGTATTAGCGTCTAAAGCTACAGCACCCACAGCATTGTTTCTTGTGCCTGTGGTGTTTGCGCCTAAAGAAGCATAACCCACTGCTGTGTTGTTAGCCGCTGTTGTATTTGATTGTAAAGAACCAGAACCCACGCCTACGTTATTAGCACCTGTTGTATTCGCGGATAAAGCATAACCGCCTACAGATATGTTCTCACTGCCTGTAGTAGTTGCGTCACCTGCGGCAAAACCTACTGCAACATTATAATCACCCGTAGTAATCGCAGTACCTGCTTCATCGCCTACGACAACATTGTAGTTGCCACCGCTTTCAATACTGTTACCTGCGTTGACACCTGCGCGGAAGTTAGAGGTTCCTGCTGATGGGGTAGATAACTCGCCACTCACTGTCAAGCTAGAAAGCGACCCCTCCAACCCATCTAACGTATCAACCACAGCCGCGCCAGACCCAGCGCCATCGGTGGCAATAACTTTCACAGCGCCAGCCGCTATTGCTACGTTCGCGCCAGATCCTTGGCTGAAGGTCAGCGTGTAAGATGTCGCGTTGTCAATTATCCAAACCTTTGAGATCGTGTTAGGGCCGAGGGTTACTGTGCAAGCCTGACCACCGCCTGTGCATTTTAGGTAAAGCGAGCGCGCCTCATCAGCGGTGCCATCTGCCAAGGTGATTGTGTGCGTCGATGCGTTAGGGATAGCCTCGCTACCCTGGCCCAAGGCTGATGCGATGTTGGTAATTGTGCCGTTCAGTAAGTCACCCCAAGTGCCAGCGTTAGAGCCGCTCTCTTGAAGGCGAAGGCGTAAATCGTTGGAAAATGTATCAGCCATTTCTATTCTCTATTACGCAACTTTTTGCCAATTTGTGCTGGCGCTCGGTTGCTGGGTGTAAGTTGTGCTTATGTCTGTTTGCTCTGTCCAGGCGGTGCTGGCTCCGGGTTCGCTTTGCCACTTGATCTCGCCGTTAGCTGTGACCACGCCTTGAGCGCTGAGCGCTGCAGCGCCGAACTTAACCTGCCCACCGATTGCCGTAATGCTGGAGGCCGCGACGACAGCCGCAGAGCCAGTGAGTAGCGTTGTTGCTGTAGCGCTTGCTGAGCTTTGCGAATTAATTTCAGCGCTTGCTGAAACGATGACAACGGCGTTTGCGCTGATTGTTGAAGAAGCCGTGATAAGCGCTTGAACATTTCTAAACCTCTGTCCTGCAGCCGTGATCGTTGATGACGCAGGAATTGCCGCGCTTGCTGTCCTAGCGCGAACGCCACTGGCACCAACCACAGAAGAAGCACTGACAACTGCCGCACCGTTCGTAACCACCTGACCAGCCGCCGCCACAGCCGACGAAGCACTGACAGTCGCGCTGCCATCAATGTAGCTCCACTGGCCAAACCTACCAGCGCCGAAACTGCCATAATTCCAACCTTGACTCATTAGTCTAGTGTTATGTCCACGTCACCAGCCGGGAACCGAAAAACATCGCCAGTTTCGATTGTTCTGCTTGATGTGAGGTTAGACCAGCCAAGGAAATTGCCTGATGAGGCAGCGTCGAAAATACCGACTG
>Ga0302138_10000850_pt1 | contig 15333 bp, 17 predicted proteins | sample CBN3_321_MG_FD_203110 | JGI IMG/M metagenome (GOLD analysis project Ga0302138, IMG submission 203110) | Marine microbial communities from Western Arctic Ocean, Canada - CBN3_surface | ecosystem: Environmental > Aquatic > Marine > Oceanic | place: Canada: Western Arctic Ocean | collected 2017-09-15 | reverse complement strand
TCTATTTCACTTTTGTTTTTCACGAAGAAAAATACTTTTTGAAAACACGATTTTCGTGTTTTTGATGAATAGAAGTTAACTGCTTTCGTTTCGAAAATGTCGATTGTAGCGAAAGTAAGAAAAAACGTGTCAAAAAAATGAAGAAAATCAGAAATGCGAGAAACCCATAACCTGTCATTATCAGCCGACATAAAAAACTTTAACAGCCGACATAAAAAATCTTCTGTAATTTCAATGGGTGGGGAACTACTTTTTAAAACATATGAAGACATAAGAGAACACTTGACCAGGTATGACAATGCTCTTGACTACCAAGAGAAGGAGCGAGTGAGAGACGAATTGATGCAGGAAAAACACGTTCGTATTGAGAGAAGTATGCAAGAAAAGATTGAAAAACAGAGTCGTTCACTCATCATACATCCCACGCTAGAATCCCTCTTTGATGACACGAGTACCTTCGAACTGAGTAACCAGCAACGATTTTTGAAGCGCTTTCTGTCGGAACAGAGTGGGAATACGGGGATTTTGATATGGCACTCTACAGGTATGGGGAAGACTTGTTCTTCACTTGGTGTTGCCGAGAATTATTTAGATGTGTTGAAAGGTAAAGTAATGATCATTGGATCGGATGTTGTGCAACAACGTTTCAAAGATGAAATTTTGTCTAATGGTAAGACTTTGGGTTGTCTTGGTGACTCGATATTAAATCGGATATCTCCGGCTTGGAAATTATGGAACGATTCCGAAATGGAAAGGAACGTGAGCCAATATGTTTCCAAAAAGTTTGATTTCAGAACACTTCGAAAGTTACTCAATGACTTTGAAAGGGATATCAATTTTGAAAAGAAGATGCAAGAAATAATTGACAAAGAAAAACAGCTTAAAAATGAAGAACAGACAGACGACGTAAAAAAGGCTCTCGACAAGATGAAGGAAGAGAAATATATTCTTCATTCTACGATACAAAAGTACATCCGAGTTACATTTTCTAACCGAGTGATCATTTATGACGAAATACATAACATGCGGATCGATGATTCTGAAACACGCGTGAACAGCAAAGGGTTCATAGAGTTTATGGAGTTAATTATGAAATTCGCGAAAAACGTAAGACTCATCCTAATATCAGCGACTCCCATGTTTCATCTTCCATCAGAGATCGTGCCCATCATGAAGGTACTGATGCTCAACGACAAGTCTTTCCCAAAACATTTCTCAAAAGTGGTACAGGACACGAACTTCGATAACAATTTAACGGCCGAGTTTAAGAAGTTATTGATCTATTTTAGTTCTAATTATGTGTCATATGCTTCGATCGACAAGACGAGCGGTGCCTATCCGTCGATGCTCTCTCCATTTGTTGGAGACGAGAGTCAGGAATATAAACTCACGGAAGCCGACGATCCACATACATTTAAGGATCAAACAAATAAAGACGTCATAGAGCATCGTGACTACATATATAAATCATACTTATCGAAACATCAGATCGACGTGTTAAGATCGCTTGATGTGAAGGGAGAAGCCAAAGGCAAACAGTATGCCATGAAGGCATTGGAACAAAGGTTGGTGAATATATGTTACGGTGAAAATGCAAAAGGTTTCAAAGACTATTTTAGAGGAGTAGAAGGGGGAGGTGCTTTATTCAAATATAAGAAAGAAGACTCTGAGTTAAAAGAAGGACGGTTGAAAGTCATATCTCCAAAAATCCACGCGATCCTCGAGTCTGTCAATCTCGCCAAAGGAGAAGGAATAATTATGATTTATTCACGATTCAGGGGTTCGGGTACATGGCCGATATGTGTTGCGTTGGAAGAAGCGGGATTCGATAGATATGGAGACGATAAAAACTTTATACGCGCCAAGAAGGGAAGTCGCACGCAAAAATACGCTTTATTGACGAGTAGATCAGATGAAGGAGGGATGTTTCAACCACATCTCGACAACAAAGCTTTAATCGAAGCGGTAAACAGCGAAAGCAACTCGAGAGGGGATGCCATACGTGTGATCGTGTGCACGGACGTTGTCAAAGAAGGTGTTGATTTCAAGAATGTGCGCGAGATTCACATTTTAGAACCTTGGTATAACGAGAGTAAGCAAAGTCAAATAATTGGCCGAGGTATCAGAATGTTCAGCCATGAATCTCACGACCCCGATCAAAGGAACGTCACTGTTTACAAGCACTGCTGCGTGTATCCGGCGGATTCGAAAGGGATAATCGATGAAAGCTTGGACTATTACACGTTTAAAACACAGCAACAAAACACCAAAAGGATACGTGAAATCGAAGGTATATTGAAATCAAATGCGATAGACTGCTCATTGACTGGATCAGACAGTACCGATAAGGTTGTGAAGGACTCAATCACGATGCGCAACAAACGTGTAAAACACGAGATATTGGTATCAGAGCGAACATGCGCAAATGTGGTGAAAGAATCCGTCGATCACCGTCGCCTGATGAAGCACGACATTCATTCTATCGAGCAGAGGATAATAATGGCATTTCAAAACAAAAAACTGCGACACATCAGTATTGCGTCATTGAAAACCGAGCTTGGATATGAAAAGAAAGGTAAGATATTTGAATTGGCTGTTTCCGAAATTGTCAAAGAGAAGAAGTTATTTAGTATTGATGGTGACGGTCACGAGGGCAGAATAGAACAAAGTGGCGAGCATTTGCTTTTTGTTGAAAAAGGTATAGAGTATCCGAGAGTGTCAAAGATGCAGATGCGATTGTATCAATACGAAAAGAGAAGCTCTAAAACGAAGGAAATCCATGTTGAAATTGGTACAGAGTGAATAAGAATCTCGTCGAGAATTCGAAATAAAAATATCTGGATTAATCAATATCGATATGAGTTTAGGGTCGCTAGAAGAGACGAAGAAGTTCATGGAAGCCCATGCTCTGATTGAACCTCCGTCGAGATCGGATAAGGACGTCAACAAAAGGTACTACCGTTACATTATCGACAGCAGAGAGAGAAATTTAGACTACTTTCCACATCCAAATAAGTATGATTTACCTCTATCGGAGGATGTGACTGACGTTCAGTCTGTTGAATTGATAAGTTTTGATATTCCATTCACGAAATATCTTATAAGCGAGACCAATAATGTATTGGAGTATGCAATTATAGGCGATTCAACGAGGTTTAATACATATGTGGGGAGGGAAGCTTATACTATAATAGTCATATCACCTGGAAGTTATACATTGGAAGAGATTGTCCAAGAGTTGAATGATAAAAATTCGGATACGTCGACGACATTTGGGGTATCGAAACAGGAAAACAAAGTGACCGTGATGACGACATTGGGAAGTGGTGGGATAATATTCAGTGAAGGAAACACCTCGGCAAGTTCAGCGGAAAAGCCAATACGCAGCGGTGGTTATGATCATACGGCTCCTACATATTACGTTGCGAATCTGGGAGACCGTGGTAAAACGAAGTCGCCATTGACTAAAATTTTAGGGTTGAAGCCTTCTGAATCATTCGTGTTTGCAGGTGATCGGGTAGTACATCCATTTCCATATCAAGCCGACTTGCGAACGGATCGATACATCTCGCTTCATCTTGGGCAAACAAGTTTAAATTACAGTGAAAACGATGCGACGAACAAATGTTTTGCGATAATAAAGAAGGACGATCTGGAGTCCAAATACATGGACGCGAGTTACATAAAGCAATATAATCCTCCGATACCCGCGATGAGAACACTTCGCATTAGATTCTCAGATTACGATGGAAACGACTATGATTTCAGTAATATGGATCATCTGATAGAACTACGATTTTGCTGTTTCAAAAATCAAAGAAAGTACAACGACATATTTTGAGATTGATCTGTTATTGAGAGTTTTACATACTTTTCTCGGATATTTCAACACAAATATATTTCTTGAAACTATTTTTTATGTTTCTCGACTTTCATTCCGCGAACACAACCGCACGCACCCAAACAAATGAACATACTCGCCGTCTCGAGCACCAAACCGTCGCGTCCCTTTCATAGTGATGGCCATGGGCGAAAGCATGGTCATTGCAATGGCTATAAGAAAAGTCCTCTCCGAAAGTTCCATCTTTCTCGTGGACGGACAGTCACTGCGAAAGCTGTTGGATTTTTATTCCGAGTAAGAGATGACGACCAGGATCGCGAGGAAAGCTACGCGGCGGGAGATTTCGACGGTCTTGTTATAGGTGATAAGTATCTTTGGGAAGAAGAACTCAAAGCCATCCGTTCTATGGAAGATCAACTATCAAATAAACGCGTGTTCATTCTTGGTATAAACAGTCCAGAAGATTTCATGCCACCATCATTGGTCGAAGTGATTGAATTGCGAGATACATTTATGCAGAGCGGGGCAAAATCTGTTGATTATGTTCACTATGAAGACGCCGTTTGCCAGTTCAAGTCGCCATTGGATGACCTTTTGTAAAATCAAAAAGTCATTTAAAGAGTTATGGTGTCATATGTCTTAATGATTATTCCAGTACGTTGTTTCACATGTGGGAAGGTACTTGGAGATAAGTGGGAATATTTCGTGGAAGAGCGAGAAAAAATCGAGAACATGAAAGCTGTGGGCGGAAAGGAGGAGAAAGAGAATTTGGCTTTTTATGACGCGAACTACGGTGAAATTCTAAACAAACTCGGTCTGACGAAGATGTGCTGCAGACGACATATGTTAGGTCATGTCGATTTGATCGAGATAATATGATAGTGTCGGATCACAGGATCGAAGTGTGCGTCTTCGAATGCGTTTATTGCAGTAGTCAAATTAGGTTATAATATGGAAATACACTCCTATGTCAATCAAAGTATCATATGTAAATTTTTGGCCATTAAAAGAACAGGTCGATTACTGGCTCTATAATTACTGTTCCAGTATATTTGACAAAGAAGTCGAATTTGTCTCAGCGGATACGGTGGGAATAGATATATTATTCTGTTCTTGCTTCGGAGATGTGGAAAAAGTTAAGAAGACCAAAGCGAGAATCAAAATCTTTTTCACGGGAGAAAATTTAGAGCGACCAGAATACAGTCATCTGAACGACGAAGAATATATGAGAAACATCTTTGATCTTCGATTAGGATTTCATTCGACAGATTTTGGCAATGATAAAATACGATTACCGTTATGGATCACCTATTACAATTATTACAACATGAAAAACGACAGAGACAACTTTATCACACATTTATTGACACAAAGATCAGAAAATATAAATAAACAAACAAAATTCGGCACATTGGTATGTAGACATGATCGCAACGGCGCGAGAGGGAAAATATTGGATGAATTAAGCAAATATGGAGAGGTGCATTGTGTTGGAGGACACAAACCCAATGGAATCGTGTTAGGAGATAGGTGGGAAGACAAATTGAATTTCATAAGCGAATCGAAATACACAATATGTCCAGAGAACTCGAGTAGTGTAGGATACTGCACGGAGAAGATCATGCATGGGATAGAGGGAGGTTGTATTCCATTGTATTGGGGGAGTGATTATCCCGAGAAGAACGTTTTGGATCAGGAAAGTTACATATTTGTGAATGTAGAAAACGAAGAATTAATGAGACAACAAGTGAGGAGTGGATTACACCGAACAATACTATTAGATGTTTTCAAGAGAGAAAGTAAATTTGTATTGGATAATTACTACAAGACATTAGAATGGGCAATAAAATCGAAATTGAACATGGTCGAAAAACAAAGAGTACATGGGATTTCATATGCCTCCAGAACCTTTAAAAATCGCAAATCAAAGATAGAAGAGCAAGGGATTTGTAGTGGTTACTTTGATGAATTCAAATGTGTCACCGAAGAAGATGTAGATGAAGACTTCATTAAAAAGGTCGGCAGCGTTTGGGGGATGGCAAGAGGTGGTTATTGGGTTTGGAAACCGTACATAATATATGAAAAGTTAAAAACATTGAAAGATAATGATATATTAGTGTATGTTGATGCAGGGTGTAGCATAAATCACAGAGCAAATGCCAAGAAAAGATTCAACGAGTATATCGAAATGGTAAATAATCATTGGACAGGACTGTTACGATTTCAACTTGGAGATAATTGCAAAGAGGAATTTTACACCAATAAACATTTCCTAAATTATTTTGAGAGTAGATACGCAGTAAAAGTAGACGAGTACTTACAGCATAATCAATTATTAAGTGGAATATTAATAATGAGGAAGACAAGTTTTGTGATGAATTTTTTTGCAGAACACTTAAAGATGTTAAGTGAAGATCCCACAATCCATACGGATGTTCATACAACTGAAAATGAAAATCACCGACATGATCAATCGGTGATGAGTATGTTATATAAATATATGAATGGCGATTTAATCATACCAGATGAAACTTGGTTTAGTGGCATTTCTGGGAATGGCGCGTTTGGTGAAGCAAAATCAATGAATTATCCGATTTGGGCAACGCGATTTCAATGAAAAAATTACGATAAACCAAAAAAATCTATTCACTCCACACTGCCTCTGCAGTCGTCGAATAACATTTTTAATATTGCAAACCTGTAACTGAAAAATCCAGCGAATGTCTGTAGGTAATCCAAATCCAAACTCGTTTTGTGATTCACGATAGCCTCAATCAAAACCATGCAAACCGGTACCATGATGTGAACAGGAAGCTTCCTGTTTTCTATGTCATCGACATAGGCGACGAATTCCGAAGTATAAGCCTGCGAACACACCGTTCCAAGGCATATTGACACTACGATATTGGGATCACCCGATAGCAAAGACAAAACTGATACGGTTTTCGCAGCATCTGTCACATAACATTTATATGTGTTTTTGAGTTTAATGTAATGATCATGCTGCTGCTTCGGCTCAGCTAGCTTGTGCTTCTGCTGCGGCTTCATCACAGCAAGGGTTGTGATTGAACTCATTTCTACCTATGACAAGAAAAAAATATATTTTGATACCTTAATATCGATGTTCTCGAGAATATCATATAGTGTTCTGGTTTTCGTGTTGTCAATGATACTTGTATTTCTTATAAAACCAGGTATTGCTTTTGACCACGAAGGCCAACTGCGAAAATTCGGAGTACATGAGAATGGTAGTACGATATATTCCGTGGGTGTTTTGACGTCTTGCTTGGCGATAGTGACATTTTACATCTTCTGCGTCATCGATCTAGTGTTTGGTGTTTGATTTATGATGTTTGATTCATGAAAGAGTTAAATTTCGCGATTCTTTCTTTTGCATATAGTGAATCGTCTCGACTGATTGGATGTTCAAAGTACATTTTATTACGTTCTGTGTTCCTGATGTGTGTTTTTTCCTTATTGACGAGCAAACTCGTGTTACTGTCGTGAGCTACTCTTATGTACAACTTCGGATCGTTATCTAATACTTTCGATTTGTATCGATTTTTTATATGTTGTCTCATTTTCACATCTTCATTGACATCAACATTTTCATACTTCAACCCATCAAACTTTCTTCCAAAGTACAGCACGAACCCCGGCTTCAACTCCATTACCCAGATGAAGTTTGTGTTCAAATTGTATTCGATCCGTTTAGATATCATAACATAATCGTCCTGCCCGAGGTTTTGCTTTAACACGGAAATATAATCCGGTGAACGAATGTCATCGTCATCCCACACAGTAAAGATGGCTCTATCCGGAATGAATTCGAACGCAATATTTCGCAATCGCCCCAGGGTAATGGAGTGTTTCCGAGGTACGGGTATTTGTAAAATTCGTTCGTCATCAAGTATAGGATCTGTCATTTTGGATTCAGATATTATGACAAGTTTTTTTTTAACATAGTCTTGTTCCTTAAAATTTGACACACTGTGAAGCATGAATCTGTGTCTTTTGTCACTTGTAATCATTATACAATAAACGGTTTCGTCATCGGGAGATGGAGATGGGGGGTTGTATTGTTCGACCGGCATTCGTTTAGAAACCACGGTGTAGTAGGTCACTATGATCAAAAACAGTGTCAAAATGACCCATAACATCATGCTTTTTTTTATCGAAGGCACTCTCCCGGGGCCACGTGTGAACTTCATCAGTCAATTAATATCTTACGAAGATAAAAAACCACTCGATGTTAACAATTGCATTTGATGTGGGTGTCAAGCATCTTTCATATTGTGGTCTAGATGAAGATTCGAAAATAAGACACTGGGGTATCATAGATATCACGGAAGGAATCGACCCAAAGATGTGTAAGGATTTCCATGTCTTGGCGGTATCGCTATTCGATCACTTAAAGCATCATTTCAATGACGACATGGACATTACGAATATAGTGATAGAAAACCAGCCTGTTTATAAGAATCCGACAATGAAATCGATTCAGATGTGTTTGTATTCCTTCTTTGCCGTGCGCAACATGGACTCAGATAGAAAGATCAAATTATCATTCATAGGTGCTTCGACAAAGGTAAAATTAGCAGAAAAACTAACGAACGAAAGTTGTCCGAATTTGATTCAGGAGTTAAAGGAACGGTACAAATCTAAGTATACATATAATAAAAAAGTATCTATCGAATGCACGTCAAACACGATACGCGACCGGCATTTGGCTGATGTCGAAACATTTGAATATTTTAACAATTCAAAGAAAAAAGACGACTTAGCTGATGCATTCTTGCTGGCGTTGGTACATGTCGAAAAACTACTTAAGGGAAACACTCGATTACATAGGAAGGATGAATAACTCTGCCGAGCTACTACTCGTATCTCTCAAATATTTTTATGAAGATAAGAGAAATGTCACTAACCTAATGCAAATAATAGCAGGCCCTTCGCAGATATCGCTTCGATTGATCGATTGGTTCATAACAAACTACTGTAAAAACATAAAAGACCCACACCCGCACTACAAGCGACTGAAAGGAATATATCAGGATTATCGTTCACAGTTGAAGGCATACAAAAAGTTGAAATTCGATCCATTTCGAAGACGACAACGAATTTCTTTTAACCTTGATCCCGACGGTTCTTACCCGACCATCAACACCACGATAGGCCAATTAAATTTTTTCAAGTGGGCGATCGACAACGGAATATTAAAATACATTGATCAAAACTTCGACGATGTCGAGGTTGCCATGAACTGCCATCAGAAACAGATCAAGAAGAAAAACGAACAGCATATTGAATCAAGTGGTGTATCAAAACATGACGACATCTGCGTCGTAACCGATTCCATGAGACGATTGGATCACAGTTGTTCGACTATATACTTCAATTGAACCGTTTAGTTTTGTGTTTTCTTACCCTTAGTGATTTTTTGTTTGATTTCTTTAGTCGGTTTGGTTTCTTTGGTGGCGGATTTGGTGGATTTGGTGGATTTGGTGGATTTGGCCGGTTTGGTTTCTCTGGTTTGTTTTTGTCCAACTGTTTTACCGATTTTCTTTGTTGATTTAGACCCGTTCCCGTCCTGCCACATGGGTGGCGATTGTGGCTTCATGGGGGCATTCGGGACAGTGTTCACTGGTGGACTAGATGGCGGGGTGTTGATAGTTGGGATCAGTGGCGATCTGGTCCAAGTCGGCTTTATTGGGGCACCTGGTTGGGTTGTTGCGGGTGGACTAGAGGGCGGGGTGAACAAATTATAGAATGGTTGCGAGGTCGACGTCGGCTTCGCGGGGGCACCTGGTGGGTCTAATCCGTATGCGGGTAGACTAGAGGGCGGGGTCAATAGAGTCGATAATGGTTGTGATTTGGTCAACGCCGGCTTCACAGGGGCACCTGGGGGGTCGAATCTGTTTGGAGTAGATGGCGGTGTTTTGAACGGATCGACTGTATCTTTCGTTTCATCGTTTGATCCGTTTATATTAGGAGTCGTGAAGTATCCCAATAAGTTACCTGCTTTTTGCAAAATAGGATGAAGCTTCTTATTTCCTGGAGAAGCGGGCTTCTTATTTGTTCCAGCAGGAGCAGGTTTTTTCTTGTTTTCCGTAGAAAGAGGCTTCTTATCCTTTTCTGCAGTTTGTTTATTTAATCGCACGATTGTGTTTCTTGGCATTTATATTTATATATAAGTCAGAGATTTTATCTTGATATGAATATAAAAAAAATCTTTTTATAATTCAAACATGATTCATACTGGTTTGTCCGTATTTTTAGTGTTCCTTCTATTTCAAGACAGATTCGTATCGACAAAGATGAACCGGGATATTTTTGTACTGCTAGCGGTAATAGTGTTTGGTTTCGCTATGGTCAAGGATGTCAGCGTAGCACTTATGGTCGCAGTTATATCTTATGTCGTCATTTCCAAAATTGAAGTGAACGAGAAGTTCGATTCTAAGACGGCCAAAGACCAGAAAGAGAAGAAAGAGAAGAAAGAAAACACAAGCAAGCCGGCTTTGAAAGTTACGAAGTCAGTAGATGAACCGAAATCTGTAAAGGAAGTCAAGAAAGTCAAGGAAGTCAAGGCTTCTGCTGCAGTCCCTGTCTTGCCAGAACACTGCAAGAATGTTGCTATTCGAGACGACGTCATCCTCGGCCTTGAAAAAGGCGTAGACGAATATCAATCAAACGTATTTGACAAATTCAATATGGAGGTCTTTTATCATGAAGCAGGTTCAAATTCTATGGACATCCAAGGCATCTTCAATCACGAAGTCAGAGGATATGAGCAATGATAAAAAAAAACTCATTTCATGTTTCGAATCAATTCTTTGAACTTGTTATTGGTAACGATGTTATCAATCCAGCTGTTTGATACTTTAGGAACGTCGACCTTGTCGGATATCTGAGATATTTCGAAATCATACGGTTTAAATTGAATTTGCTCGTCTTCTTCCAATACATTGAGGATGAAATCTGTTTTCTTTTGTAGCTTTTCGTCGTTATGCATAGTTACCTCTAAAACTTTTTTTAGATTTGTCAGATCTTTTTCAATGTATTTATTCATGTCCGACTTAAGTGTGTTTATGCTCAAACGATTGTTTACCATCAATGATATCAACCCACAAAAGAGCAACACGTTGATTATGCTTATAGAGGAAGAAGGGGTGTTTTGATAGACCATATTACTTTCTACTGAGAAAATTATATATTTATCAAACGTCGTTGAAATCGTTTTTGCAAAGAGGACAAGTTTTATTGTCTCGGAGCCATCTGGTTATGCAAGGCTCGCAGAAATAGTGATCGCAAGAGGTCTTGCTAATATTTATGTCAGATTGTAATTGATCCAATGATTCTAAACATATGGAACAACATATATTGGAGTGACATAAATTCGAGGGAGATATTGTAGTTATAGCCGCATGTATATCATTGCATCCGTTATTCACAGTATCAATAATATTAGATATCATGTTACTCATTTCAAATGTATCCAAGAAGTCTTCTAAATGAAATGTCCTCGAATTATCAGAATGATAAACATAAGAGTCAAGACCCATGTCTATTTGCATAGGAGTCATCTGATTTTGTATGAAAGTATTGAAGATTGGATCCAAAATGTTCAAGATCGAAGTCCTATTTTGGCATATTTCGAGATGATTGATATATCCCGAGTATGGTACAACTTGTTGACAAATCTCGCAAGGGATGGATGGGTCATCCATTGATAGTTACAGAGAAATTTATCACAGATTTTTGTTTCCGGTTTTGACTGCATGCATTGAATAAATATATATCAATTACTCAAACGCAATGTTGTACGACTCGCATCTCCGTCGCATGAATGATTTGAATAGAAAAGTACGTCCGGATCAAACCCATTACGAAACTAAAATTAAAATGTCCATACCGCAGACGGATCTCGCGGAGGTCATGGACGACTATCAACGAATGATTTCGGTCATGTCACGGTACGAACGGTTTTTGATTTTTGCACAGGGTGACCCCATTCGAATCCTATTCTTTGACGACTCGAGAACAAATAAATTGGAAAACGGTTTTCCGCATACGATTCAGAACATCATTTGTTTACCGTTCATAACATATTTCGAACTCCTTCCCAATGAAAGAGTCGAGCTGTTAATTCACGAAGCGATTCATATTTATCAACGAAAACATGTTTTTGAGTTTAACAAATTTCTTATTAATGACTTCGACATGACAGTCTATGACCTCTGCCACGAAACTCATGCGAATGCTCGATATAATCCCGACATCAATAACATACTGTATACCGACAACGGTCGGTACACCGTCATGCTGTTAAATTCGCAATCAAAGACGCTGTCTGACACGAAATTGCGTGAAATACAGATTCAACCGAAAGGTGAACGCACGTCAACAACGTACGAAGAATTGATCAAACATTTTCGAGGAAAAATCAATGTTCAAATCGAACACCCTTATGAAAGTTTCGCGTGTATTCTTGCCAAACATGTATTTGATGGATCGACGTGTCCTTGTTCATTATGTCACAAACTGACATCGTTCTTGAGTCATAGCAACTAAATTGGGGGCAATACTGCCGCCGAATCAAAAAACAGTCGTCGAATTGCGCTATATCGTAATATATTTTTCTCTCTTACAAATTCAATGAAGCTAGAACTCAAAAAGTTTGATATCACTCAAATAAAAGACGACAAGGTCGTTGTCATGATCGGCAAACGTCATACCGGAAAATCTGTTTTAATTGCTGATTTGCTATCAAATCACACGGAGTTGCCAATCGGGACTGTGATAAGTGGGACTGAATCTGCGAACCAATTCTTCGGTAACATGGTACCAAAGATACTCATACATGACGAATATAAAGCTTCAATCATAGAGAATGTAGTTGCGCGTCAGAAACTGATCATGAAGAGAAAGAACCAACCCGGTGGTGACAGCATTGATCCGAGAGCTTTTTTAATATTGGATGATTGTTTGTATGATTCGACGTGGACGAAACACAAAGACGTCCGAACTATATTCATGAATGGTAGGCATCTCAAAATGTTTTTCATATTGTCCATGCAATATCCACTTGGCATCCCGCCTAATCTACGGACGAACATAGATTTTATTTTCATCCTTCGTGAGAATATTGTGGCTAACAGGAAAAGACTGTACGATAATTATGCCGGGATGTTTCCAACTTTTGAGATTTTCTGCCAAGTAATGGACCAGTGCACCGAAAATTACGAATGTATTGTCATCGACAACACCACCTCGTCTAACAAACTAGAGGAATGTGTCTTTTGGTACAAAGCGAGTATTCATGGACCGTTCAAAGTATGTAAGCAGCATTACTGGGATCTTTCGAAAAACATATCTGCATCTGACGAAGACGAAGATAAGTATGATCCGGATGCCTTTAAAAGCAAGCGTGGTCCGAATATCAGGGTGCATAAGAACCGACAAAAATTTAATTGACCTCATAACAGTTCATAGCCGAGTTCGAATATTCGATGCCGTCAACAAAAGATTCTTCTACGTATCCCTGCTCTTCAGCTTCGTCGTCGGAGCTTTCATCAACGGGCTGTTCAAGTTTCGGGTTTAACTTTTTCTTTATGGAGGGTGAAGATTTCTTTTGTTTTTGAAGTTGTTTATCAAGTGTTTCATTTCCATCTCCTTTCACTTTGTCATTTCCTTTTCCTTTTTTATTTACCTTTATTTTTTCATCATCATTGGCATCGCCATCTTGATCATCTTGTTTACCGTTGTCGTCTTCTTTATCATCGAGTTCATCGTCTGGTTCATCGAGATTTATTTTTGGCTCGATGTCAACGGTCATCGGCCGTACACCTTTCAACAGATCTTCTAATTCGGACATTTTATCAAGCACGACCGATGAATCCTTCTTATCATTGAGAGCCTCGATTTGCTTATCGATTTCGTTCTGATTGTTCAACATCATCCCACGTATTTCATATAGAAGTTTTACACCCTGATCATTCGGAACTGGTGCCACTGTTTTCGATTTCTCTTGAAAACCTTCTACACGAGCGATCTTTTTGAAGACGAATCTGAACACGATTATCGATGTAAATAACAACGCGAGAGGGATGAGATAATCAAAATACGACATCTTTTATAAGTGAGTTAGAAAAAAATACGAAACAAAAAGCTAATGAGCTATCTGCTGTTAAAATACTGCAGAACTATGCGGAACCAGACGTTCCAACAACACCACTCCATAATAACAATATTTTGACAAAGCTAAGTTAATGAGCGATCCTGCTCAAAGATTTTTTCTCGACTTTATCTCGCTCTTCAAATACTTTATCCAAAATGGCCTTCGCTTGAGGATATGGTTCGAGTCGCTCATACAACTCTTCTTTGATTTTTTTCGTTGTGAGCGGCGCTTTCACTACCGATGTTTTGTATCGAATTATACCCTGTTTACTGTTGAGCTCGTCGATTTCATTTTGATGCATGAAATTCATTATGCTGGCAGAGAGCTTTTCGAGCTTTTCTTTTCGCTTCTTTACTTCCTGATTAAGTAATTTGATCTTGCTTCTGATCTCTTTCATCTCGTTGTCAGTTTTTGAATAAAATTTCACTATTGCTTTGAACTGTTCGAACTCGGCATCGTCACGATCTTCCACTTCTTCATCTCCTCGAACACTTATATCACTCGCTGAGACGCTTCTATGAATTTGAAGCGCTTCTGGATCCAGTAAACGATCCAGAAATACATTGTCCGCTTGCTGATTTAAATATTCTCGCACAAGCTCTTGCTTATGTCTGTTCATCGAATTACAATACATTTACCATTTACCTTTAAGTCTGTTTCAAAAACCGCGAACGAAATGACAGCGGAGAGTAGTATTCCATTTCGTTACTGGTACCCCAAACTCATTTTTCACAAGTTCTTCAAACATACCATGAGATTTATTCAGAAAAAAAAATCGCTATAAATCCTAAAGTGTAATTCGATGTGTAATTCGATGGCATTCCTTCTTCTAGTCATCAGCTTGATCGTGTTGATTTGTTCACTGTATATCGTATGTACCATTGACAAAGCGAACGGCATTGATAACACTCGAATTCCTGAAATCGAGTCATACATCCATGCGCCGCCAGCATTTGAGACTTCAGATATCCCAAAAGCAGACGTGGCTTTACAATACCTTTTGGTAGAATTCCACCAACACAGAGACGAAAATGCGATGCTATCTATTATAAAGTTGTATCTTTTCGGATTAAATCCGCAGTATAGTCCAAATAAACTCATTGGATTGAAAATCATTCAGTTTGTTAACGATAATTCATCACGCTTCAGTAATATCCTTCTTAACAATTGTAAAGTGCTCTGGGAACAAACTTCCGCGGAAGCCTACAACGACCCCGACACATTCGGGAGTATTAGTCTTCCAGAAAACATAGTACAACGACTATCCGAGGCGCTTTCGTATCACGATAAAAACAACGTGCAATTGAAAACGGCT
>Ga0302138_10000847_pt1 | contig 15357 bp, 9 predicted proteins | sample CBN3_321_MG_FD_203110 | JGI IMG/M metagenome (GOLD analysis project Ga0302138, IMG submission 203110) | Marine microbial communities from Western Arctic Ocean, Canada - CBN3_surface | ecosystem: Environmental > Aquatic > Marine > Oceanic | place: Canada: Western Arctic Ocean | collected 2017-09-15 | reverse complement strand
GCGCAAGCTTGAGGGTCTCTCGCAAACCGACGGCTATTGGCACTGCCACGGCGGCGTCGAGGCGATGCGCGCCGAGGCCGACAAGTGCACGCCGCTGTGCCGCGCGTGCCACGCGCTCGACCCGTCAAGCACCTCGGCGCCCCAGAACGCCGGCAGCCGCGCCAAGGCCGAGGCCGGGGAGTACGCGACGAACGAGCAACGCCAGAGGGCAATGCGCCACGCGGGGTACCGCGAGGACAAGCGCGCGTACAACAACAGCATCAAGCGCGAGATCGGCGCGTGCGAGCGCCCCGACTGCCCGCGCGACGGGCCGTCGGCCGGCCGGTGCGTCGCGGGCTTCGAGGCGTGCTACGACTGGGACCACGTCGACCCTACGACCAAGGGCCGTGGCATCGCTGAGATCGTTACCAACACCCGGTCGTTTGCGACCGCCAAGCCCGAGCTCCTGGCGGAGCTCGGGCTGCCGCCCGACTTTGACGTCGACACCGACGACATCCCGCCCGTGGCCGAGCGTCGCTGCCGGCTGCTTTGTCGCAATTGCCACAAGACGCGCAAGGAGTGGGACGCGTAGAGAGTGCGTGTGTGTGTGCGTCTTCTGGGGCTTGCGTCTTGTATTCCCCTCTCTCGTAGAACCCGCCTCCCCGTCTCTCAGTTCAGCGTCTCTCTCACCCGCAGCCATGGCATCCAAGTCGATTGTGAAGAAGGAGTCCAAGCTCGAGCACAAGCAGCCGCTCAGCAGCAGCACCCTGGCCAAGGTCGTCAAGGCCGAGGAGAACAAGGTCGAGACCCTCGCGCAGCGGCGCATTCTCAAGGAGCTGATGCAACTGGCCAAGATCAAGCAACGCGAGTTGGAGCAACTCGTGCTCGAGGTCGTCGATGAGAACGACATCGCCCGGTGGCGTGCCAAGTGGTACTACGACGGAGTCGAGGACGATCCGGACGCGTCGCCGACGCAGAAGCGCCTCGCCGAGATGCTGCGGCGCCGCGGGCTCGACCACGTCGAGTTCCGCCTTGTCTTTCCCGACAACTACCCGGCGCACCCGCCGCTCTGCTACAACTACTTTCCGCGCCTGCACGGCAGCTACATCTTCTCCTCGGGCGGCATCTGCGCCGAGACGCTCAACGCGCAACACGGCTGGAGCTGCGCCAGCCGTGCGCAGAGCCTGGTGATTGCAGTGCGCGCCATGCTCGAGAGCGCCGGGTGCCGCCTGCAGTCGGAGGACCCAAACTGCAAGGAGCATCCGCACGACGAGTCCGGCGCGCGCACCGACGACCGCGCCATCGCCAACATCCACAGCTCGGGCTACCACGGCTCCGCCGGCAAGTCGTGAGCACAGTTCCATCACGGCAGCACGCAAGTCGGCGCCGGCAACGAGCGGCGTCAAGAAGCCGCACCGCGAGTCGAACGGTCTGTCGTTTCTTACAACGAGTAAACCCTCTCACGACACTACACTCGACGCCAGTGCGGCAAGCGCCTGAGACACGATCATGATGTCCAGCCCCCGATCCTCGACCGTGCTCTTGAGGTCGTCCACCCGTCGATCGTCGGCCCGCACCATGCCCCCCACCACCGCGTTCAGACACTGCGCCGCGTCCGAGGCGCGGCAGAGCGCCACCTGCGCCGCCACGCGAATCACCGGGCTTGAACGCCACGCCGCGCGCTGCGCGTCCTCGAGCAGCGTCGTGCTCAGCGCCGCCTCCAGCTGCGCGCGCAGTGCCTTGGCCTCGGGAAGCGCCTCGTACTCGACGAGGCGCCGGTTGTGGTCGCCGCCGGCCTGTCGTGGCCGCAGCATCGTCGGGTCGGCCGTGCCAAAGAGCGCGATGAACTCGGCATCGGAGAGTTTCAGCCGCGCCGTGGCCCCCACGGCATCCGTGCGCACGGTCCGCTCTTGCGCGTACTGGATCAGGGCCGTGGCTTCGACCATGCCGCAGGTCAGCGCGATGGTGAGCGCGTCCAGATCTGGCAGGGTCACCGACACCCACCTCCGCGTGCGCTCGCGCACGTCCTGCAGTACCTCCAGCACCGCAGCGTCTGGGGTCGCGAGCATGGCGAGCGCTAGACGCTCGAACCGTACCTGGCAAATGCGTCCGACGACGCTCTAGCGTGTCGTCGCATGCGCTGCATGAACCTGTTCAACCTTCTCGCCACCGCGCTGTCGCTGCAGTTTCAAGCGTTGCGCGGCGGGAGCCACGGGGTCGTCGTGGGTCCGCAGTGCCACCGGCCGCAGGCGCTCGTGGAGCGCGTCGTCGAGTCGGTGCGGACGCTCGTCATGCAGTTTGACCTGCGCTCCAAGGACGAGTGCGCGACCCAACACTACCGTGGCTCGCTCTACGGCGTCACCGCGACCGTCGCACTCGAGATGGCGACGCGCGAGGCGCACGTCGAGCTGCGCGGCGTCCCGCTGGGCGGCACGATTGCCGGCATCGGGTGGCTCAAGAACATCGACGGCGAGGTGGGCGAGGTCGAGCTCGAGGAGGCCTTTGCGGCCGCGCTGGCCTGGCGCATGGTGAGCATCCAGGCCGCGTCCCTCGACCGGCACGCCAACACGGTGACGGTGCACGTCACCGTGCCGCTCCTCGGGGCGCAGCAGCTGGCGCTGAAACGTGTGAACAATACCTAGGAGTACGTTCTAACGAGATTTGAGAGTCGAGATTGCCCGGCCCATCGGTGAGGGCCGGTCGGCGGTGGCAACTACCATCGCGTACCTTCGTACCGTATGTTTCTAGTGTGTGAGATCCCTGAGGGTCGGGCAATCTCGACTCTCAAATCTCGTTAGAACGTACGGTGCGACCTAGGAGTGAGTGACGACGACGATGCCGACATGCGAAACACACACGCGGACTAACGGTGAAACTTCAGCATCGGAATGTATAGGACTCTGTCCTTGCGCCGCCGGCCATCGAACAGCGCCGGTGGCGGCAGTGCCGTCGTGTAGCCCGTCTCGTCGCCCACCCGCAGTTGCGCGTCGGTAAACTTGAAGTTGAACCGCTCGCCCGTAGGCGGTGGTGCCAGTTTCTTCTTCATGAGGTCAAATGAAAACGGTCGCACCGGCGCAAACTCATGCTCCGCGTCCGCCGCTCCGAGAACGGCAAGGTAGGGATCGGTCCTTTCAACCTGTGCACTTTCAGCTATCACCTGCTCCTTGACTCTGCGTTGACGCAGGAAGCGGTAGAACTTTGAGGCGCTCGATGTCAACCCAGTGATGCAGAGAACGCGCCAGTTCCAGAGGAACAAAAGCGTCTGAACAATGCAGGAACCCAGCAACACCCAGATGCGAGCGAGACGGCCCGAGTCGGCCGTAGGGACCTTGAAGGCGTCCTCCCATTCGTCAGGAAGGAGCGCAAGGTACTGTATCACCTGAATCCACACGAGCGTCACGCAAGTGCCCACCCAAAGCGCCTGCCACATCTGGTCAAGGTTTTGCACCACCCATCTGCACCGTGCAGCGCCAGCCACAGCTCCGGACCAAAAAGCAATCATCACCGAAGCCTTGCAATCCTTGGTCAGCGTGTACACCTCTGGTGCCGTGTCGCCCTGCGACTCGGCAGTCAGCCGCCAGTCCCGTCCCGACTGCGTCGCCTCCCATGCCAACATGCTCTGGCTGATCACGCAGCATCCAAAGATGACCCAGAACGTGACGTTGCCCGGCGCAACCCAGTCTATCTTTTTCGAGCGCCAGAACCTGATGCGGGGGTCGACGACGATTGAAATCGTGGAGTAGATCAATGGGAAACCCGCCAGAGCGAACATGACGATGCCGATTTGTTGCTCCCCATACCGACCGAATCGGCGTTTTCCCCAGGACGTGACGTAGACGCCTGCCGACGAATGGTCCTCGCTGATGAGCCAGTCAGCGCACTCGCCCGTCGTAGGATAGTGAGATTGAATTGCTGGGTCCGTGTACAACGTCCAGTAGCCACCGAGGATGGCAATGATCGACGCAAGGAACGTGGGGGTGTCGATTGTTGGCCTCGTGAAGAACGGTGTCTCGCCCTTTTTGTTCTTGATCCCGGCGATGCGCAGCACCTGGAACAGCAAAGGAATGGCTGCACGAGCAAAGAAGAAGCCAACCGCCGAGCCAATGACCATACCCCAGATCGTGATGCTCGCCAGGCGGTACGCCAGGTATGTTTCCAGCCTGCGAATGGGATTGTAGAATGCCGATCCGCCATTGTCGACGACGTTGAAGTACAGGCTGTTGTAGATGGGCGGCGCCAGCACGTGGCTGCTGGCGCCGACGCGGGCGTCGATGACAAACGACTTCATGATGTCGGGAATGCCAAAGAGACGGCCCTGATCAAAGAGACCGTACTGCAGCAGATTGGCACAGACGGCCAGCACGCCCGCGTTTGTGTTTGCTACCGTGCTCGCCTCGTCGCGCGTAAACGGCGGTGCGTTAGGCGGGGACGGTGGTTGCTTCGCGAACCAGTCGCATTTGTAGCTGCTCATCAGTGTCGTCTCTGTCGCGGCGTAGCCGAGCATGGGATTCACGTTGCCGCCAGCGGGAAACGACGCGCCCGTGTACACGTCGGCGCAGAAGCTCATGGCATCGTCGTTGTTCGTCTCGGCATCCTCGAGAAGCTTGTTTCGAAAACACTCGCCGGCGTTGATGGTGCGGTCGTAATTGGAGACAACCGCGAGCGCGAGCAGCGCGTAGACCTGCTCAGAGAAGCGGGTCGGGAAGGCTGCGTTCGCCACACCGGCAAGCTGGGCCGAAGCATCCGCCGTGCCAGCGCGCTCCAACACGACGTTGACATGATCGCTGTTTGCGCACGCGTCGGTCAGGAATGGATTGTTAGCAGCGAGGCAGCCCTGGTTGGTGTTCTCGCCCAGCCTCGAGGCGTAGCGGTAGAACGAGGGCGCCGCCGCGACGTAGGCGCGCGCGACGCGCGTCTTGAGGTCTCCGTAGGCCATGCGCAGACGGTGCGAGTAGAAGGACTCGGCGCCATTGTCGTTGACGTAGGTCTGACACGTGTTCTCGGTCAGCTCCCAGTCTGCCTGCGCAATCGTCGTCGCTGTGACCAGGTTTGTCGTCTCGTCGACTCCCGGGTTGATAGTCCAGTTTTTCAGCAACTGCGCAATCGCGCGCACCTCACGTGCCTGATCCTCGAGACACTCCTGTGCGTTGGCGGTTGGGTCGTTCTCGCATGCCGTGCCGTCGGCGCCGTCGCTCTGCCAGGACGTGTCACCTGCGCAGACTGCAGACTTGACCTGCTTGACCCATGTCGCGTAGCTCGGCTCGATCAGCTGCGGCATCCCAAAGTCGCGTTCGTACAGATCAAACGACTGAAGCAGGTGAAGGGCATCCGTGCCCGGCAATCCGCATGGACCAGGCCGAAACTTGGGATGGATGTAGTCGTACGCCACGTTTGCGGTCAAGTCGTCGGACACCTCGAGCAACACGCTGTAGCCGATTGCAAACACCACGATCGTACCGAAAATGTACAGGGCTCCCCAGAATGCAAGAAAGTAGTTTGGAGCCTTGTACTTGGCCCACGCGTCTAGTTTTCGGAGCGCTTGTGCTCTCTTGTTTCCGAACTCGCCTGTCACTGCATTGCCAAAGGCAGCACGAAGGGCCATACGAAGCAGGAATTGACTTGCCACACCTAGCAACGCGCTGCGGTCTAACTGTGTCGCGGAGCGCGTCGGGTTATCGGACGGCGGGTCCTGCTGGTCGAGAGGTCCGCCTCGTCCCCGTGTCGTACCGCCAAATGATAAACGACCGGCGCGGTTGTCCTGAGTGAATCACCACGTTGTTGCGGACCGCACGCGTGGGGCCGTGCCTCGGCCGGCATTGGCATTGGCATTGGCATGGCGGGTTACCGATGGGTCACGATCGTGGCGGCGGCGGGCTCGGCCGTGCTCTGCGCCTTTGCCATCTACTTCAACATCATGGCGCTCGCCAAGTACCGCACCGACGACTTTCTCACCGCCACCTCGACGGACGACTTCACCAAGCTCGGCACCTGCGTCGAGGTGATCACAATCGATCAGCTCAAGGTGGTCGGGTACGAAAAGAACGACCTGACCTGCGCGACCGACAACGACAAGGGCAACCAGCTCGCGATGCGCCGCACGCTGGCGGTCTCGTTGCACGGCATCTACTACACCTACTTCACGGCGAGCATCACCAACCCAACGATGACGGACGTGACCTACACCGTGCTCTCGGCGACCCTCGCCGGCGGCGGCGCAAACACACCGCAGAGCGTCAACTTTTCCGTTGCCTACGACGCGCTGGGCATGGTGACCGAGCAGACCGTGCCAACCTCCTGCGACAGCATCTACGGGATGACGGGCGAGAACAGCATCACCGAGGCGGACGCCACCGCCTTTCTCGCCTCGCTGCGCAGGGGTCGGCTGGATGAGGACGACGACGAGTACGCGGACTGGCCGCTCGCCGACATTCCCGTCGTCTGCAACGACGTGGAAGCGACGACGGCCACCGGGTCGCAGATCAACGTCGGCGTGGCTCTCTCGACGCTCAACAAGCAGAAGCTCTACGCTCACTGCCTGGTTCAGTTTCAGTTTGCGTCGTCGGGCACGATCCCCTACGGCGGCACCTTTGGCGTGCCGCTGGTCGGCGAGCGCGCCGGGCCCAACGCCTTCTTCTATCCAAGCGCCGACGGCTTCAACAAGACGTCCGACTACAACACCAAGGCGCGCATGTTTCTCGGGCAGCGCTTCGGCTACTGCGTGTGGGCCTACGTGCCGATGCTGCTCGCGACGTGCTACCTGTGCGCCGACGCCGTCGTCTTCTTCCTCGCCGAGGCGACGCTGCCGGACGTGCTGCTCGAGACGCAGACCATCTCGGGCGATCGGCTCGCGATGATGCGCGACTCGCTCGTCATCGCGGCGACGAGCAAGACGTCGCGCGCCGCGCGCTTTGCCATCGGCGTCGCCGCCGTGCTCGTGTCGTGGCTCTTCTACGGGCTGTTTGTCATCTGGCCGTGGGGCTTCATCGAGACCCGGTTGGCGCGGCCGGTCTGCGAGGCGGGCGAGCCCGAGCACGTCAACGAGTGGGGCTACCTCGGCACCACCGGTGGATGGAAATCGGACTGGGATGCCGGCTGGTACGAGCTGGCGACGCTCGCCACGCAGGTCGTCGTGCTCTTCCTGCTGCCCTTTACCACGACCAACGTCTTTGCGATCTGCAACCGGGCCGGGCGCACGGACGCCAAGCGCAAGGTGTCGGGCGGCAACCCGGACATTGCCGCCCTGGTGCCCAACAAGACCCAGTACCGTCGGCTCATGAGTCTGTTCATCTGGCCGCTGCTCGTCGGCGCCATCGTGCTCATTGCTGGCCAGGCGCTCTCCGGAGCGCGCTTTGGCATGGCATGGGCCGAGGGCGTCGTCGGTCAGCAGACGCACACCGACGATACCACTGGCGAGGTGACGCTCGCCTTCAACGAGGTGACGCTCTCGGAGCAGGTCTACGACCAGACCATCGCGACGCTCGCGGTGACCGTGGTGGTGGGCTTCACACTGGGCGTGGCCTTGCAACGGCATCTCATCAACGGCGTCGGCTGCTACTCGGCCTTGCTCTTCTTTGCCTGGCTCGCTCTGGTCATTGTCTTCGCACTCCCTCTCCTCATCTACGCGGGCATGCGGTCCATCTTCAACCAGGACGAGGCCAACAAGGACTGCGCCGCCTTTCCGGACACGGGCTACGACTTTTCCAGGGGCGCGTGCGAGGCACGCTGGTGGACCTTTCTCATCGGCGGCGGACTCGTGCTGCTCACCATTGCGCTCATCACCTTCTTTGGCCTGCTCGAGGCCATCCCCAACATTGTTCGCGTGCGCGGCAAGGCGGCCGTCCGCCTGCGTGGACTGCGCGGAAACCACAGCGCCATGTACAATGGCAACGCCGTCTACTCCAATGCTCCCTTCCAGGAGCCGGGCACCTTCGACGCCGACGAGCACGCCCTCGGCGGTTTTCGATCCGCCGACGAGGGCTTCTTCAACTACAAGACGGGAATGTCCGCAACCGATGCGGGCGAGAGCAATGCGCTGCTGTACGCGCCGCGCGTCACGTTCTCGTTGCCCGTGCAGGGCCAGGCGGTCGAGTACGTGCAGGTGGCGCGCGGGGTGCGCACCGATGCGCAGATGCGCATGCAGCGCTGACCGGCAACTGACCGCACGGAAACGCGCGGTGCCGGAAACGCACGGTGCCGGAAACGCACGGTGCCGGAAACGCACGGCACCACACACGGCGGCTCGTGCGGGCCGACCGGGGGCATGGGCATGGGCGGGGAATCACGGGCAGGGTCGCAAGCTCTGGGAGGGCGTGTTCGGTTGTGTGTGTGCAGGAACGTGCGGTTCCGTAGTCTGTGAATAGCTGGTAGGTGCACAAGACGGAACATGGAGGAAATCGTACACGTATTGCCGTCGTCGGCGTCCGTGTCCGTGTCGGTGTCGGTGTGTGTGTGTACGCGTGAACGCCCCCGCGTGGTTTCAGACACGGCTTGCAAAAGATAACGTCTCGTTCGAAGCCCTCAACAACAACGAGACACACGCACACAGCTCGCCTGCACACACACACACACACACAATGCCGTCGCAACGGGTTGGCTGCGGAGCCATTGACGCGACGCGATCGGCGGCCACGGGCGTCCGGTCGACGCCGGTCCCGTCGGGCAACAATGCGGCGAGGACGCCGCTCACCGTCTTTCCGGTTTCCGCTGCCGGTCTTGGACCCGTGCACGATCCGACCCTCGATCGCGTCGGCGGCGTGCCGGTCGACGGCAACTGCCTGTACTGGGCCTTTGGCGTCCTGCTCGGCACCTACGGCGTCAACGACCCCGCGACCAACGGCATCCACCAGATGCACATGCCGGCGGCCGCCATTCGCAACCGCCTGGCCCAGCGCATCCAGGATCCGGTCCACTGGTCGCACCACCTGTTGCACATTCTGCGGCTCGTCACCGACATCCAGCAACGGACCGTCACGGGTGCAAACGCCTTTGTCAACGGCCCACGGCCCGCCAACGAGGCGCAGGTGGCAGCGGCGATCACGCACGTGCGGGATCTGCTCGTGGGCCGCGGCGTCATCCCGTTTCTCGGGTACCACGTGCCGGACAACTACGACCAGATGAACGCGGCGCAAAAGGACGCGTCGTCCGACCACCCGCCCGAGGCCGAGCAGCGCGTGCACGACATGCTCGCCGCTGGGGAGTTTGAAGACGAGACGCTCGAGCACATGCAGACCATTGTCAACGCCTACGTCCACACCTCCCTCACGCGCAACGGCAACTATGCGGAGGCCTTTGAGGTCGAGCTCCTCTCCGAGGAGTTTGGCGTCGTCATCTACTACTACACCGGCCGCGCAAACAACCCCTACGACCCGGGCAGGGACTGGGACCGCGCGACGCTGACGCACGTCATGTACCCAAGCGAGGCCGTCCGCGACGCGCTCAACGATCCGGACGCGGCGACGCGACAGGCGGCCCGCACCGCGGCGCAGACGCGCGGCTTCCACATTGCGCGCCTCGGCCTCCACTATTACTACGGCATGCGGCAGCGTGGGCATCCGCTCGGCGACGGGCCCATGGCGCGGCCCTGGGACCGACCCGCCGTTGCGGACCTGTGGATGCCGACCGGCGCCACCGGCGCGGCGGCGTCCGACAGCGGCAGCGGCGGCGGCGCGACCGCCGGCTCCCAGTTGCTGTCCCTGCGTCGTGCGCGCGAGCGCGCGGCGGCCGGGGCGCACGCAGACGCCCACGCCGGGGCGCCGCGCGCCGGCGCCGCGCTGACCGCCGAGCTGCACCACGCGCACACGGCGCGCAAGCGGCAGCTCGACCTGGGCGTCGACGGGCAAGCAAACCCGCACAATCCAAACCCGGGGTACACGGGCCTGGCGCTCGCACCCTCGGGCACGACGGCCGCCGTCGGCACCTCCTCGAATGCAGTCGCGCCACCCGCCTCCGCGGCGCCGGCGTTGTTGCCACGGCTCCCCGTGCCTGCCCCTTCCAACGCGTCGACAGCGTACGGATCCTGGCTGCAGCCAGTCGTGCCGCTGGGGACGATGCCCACGACGAGCGCGCCCGCGGCAAATCGCAACCGATCGTCTACACCGCGAACGCGAGCACCCGCTTCGGCGTCGGGATTTGTCGTGCCGCCCGCACAACCGCCGGTGTGGGGATCGGCAGGCGGCAGGCGGTTGGGTGGCTACGCCTCGTCTGAGCTGGCGCTGGAGGCCCTCGAGCGCACCTTCTCGCCGACCGACGCGCTGATGGCCGCAGCGCTGAGGAACGCGCGCGTCGCCTCTGGAGAGGGCGGCTACGCGGCGAGCATCGCACCCCTGGCTGTGCCGGTGGAGGATCCGCGCGATGTCGACGAGATGGGGCTGCTGCTGCATGACGACGTGGGCATTCCCCCCATGGGCGTCGCGGAGCACGAGTACAACAACGATGACATTGAGATGGAGTTGGCCGCCATTGAGCACTTTTTCAACGGCGGGTTTGACGGCGCCGGCGAGCCGTAGCTCGGTGCGTGGATGTGTGTGTTCCGACCAATGGATGCCGTGCCGACCTCTGCATCCCAGTCGGGTGAAGGCAGAGTACGCGAGTTAGTGTACCTTCAAGCAAGGTTTAGTACTACTTAAGATGAATTCCTCTCTTGCTCATCTCTTCTTTTCTTGTCTTGACATGTGCTGCACTTTTGGTGCGCGGGTGTCGCACCTTCAAGCAACCTTTAGAACCACTTTAGAAGCTTTAGAAGTCTGCGTCCAGCACGAGCTCCCGGAGCGCGTCCTCGCGCGAGGGCGCCCACAGCCGCCCGCCGGGGCCCGTGCGCGGCGGTGGCATCGCCGACACCAGTCGTTCCGTTGTTGTTGATGCTGCTGCTGCTGCTGCTGCTGCAGCAGCAGCAGCAGCAGCAGCAACAGATGCTCGCTTTTTGTAGACAAACCCGCGGGCTACCGCACCTGCCGGTGTCACTGGGGACGGCCCCCGTTGCCGGGCTGCGCTCTGACAGGGCCGCGCGTTGCAGCCGCTAAGGGCTTGCGACTTGTGTGCTCTGTACTGACAGAACCTGCCCCCTCCCCCCCTCCTCTCCCACACACACTCGCGCTCCATGTCCATTGTCGCTCAGTCTGTTGCACTTGCTGCGGCCAACCAGCTGCACGGCCTCTGGGGCGACGACCTCGATGTGGAAGTCGACACCTCGCGCGTCGACCGCATGGCCGGCACCCAGAGCGGCTCCCACACCGGTGGTGCAATGTCGATCGACGAGCTCGGCGGTGGCGAGGAGCTCTGGAAGCTTTCCGACGACGAGCCGTCGCCGCCGCGCTCGAGCAAGGCCAAGGGCAAGCAGACCAAGCCGCCGTCGCCGGCCAAGTCGTCCAAGGCACCGTCCAAGGCACCGTCCAAGCCACCACCCTCCAAGCCGCCACCCAAGCCGCCACCCAAGCCGTCGCGCAAGGAGGCCAAGCGCACCGGCGCGATGCTGCTCTCGGACGACGACGACGACGAGGACATGGACGTTGGGGGCGACCTGTCGCCCACCGTGCCCAAGGGCGGACGGGCCAGCAAGAAGCAGCGCACGCCGAGCCCCGACGCGCTCTGGACGCTCGAGGACGACGACATTGAGGACGATCCGCGGTTCCAGGAGGAGGAGGAGGAGCAACCCGCCAAGTTTGTCGACGAGAGCAACGAGTTTCAGCGCATCATCATGGCGCGTGGCGAGGAGGACCGCCTCGGCGCAGAGACGGCGCGCAACCTCGCAGACGAGGAGCGGCAGCGCGCCGACGACGACGCGGATCGCGAGCGGATGGAGTGGATGGAGCGGCCCGAACCGTCCACCATTGGCGCCGAGCGTCGCAAGGCGCAGCGCGCCGAGGCGCGACCCGTGGTGCTCGATCACGAGACCGAGGCGCCGGAAGCAGCGCCGGACCCGTTTCTCGCCGACGACAGCGACGACGAAGCCGAGTCACCGACCAAGCGGGCGGCCAAGGGCAAGGGCAAGGGCGACAAGGTCATGTTCTCGGGCGCCGTGCCGCAGCGCCCGACCGTGGACATGGTCTCCAAGAAGACGCACGCCATCAACCTGCTCGACCAGATGATGCCGCTGGGCACGGGCAAGTTTGGCAAGCAGACCCGGGCCGAACGTGAGGAGGCACGCGAGGCCCGTCTGCTGGCGCCGCCGCGCGGCGAGACCGAGACGGTGCGCGGCGTCCTCGGCACGACCGAGCCGCACCCGCGGCTCGGCCCGCGGGCCGAGCAGATCGAGGCCCTCCACCAGGCAACGTGGACGCCGGGCGCGCGCCAGGCGCACGAGACCAAGCATCGCATGGTGCGCGAGGAGCTGATGTCCTCGCTGGCCGAGAAGCGCATGCATCGCATGCAGTACAGCGCGGCCGTCCTCGACGCCTGCGCCGACCACTCCAAGTCGCTCGCCGAGCGCGCGCGCGGGGCCGACGAGGCCTTCCGCCCGTCCGCGGCGGCGGCGCCGGCCGCTCCGCAATGAGCGCTAAGCGCGACCGTCGGCGACGCGGTACGGTATGTGTGTGTCCGCGCCGTAGAGTCTGGTGTGTGTGTGTGTGTGTGTGTTTGTTTGCGCACGAGAGCAAGAACAAGAACCATGTTTGCCGAATTCTTTCTCCGCTCCGGCCCCTGGACTGCGGTCGTGGCCTGGGGAGGGTTGATCGTCGTCTTTGGATACTCCATGTTCCTCGCGTGGGTCAAGGCGGAGCTCAACGACTTTTACACCGACTTTTACGACCTCATGCAGCAGGCCGGCACGCTGGCCAATGCCGACGGCAGCGGCGAGCAACCGTCGCTGGCCGCGTACCGCCAGCAGGTGTCGGAGCAGCTGCTGCGCTTTGCGCGCATCGTGGCGCCCCTCGTGACCGCGTCGCCCGCTGCCAAGTGGGCCCGCAGCGCATGGGCCTTTGCGTGGCGCGCGGCGCTCATGCGGAGCTACCTCAAGGCCTGGGACATTTCCAAGGAACCGATTGAGGGCGCCTCGCAACGGCTCCACGAGGACACGCAACGCTTTTGCAACGCGCTGCAGGGGTGCCTCGCCACGATGCTGGACGCGGTGTTCACGCTCGGCGTGTTTACGCCCATCCTCATGGAACTCAGCACGGAGGTGGCGCCGCCGTTTGCCATGGGCAAGCTCCGTGGGCTCTGGCTCTGGATGCTGGCGTTTTTCGCCGCCCTCGTCGGCCTCGGCGGCGCGATGCTCTTTGGTCAGAAGCTCGTCCAGCTCGAGGTCAACAACCAAAAGGTGGAGGCGGCCTTCCGCAAGGACCTGGTTCTGCTCGAGACCACCCCCGCCGTCATCGTCGGCATTCCGATGCGGCAGCAGGACGACGACGACTACGAAGTTTGCCCTGGCACGCAGGTGCAGGTGCAGGCGACCTACTACGCGCCGTGGCTCTACTTTGGTCTGACGCTCAAGAGCCTGCGCAAAAACTACAACGCCCTCTTTCGGCACTTTTCGTTGCTCAACCTTTGGCTCACGCTCTTTGACCAGACCATGGTCATCCTGCCCTACGTCGTCGCCGCTCCGTTGCTGTTTGCCGACGATCCGGCCACCCGCATCACCCTTGGCACGCTCGTGAAAATGTCCAACAGCTTTGACAAGGTCTTCAGCAGCCTGAGCATCATCGCCGAAAACTGGGGCGAGGTCAATGCCTTTCGCTCCGTTTACCGTCGCCTGCGCGAGTTTGAGGCCAAGCTGTATTTGCATCGACCGCCCAAGCGCAGCAACAACTGCCTGCTGCCCGTGCCCGAGACCAACGGCGGTGGCAACAGTGGCGGTGGTGGCGGTGGTGGTGGTGGTGGTGGTGCCAGCAACGGCGGACGCCGCCGCCGCCGCGACTGCCAACGCAGCGAGTCGCTGAGCCACACGCGCAACGAGGGCAGCCGGTCGTCGCCGTCGGCGACGCACACGGAGCTGGTCGTCGTCGAGGGTGGGCCGGTGGCCGTGCACGCCACGTATGGCGAGGACGCCTTCCCCGACTCCCTCGACACCCGGCACGACATGCGTGTGTAGGTAGCATCCGTCTGTGCATGCGTGTGTGGGTGCGTGTGTGTGTGACACTGTTTGTCCATGAGAAAAGGACCGCATTTAACGACCATACGAGCACGCACACCCGGACACGCCGTGGTGCTCGTTCGCGGCGTGTCCGTGAGAAAAGGACCGCATTTAACGACCATACGATAACCCTCGTCGACCCGCCTCCTGACATAGTCAGCAGCGCAGCGCCGCCGCTAACTGCAAATCCCCCGTCGAACCGTCTCGTCCTGCGAGCGCACGCCGGTCATACAAGCCGCTACCGTGAAGTCGCAGCATCGCAACCATGACCGACCAGTTCAACACGCACCCGCAACCGCGCACGTTTGCCCCAAGCAAGGAGGACGTCCTCCAGAACCTGATGTACTTTTTCGGTTCCCCCGTCAGCCCCGAGAAGTTGAAGGACTACTCTGAGCATCACGCCATGACCTATCACTTTCCTGGTGCGCCGCTTGCGCCTCTGAGCATCACGACTTGCACAACTCAGCCAATGCGCTTGTTCTCCCCCCTGTTTGACGTGTCGCTCCTCAATGTCGGAACGCAGATGCCTACGCGGGCCAGAACACCAAGATCCGGGACACGCTGAACAACCTGATCCTAAAGGTTTGCATTTTCCCAACCACACCACCAGCCTGAAGACACACAAATCTCCGTCGGCGCGCTCACCGCCTTCTTTGTTGTGCGCAGTCGCCCCAGAGCTGGCAGACGAGCGCCGGCCTGCCCTTCTTCCAGATCCAGGGCACGGTGTGTCTTGCGGCTTTTGAACCACTATCCCCCAACAACAGCCCAGCACACGTCTCGGAGCGATGATGTCGCGACTGAGCTCCGAGACCTTCCCTTGCACACCTTCCCTTGGCAACAACAAGAACCGTTGCCGGTTGCCAAGGCAACGCCGAGCCTTCCCGAGCCTTCCCTTCTGTTTTGTGCCGCCAGCTCACTGTGTGCCTTTGATACCAGGTCGTGGAATGGGACGAGGTCCGCTTCGACGTCCGGCTGATGCAACGTGTGCCGGTGAGCATTCGCTGGATGCTGGTCGTTTCGATTGGCAGTTCAGAGACCCAGTGCACACCAACAGAAGCCCTCCTCGTGCGCATACCCACGCCTTCACCAATGTCGTTGTGCCGTGCGCAGTATGAGGGCATCTCGCGGATGCAGACGAGCCTCCGCCGGCGCCACAGGGACCGCGTCGTGCGCCGCGGTCTGGCCATGATGATAGAGAGCGGTGAGACGCAGCACGAGCCAACAACCATTCGGCTCTTGCTGATGCTCACTCCGTCGTGCGACCGCAGATTTCTATGCCACGGATGCTGGTCGCCAGCACTTTGCCGTACGACGCT
>Ga0302138_10000846_pt1 | contig 15361 bp, 7 predicted proteins | sample CBN3_321_MG_FD_203110 | JGI IMG/M metagenome (GOLD analysis project Ga0302138, IMG submission 203110) | Marine microbial communities from Western Arctic Ocean, Canada - CBN3_surface | ecosystem: Environmental > Aquatic > Marine > Oceanic | place: Canada: Western Arctic Ocean | collected 2017-09-15 | reverse complement strand
ACGGAGGCGGACTCGGAGGCGGCGGACTCGGTGGGGGCGGGCTCGGCGGCGGAGGACCTGCCAGACACGAGATGTCCGACCTCGACTCTGATCCATCCGCTGGTTCTGACTGAGGGCAAAGAGGCTGCTGCGTGTGCCGGGGAAAGGGTGTCGGGCCATGGGAGAGTTCGAGGCGCACTTGGTGGCGGTGGACTCGGCGGGGGCGGGCTCGGCGGTGGGCTCGGAGGCACGTGGAGGACGTTGAGGATTACGCGCTCCACGAGCTGGTACGAGGACGCATTGTACGGCACCCAGTCGTCGGGCGCGCCGGCCGGCTTCTTGGCCCAGCACGCTTGGTACTGCGCACACGGGACCGGTGGGTGCATGCGTGTGAGGTGGTGAGTGTCGTGTGTGTGCGTGGTTTGAGAAGCCAGCGACGCACGAATCCGGTTGGTGACTTGTCGCCACCGTCGACGCCGCCGCCCAGGGGCACGTACGGCACGCTCAGGTTGCGCAGGTTTTCATTGGCATCGGTGTGGTCGACGACGCCCGCCAGGTGGACCTCGCCGGCCATCGTCATCGGGTAGCACGTGGTGCCCTTGGTGACGCACTGGTGGCTGCTGCCGTCGAGGAAGCTGGTGTCGCAGCATCCCGCGCACGTGCCAATCGTGCCCGCCTGCAGCTTTTCGGTGCACGTGAGGTTGGCCTTGACCGACTGCTTGACGCCGACCCGTCCGCCGTAGTCGCTGCGCAGCCAAGGGAGAGCGCACGTGGTTAGACTTGTGGTTTGCGGGTTGTGTGCTCAGGGAACTGAGGGTCATGGCTGATCTGTTCCGTAGCTGTTCTGACTGAGGTTCGAAAGGTTTGAGTTGCACGAGCGTACTAGTCGTTGAACGTGTACTGCCCGTAGGCAATGTCGTTGCTCGTGGTGTCGATGCCCGGCTGCGTCACCGTCTGGTCGGTGCGCAACGGCGTGCCGCCCGGGTCGGAGCGCGTGAGGTTGTCGACCGACTGCGTGAACGCGGCGCGGCACGCCTCGTGAAAGGTGGCCGCGTTGGGTCCGCCCAGCGCCGTCTGGATGGCCAGCACGTCGTCGCGACGTACCTGCGCAAATAGGGAGTGCAGCCAGATCAGTGATGTGGTGGTATGCAGTCTTGCGGCATGTGGACTGAGCGGCATCATGAGCAGAATGCCAGTCTGCAAACGGTGTGGACGCTCCGACGTCCAATTTCGACGTGCTTGAGGAGGTTGGTCGCGATGTCTGGCCATTGGACTGGAAGGGCCGCATTCCATCCGATGAAGAGAAAGCCATTGCACGCAGCCATAGGATTCGTTGTATCCATTAGGCTTCTGAGCGTGCGTTGGGCTGTGTGTTGTGTTCGAAATGCAAAGAGCGCACCCACACGACAAAGTCGCCGGGCTTGAGGATGGGCGACTCAAACTCGATGTTGTCATACAGCGAGTTATGAAATACCCAATCCTCCTGAACGGAGTCGATGGTCTCAATCGTGAAGAAGATGGCAGGTCTGCGCACGCAACGACCGAGGGCGGTGACTGATTGTGCGTGTGCCTGAGGGTCCTAGAGTGTGCGTGTGCAGTGCGTAGAGAGTTCGAATTGCAAGAACGTACGGCGGCGCCGGCGGCGGCGACGGCGGCGGGCTCGGCGGTGGCGGGCTTGGCGGAGGGCTCGGCGGCGGTGGAGACGGCGGCGGGGGCGACGGCGGCGGCGGGCTGGGCGGTGGCGGACTCGGCGGTGGCGGCGACGGCGGCGGCGGGCTCGGTGGCGGGCTCGGCGGCGGCGGAGACGGCGGTGGTGGGCTCGGGGGCGGTGGGGATGGCGGCGGTGGACTCGGAGGCGGCGAGGGTGGCGGGCTCGGCGGAGGCGGGCTCGGCGGTGGCGGGCTCGGCGGTGGGCTCGGCGGAGGGCTCGGCGGTGGCGACGGCGGCGGCGGGCTGGGTGGAGGCGGCGACGGCGGTGGGCTGGGCGGCGGGCTCGGCGGCGGCGGGCTGGGCGGCGGCGGGCTCGGTGGTGGCGATGGCGGCGGGCTCGGCGGCGGCGGGCTCGGCGGCGGACTCGGCGGGAGCGGGCACGTGCACGCCTCGTAGACGGTCGTCGTGACGGCCGTGGCCGCGTCGCAGCAGATGCAACCCGCCCAGTCGTCGTCGCTGCCACCACCACCACCACCGCCGATCGTAAGCGTCGCCGTGCAGTCGTGGGTCGTCGTCGTACTGGGGTTGAAGTACATTTGGTTGCGGTTTTGGCCCCCGTTGCCGCCCAAGCCTTCCGCTGCGCTTTTTTCGTCCTCAAAGTAGACGATGCATCCCGGTGGCGCGTCCTCCAGCCGGGCCTGCGACGCGCCGGACGCGGCCGCCAACCCGGCGTACCGAACCCCGCCGGCCGCGCCGGCGAGCGCGTACGCGTCAAGGAGAGTCGTGAGGGACGCCGCCTCGCACGCGGCCGCGTCTGGCAGCGTCTGCAGCCCCGCGTCCTCGCACGTCGCGGTGCGCAGGTTGGTCGGGATGGAGTAGCCGCCGTTTTGATGGCTCTGCGCGTACACGTTGGGCATGCCGACGAGCGTGTAGCTCGTGCCGGCCGCGCACCCTGCCGGCGTGCTCGTCACGTTGCGTTGGCGCGCAAAGCAGGGCGAGACCGGGTCGTGTGGGTGCACCTCGTCGTGGAGCCGGCGCCCCTGCACGTCGAGCTGGTCGGTGAGCTCAATGTGCGTCGCGACGCACGCGTCCTCGGCCGCCGTCTGGTTGTCGTAGGCGACGCAGGTGAAGGCTTCGCAGGGCAACGACGGCGGCGGCGCGGTGGGCGGCGGTGGCGGCGGGCTGGGCGGCGGCGGGCTCGGCGGTGGGCTCGGCGGCGGGGGGCTCGGCGGCGGCGGGACGGGCGGCGTCGCCGGCGGGGGCGGACTCGGTGGCGGCGGGCTCGGCGGCGGGCTCGGCGGGGGCGGCGAAGGTGGGGGCGGCGAGGGCGGCGGGCTCGGCGGCGGCGAGGGCGGCGGCGGGCTCGGCGGCGGCGAGGGCGGATGCGGGCAGGTGCACATCTGCCATCTGGGTTCGCCGATGGCTGGCATGACGCTCACGTTTGCGTACTGAATCCAGCACGCGGACACGTCGTCGTGGTCGTGCGGATCATTAAGACGGCGGCCGTCCAAGGACCCCGTCTGCGCGACGTGGAAGGCGTCGCACGCGGCGTCGGCGAGCTCCTCGGTGGCGTAGTAGCTGGTGCAGGTGGACTGCTCGCACGGCAGCGACGGCGGCGGCGCTGCGGGCGGTGGTGGCGACGCCGGCGGCGGTGGGCTGGGCGGCGGCGGGCTCGGCGGCGGCGGACTCGGCGGCGGCGGACTCGGCGGCGGACTGGGCGGCGACGACGGCGGCGGGGTCGGCACGCAGTAGCACAGCCGACGACGCCCTGGTTCCCCGACAATCTCATCGCACGTGAAGGCGTAGTCGCCGTTGACGGCAATCGGTGGCGTGCACCCACCGGGGAGTCCGCCATTGGTATCGTCGTCGTCATGGTGCTGGAAGGACGGGTGTCCCGCGTGGGTACCCGCAAGGTTCTCGTTCCACGGAGGGTCGGGGTACAGGGCCGCGTCGCACTGTGATGCGTTCTTGGTCACGTTGGGCGTCGCGTCGTTGGCCGCGGCGACGATGCGATGGAAGTCGTCGCGCGCGTCGCTCGGGGTCGCCGCTGTGGGATCGAGCGCAGGGAGCAACGCGTGCGTCGCGTTCACGTCGCAGAACAGACCGTAGGACGCGCACGTTTCCTCGCAGTTGCCGCTGACCCCGCTGACCCCGCCGACGCCGCCTCCGGGCGTGCTCCAGTACCAGTTGACCGACGGTGGTGGCGACGCCGGCGGTGGAGGGCTCGGCGGCGGCGAGGGTGGCGGCTCTGGCGGAGGGAGCGTGCAGTGGCAGCGGGTAAACGCCAGCCCACAGAGCTCGTTGTACGACTCGCCGTCGTTGGACCAGACCATGTCGCCCTTGACGTACGACACGCCGAGTGCATCGGTGAACAGGATGCACGGGCCCATGTAGATGCCTTGAGAGGACTTGTCGGCATTGTTGTTGTTGTAAAAGGTCGTGCCATGTGCGCCCGTCTGCCGTGAGTTGTAGATGTGCTCGCACTGCGTGGCCGTGACCGGGTAGGCGGTCATCTGGTCCTGCGTGCACTCGGGCTCGAGATCCATGGGCGCCATCGGAGGTAGGCTCGGCGGCGGGGCGGTCGGTGGCGACGCCGGCGGCGCGCTCGGCGGCGGGGCTACCGGGGGCACGGACGGGCTCGAGTCGTGGCAAAAGCACGTCAGCCTCGACTCTAGGCAGAGCGGCGAGGCGGTTGTCAGCGTGCGCAACGCGGTGCACGAGTAGAACCAAGCCCATCCGACGTCGCTCGCCTTGTCCAGGATGCAGATGCCAGGTCCGTGCGCGAGGGCGCGCCCGCGTCGCGCCGTCGCGTCCTCGTCCTCGCAACCCACTGCGGAGAGCGGGTCGTTTGAGAGGCCCGCTCCGTGCACCTCCTTGAGCATCTGGCACTGGTCAAAAGTCACCGGATTCGTCAGCGCGTCCTCCATGCTCTCGCAGGCGCCGCTCGGGGGCGGCGGCGGCACGTTGGGTGGCGGGCTCGGCGGCGGCGGGCTCGGCGGTGGAAACGGCGGCGCGCTCGGCGGATTGGCGGGCGGCGGCGGCGGCGACAGGATGCGGCACACGCTGGCAAAGTGCGTCGCCTCGCTCACGAGCTTGGTGCAACACGTGCGCACTCCGGCGACGGCGATGCCAACGTTGGTCTCGACCGGGAAGCCGCCCGCGACGTCGGACACGCAGTAGGCCGCGATGTCCTCGACGGCCGTGTCGTCGGTGAGCACGTCGACCGGGTTGCCGCGCATCGCGCAGTCGGGACAGGGACACTCCTCGATGGCGCTCGCGTCCCATCGAATGCCATTGGGGTGCGCGACGCAGGTGTAGCCCACCTCGTGTGCGTTGCAGCACTGGAAGCCGCTTCCGCATCCGCCGTTGCAACCCGAGAAGCCGCCGTTGAGCATCACGCCCGTCGCGGGGTCGACGTCGTCGCAGGTGCCGACGGCGTCGTCGACGCAACGCGGCACGTTCAGCGACACGCCGGCTGCGCCAAAGACGCAGGCGGTCCAGCCGTCGGCGCACGCGTCGACGGCGCCTCCAAAGCTCGTGTCCTGCGCCACCCAGCGGTTGACCCAGTGGGTCGCGGGATCGATGGTCGTCGTCGTGGACGTCGCGTCGCACGTCATGCTCGCGACAACAATGGCGCGGTTGTTGGTCGTGACGTAGCATTGCATGTTGAGATCGTTCTGCGCGTCGACGGCGTCGCATGCGGCCTTGGCGTCGACTTCGTTTCCGTGCGCCGAGCTCAGCGCGGCGTAGGGCGTGCACGGCTGCTGCGGCGGCGGCGGCGGCGGCGTCAGGGGCGGCGGCACCGGCGGCGGCGGGCTCGGCGGCGGCGGGCTCGGCGGGGTGGGACAGAGGAGTTTCTCGGCAATATCGCATGCGTCTGAAGCGTCGTTGTAGCCGCAGATCTGCAGCTCCACGTACGGCTTGGCAGGGGCGATTGGCTTCCAGCGGTAGGCTTGGTCGCAGTTGTCACGGCTGCCAAGGTTGAAGCAGAAGCTCGCGTTGACGTTGACCACGGAGATGGGCGTCTTGCCGATCGTGAGGTGGGCCAGGTAGGAGCACCCGCCCGGGATGGCGGGTGGCACGGGTGGTGGCGACGTCGGCGGCACCGCGGGCGGCGGGGGCGGCGAGGGCGGCAGCGCGAGCGAGCAATCGACCGTCGCATCGCCGGGCGAGAGCCACGCGCGGCCCATGGGCGTGAGCGTGCCGTCCTCGTAGCAGAGGCGCGTGCTGAGACCTCCCTCGATGTTGCTGCTCTCGTAGTGCGTCTGCCACGCGCTAAAAGAGTGAGAGAATGTGTGTGTGTGTGGGAGTGTGCGTGTGCGTGTTCGAGTGCATGGTTGCAAACCCGTAGCGTCGTCCACCATGAAACCCTCGCAACCCGATCCTCGGTCTCCAGAAACTTGAGCGACCCCACGCCGTGCTCGTTGACGCCCGAGACCGGATCGAGAAACTGCTGCGTCTGCCGCTGGCACGAGTGCACGTTGCTCTCGTCGGGATCGCCCTCGTTGGTCTCGGACTCGCAGCTCATCTCGGACACCCAGAAGACACGGTCAGTGACCCAGCGATACCACCTGCGCAGCCAAGGAGCAGCAGCCGCATTAGAGTGTGGCAAGCTGCGTCCCGTGTGTCGCATGGCGCAGAAAGGTTCGAATGCTTGAGCGTACTGGTATGGCCCACGAGTGGCGTTGGCGAGCGTCTGGATCTCGGAGATCAGGTCGGCCTTGGTCTCCTCGAGGATGCCGTCGGTGCCCGTCCAGGCGTCGACGTTGCAACGGTAAAAGTGGAGGTCGAGCACCTGGATGCGGTCAATGTCGCAGGCGGCGCGCGCCTCGCACGCAGCGACGAGCTCGGCAAACCATCTGGCATTCCCCCTGTACCCTGTTCCTCGACGCACCGTCGGGCTGACGAGGATGAGGTTGTTGGCGTCGGCGGCTTCCGTGATGTCCACGAGCGCCTTGGCGTAGTCCTCTGGATCTTCGAGCTGGCTCTGGCTGTTCTGCTTGAACCACCTGTGAAGGCCCACAGGGACTTTAAACATCTCCGCGGTGAGATGAAGAGTCATCTGTGCCACCGGCGTGTATCGGGTCTTCGTAAAGGTGCGGTGCGAGGTTCAAAGAGCCAAAGCGCACGGTTCGTTCGCCAGGTTGAGGTATCGCGGCGGGTTTTCGTGGAAGAGCGCCTTGGTCCGTGCGAGCTGCTCCGTCAGCTGCAAACTGCCATTGCACTTGGGCGAGCCGGCCCACTGCGAGCCCGCATTGAGGCTATCGCGGCTGAGGCTTGTCAGGTAGCACCGCGAGATGGCCCCGCCCACCGTCTCCTGCGTGTCGACGTAAAAGCCGTGGAGACTGGGCACAAACTCGATCTGCGCACAGCGGGCAACCAAACGGATCGCTCTGGCGTTGTACCCACAAAGGAAAATTGAACAAACTGTTTGGTGGGCCGCACCAGCCCGAGACGGCCGACAGCGAGGCGGTCACGGGCCGCCGAGGTTAGAAGGTTAGAAGGTGTTCAAAGTGAAAGTAGCGTACGTGGTGCGCGTTCATGAAGAAGACCTGCTCGAGGTTGTCCGGCATGAGGTTGTAGTTAGAAGTCCACGAGATGTGGTCGCCAAAGTGGTCCATGCACGCAACCGGAACATTGTCGCTCAGAATGAGACCCTTCTTGTCCACGACGGTGCCGTCGAACGGCGTCTGCTGGTCGGGGTCCTGCCCGGGCGAGAGCGGCGGCGGCGGCGACAGCGGGGATGGATTGGGAGTCCCGGGCGGGCTGGCCACGCCGCAGTGGCACGACCATGGGAAGATGCACGTCGTCGTCGTGTCGGGGTTGTCCATGTACCCGTAAAAGGTCCAAACCGTCGCAGGTCCGGTTAGCAGTGATTGCGAGAAGCATCCGTGTGGACGGCTGTTGCTGCTGGCGTATACGGTGTGAACGCCACCGGGATTGGCGTGTTCCGACAGAATGCGGCACTCCTCAACCGTAAGCGAGACGAGGCACTTTCCGTCGTCTCCGAGTCCGGTATTAGTCCCATCCTGGACCGGCTGCACTGGAGAAGGTGACGAGGGCGGTGCGGGCGCCGAAGGCGGCGCCTGCGGCGGCAGCGGGTAGCACTCGAAGCGCCAGTAGTGCGCCGGCTCGTTCTCGTCGCACGCGGCTCGAACGAGCTTCTTGACGTCTGACGCGGTCCACTGATCGTAGCCCGTGTCCTCAAAGGGCACGATGCACTTTCCGCTGTGGTCTTTCAGCAAGAACGGTCCGTTGCTCATCGTCGATTCGGCGTATCCAGGCACGGTGGTGGGATAGAAGCGTTGGCTCACGTCGACGGTCATGGGTGGGAAGCTGTACGCAAGGAGCTCCATGGTGACGGCGTTTTCGTCGGACGCCGACGGGTCGGACCAGAGGTACAGGTTGGGTCCCGACCCGCTGGTGGTAGTGTGCCGTCCGGACACGAACAACCAAAAGTCGCCGGGGATGGTGCCCTGGTGGTCTGTGGAGGCTGCTGCAAAGAGGTAGGCGCTCATGTACCACTCGGCCGTGTAGTCGGCGGGTTCGACGTCGAGCATGAGCCGTTCGCCTGCAGAGGGCCAGGCGCTCGTACCGGAGGAGGACCACTGCAGCGGCCGTCCCCACTGCGCAGCGCCGCCAAGCGTACCGCCGTTGTGGATGCGCGTGACGGAAGCATCGCCGTTGTTACCGCACGCGTGCTGTTGGAGCAACTGCGGGGCCGTGTTGCAGATGCACCGTTGGTAGTGCGTCGGTGCGGTGGACTCGCCGACGCACCAGACCGTGTCCGAGTCGACGGTGTTGAGGTTCATGTAGTAGGCATCGGGCGTGACGATTGTCGTACCCGTGGCCGGATCAAAGGCGACGTCAAAGGTGCGCACAAAGTAGCAGCCCGGCGGTGCCTCGTCTGCGCTTGTGCGGTCGACCTCGCCTCCCCAAGTGCCACCACGGTCGATCGCAGCCTTCTCGCACTGGTAGCTCGTCGGCTCGAGCTCGGCATCGCATCCATTGCCATTGTTGGTGACCACGCTGTTGGCGACGGGCGAAAACGGCGACGGCGGCGGCGGTGTCGGTGCGGCGCCGGGCGGATACGGCGGCGACGCTGGCGACGGCCCCTTTGGCGGGGGTACGCCGGGCGGTGCCAGAGGAGGGGCGGGCGGCGCAAAGGGCGGGCTCGGGAGCGACGGCGGCAGCGAGGGCGAGCAGTAGACGACGCGGTCGGCGGTCTCCTCGTTGCCGCACTGCGTGCCGCCCGCGTCGCTCACGCAGATGCCGTAAAAGTTGCCAGGGGCGTGGTAGTACTTGGAGCACTCGGCCGTGCACGTGGCGACATCCGTCCCGTCGCAGGCGGCAAAGAGCGCGTCGCGCAGCGGCTGCATCGTCTCGTTGATGGCGGCCGCGTCCGTCGCGTCGTTGCGGTTCAGGCGCGCGCAGCGGTCGATCTGGTTGACGCCGTCCTTGTTGAAGTCCCGAACGTCTCTCTTGGCTGGGATGCCGGCCTCGTCGTAGGCCGGGCACCCCGTCGGCGAAAACGGCGTCGGTGGCGACAGTGGTGGGGGCGATGCCGGCGGCGGGAGCGTCGGCGGCGGCGCGCTGGGCGGGGGCGTCGGGCACATGAACGTGCTGCCCTCGACCTCCTGGCAGCTGTTGGCCGAGCCGCTGACCGTCCGTTTGCAGAGCACGGCGCCGACCACGGAGATGCCGTCGTCAAACACCAAGGTGTGGATGCCGTCGCCGGCACTTTGATCGTACTGGTTGTGTCGCGAGTTGGCGTTTTTGGTCGAGTAGGGGTGCACCTTGGCGGCCCAGGATCTGTCGCAGTTGTTGCGGCTTCCGATGTCCTCGCAGAGTCTGAGGTTTCCACCGACCTCGGTGGAGAAGGTGCGCCCCGATGCGACAATGTACTCGTAGAGCTCCGGACAGGCGTAGCCCGGGTTGTTGGGCGGCGGCGCCGGCGGGGGTGGGCTTGCAATCCACGAGCGGCACAGCAGCGTCGCGCTCTGGTGCGCCGCGCCGGGCGAGCAGTCGTTGTAGTAGAGGATGTTCTGCGTGTCGGACACGTACAGCAGGAAGCACCCCGTCGGGTAGGAGCACTCGCTGATGGTCTGCGCCTGCGCAATCTGCAGGTTGAGGCCGCTCAGCTGCGCCGCCGTCTGCGTGCAGTAGCCCGCGCTCTCGATGCCGGCCGAGTACTCGGACTCCTCGCACGCCGCCCCCTCGCCCTCGACGCCGAGGGCGGCCAGGTGGGGCGTGCGCGGCGGCGGAGGCGGGGGTGGCGGGCTGAGGGTGCGGCAGATGCATTCGTAGTAGTAGTTGCTGTTGTCGAGCGGCGCTGCGGCCTTGCACGGGTAGGCGCTCGTCAGAAACTCGTTGAAGTAGACGTTTTGGTACCGAGGCTCTCCAGGATTCATGACGTAGAAGCAACCCGGTGGGTGCACCTCGTCGTACGAGGTGACGTCGAAGCCGTTTGGCACGTTGCCAAGAGCGATTGCGTTTTGCGCGTCCTCGCGCACCGTGCTGACGTACGTCACGTCCGGCATTTCACTCGCCGCCTGCGCGCACTCCTCCGCCGTGTCGATGATCGTGTCGGACACGCAGATGCCGCCGTTGAAGTTGTTGGTCGCCTCGGTGTAGTCCTCGTCGGGCGGCGGCGACGGCGGCGGCGGGCTCGGCGGCGGCGAGCTCGGCGGCGGGCTCGGCGGTGGCGGCGTCGGCGGCGGCGACGGCGGCGGTGGACTCGGCGGTGGCGTCGGCGGCGGCGAGGGCGGCGGCGAGGGCGGCGGGCACGACTGGGCCGTGTTGGCCGCCAGCGCGCCGCACGACCAGAGCTCGGCACCCGAGGCGGCCTGGCACATCAGGAACTGGCCATTGTTGCGAATAATGTAGGCATTGTCGCACGACGCGCCCTGTTGTGGCGTCTCGGCGCTGAGCCCCGTACCGGCTGAGACGCTGCTGCCCGTGTTTGCATCGCTCAGCGCCGAGCACGTGCGGCGCGCGCACTGCGTGCCGTTGACGACATTGGAGAGGTCGGGGTTGCCGATGCCGTCGCGGCACGCGTCCCAGAACTCCTCGGCGTGCGACGTGAAGCCGAGAAAGTTCTTGTTGTCGAGGCTGGTCAGGTTGCAGGGACCGTCAATGTAGGGGGGTGGCACAAGGGGCACAAGGGGCGGCGACGGCGGCGGCATGATGCGTTGCTTGCAAAAGAAGTCGTAGACGTCGAGCTGATCCTGCGTCGGCCCGTCGCCCGGATCGTTGAGCATGAGGATTGCCTGGTTGGCCTGGTTGTTGGTGCTGAACGCCGTGTCTGCGAAGCGTGTGCACCCCGTAAAGTCGTGCGCGGCAGTGTCGACAAAGATGTTGCTGATCGCGTAGTTCCCTCCGAGCTCAGGAAAGAGCGCGTTGATCGCAAACCCGCACTCCTGCTGGAACCGAATGTTGACGTCGCCGTCCTCGCTGCCGCAGGGATGATTGGGCGCGGTCACCGTGTCGGACGGCACCATGTAGTACTGAAAGGGGTAGTTGCAGTAGCAGATGCGCCGCTTGTCGCCGTAGCCGCTGCTCGGGCACGTGTGGGCCCACACGTTGGGTTGGGTGGCGTGGGTGGCCAGCCGCGACTTGGCCAGGCCGCACTCGCCGGCGTTTGAGATGTACGGGTAGTACGAGTACGCACCGACGTCCTGGCTTGCGCACTGCGCCGAGTCGCCCACCACCGAGGTCAGGAAGGCGTTGATTTCGGCCTGCGTGTTCATGTCATTCGCGGTGAGCCGCTGGTGCGCCGTGCTGACGTCGCACATCATCCCGATGGCCTCGCAGGTGGCGTCGCACGACGTGGCGGTTGCGGGGGCCAGGTACCACCCTGGGTCGGCGAGCGGCAGCGCCGGCGGGGCGGGCGACTCGGCTGGCGCCGGAGGCGAGGTCGGCGGCGAGGGCGACGGCGGCGGCGAGGGCGGCGGCGGCGAGGGCGGCGGCGAGGGCGGCGGCGGCGAGGGCGGCGGCGAGGGCGGCGACGGGCACGGATCCCTGCACACCTCGCGGCTTCTGGCGGCGGAGGAAAAGGTCCACGTGGTGCTCGTGGTTGGCGGATAGCCCGTGTTGAGATGCATGTTCGTGTACAGGCCCGTGTTGGAATTGTACTGCGCGCCGTGGTTGACAAAGCAGGTCGGCGGCCAGTCTCCGCGCCAGTTTGACGTCCCGGCTGGGTCGTTGTTCGAGCTGTTGCTCAGTGCGGTGATGCTCGAGAGCTGGAGCGCGGCTTCCAGGCAGTCGGCGTGTTCGTTGACGGCCTCCCTGCCCTCGAGCTCGCAGGCGGACTGGAACGGTGGTCCGGCGTAGCCCGTCAGGGTGGTGGCCTCTGAGATCGAGTAGCACGACGGCGCGGAGGGCGGCGCCGAGGGCGGCGCAAAGCCCCAGCAGAGCATGTAGATCTTCCAGACGCTGACGACCATCGGGTCTGCATCGTACAGCGAGTCGGTGCGCGGGTTCCAGTAGACGGTGCCCTGCTGCGACACGCCGGCCGTGACCGTGAGCAACCAGCAGCCGTAGGGGTACCCGTTGCTTCCGCTCCAACCGGCGTTGTTGGCGTTGGCATGCGGCTCGAGCTGCGCCGCGAGCCCGAGGCAGACGACCTCGTCGTCAATGTCGAGGTGTCCGGCAGCGGCGCAGCTCACGCCACGGTCCTGCGGCACGACCAGCGCGTAGCCGGGCGGCGGCGGCGGCGACGTGGGCGGGTCTGGCGGCGGCAGCGGCGGCGGCGGCGACGGCGGGTCGTGGTAGGTGCAGATGGGCTGCCAGCCGGCGGCGCCGGTGGTGCTCGGGCTCTGCGTGCCCGGGTTGTTGAAGGTCAGGTACTGCGGCTCGGCACCCGAGACTGGGTCGACGTACCGCTGGCAACCGTAGCTCATGAAGCCGCTCCCGGAGTACGTCATTGCCCCAGGGAACCCGAGGTCGACGTGGTAGGCGCTGCACTCGCCCTCGTCGAGGGTGGCGTATCCCTCGAGCGCGCAGGTGGTCGTGTCGGTCTGCGTGTCGATGATCGAGCCGTCGTTGCAGTAGCAGATGCGCGCCTGGTCCGTCGTGGTCGGGTCACCGCAACCGCCCGTGTTGGCCGAGTTTGGCTCGCCGTTGTAGTACCACAGGACGTCGCCGACGTCGGGGAAGTTGACGATGGTAAAGCATCCCGAGGGAAAGAACGCGCTCACCATCACAAACATGCCATTGGGTCCCGGCCCCAGCCCCGACCAGCCCGGGTCGACCTGCTGCTGCACGATGCTGCACTGCTGCTGCGTGAGCGCGAGCGTACACGTCGTGGAGCCAAGACTGCCAAACTCGTAGCCCTGATGGCTTGCGAGCGTCGTATGAATGGCGACGAGAGCCGCGATGCGGATCCACGCACGGTGTCTCATGTGCGTGGTCTTGTTGCTACCCTACAGACCGGCCCGTCTGTTGGTCACACACTCGTACGGGGTAGCGCACACAAACCGACGCTTCATGCCTACTCTGCCCTCCTCGGCAGGTTATGTATTTCAGTGCCCTTCGTACGAGGGTCTCAACCCTGCTGTGTGGGCACGCTTGTGACAATGAGCAACGGTGCGTTTCCCTGTTCCATGGATGCCGAACCCTCCTCGGTCAACGGCAGGTCCCGGTCGCACACGCCGTTGACCGAGGGCTCGGTCGAAAGGACGCCGTCTCGCCAACACGGTCCGAGGCACCGTTTGAGTTGCGAGACGGGGACGGGGATGCCGGCGTTGAGGCGCAGCGCCAGCACGATGCGGTGCCGGTCGTCGCCCGGCTGCAGCTTCTTGCTGAGCATCGAAAAGGACTGCACGAGCAGCTCCTGAGCCGGTCCGCGGAGCTGCGTCACCATCTTCGTGACGACGTCCTGTGCCACATCCAGCTCCTCACTCGGAATGCTGGCGGGTGCGCCTCTGGCCAGACGCTTGCGCGCTCCGAGCACGGCGTCCTCCTGGTCGTCGCGCGCGTCGCGCTGTCGCTTCCGGCTCTTGTCGGGCGCGGTCACCGCCACTGGTGCCGGCTCGGGCACAAAGTGAAACTTGGAGGAGAAGAGCAGGCGACGACCCGACGTCGCGACAAAATCGTACTGCGCCACCGTCTTGTTGGCCTCCTTGACAGCCGAGTGGAGCTGCGACAGATTGGTGAAACTGATCGTGCTCGGTAGCTCGTGTCGAGAGACGGTTCCGTTGACCAGCCGTGAGTCCACGGCGTGCTGCGACCGAGCCGCCGAGGTGATGGCCTCGTGCGCGCTGCGCAGGTCGGTCTCCGCGTCGGTCATTCGAGTGCGTGTGTGTGTGCGTGTGAGCTGCATGGTTGACCCCTTTCATGGTTGTCGTGCAACCCCTTTCATGGTTGACCCCTTTCATGGTTCTTTTAGCGGACAACCCCGTACACACACACCCGTACGCACACGTGCACATGTCCGACGATACTCGTACGACGCTCGCATCTGCTTTTCTTGCCCTTTCCTCGCCGCTGTGCAGCTGCCGTTTCACCTCAGCCGCGCCGCCGCCTTTGCCAGCTCGCGCTTCTCGCTGTCGCGCAATGCAAAGTGCGCTCCGTTTGTCTGCGCCGCGTTGCTCGGGCGTTTGTCTCCGCGCTGCTCGAGCAACGCCCGTTGTTGCCGTCGTGCGGTGGGTGGTGGCGGGCTCGGTGGCGGTGGACTTGCAGGCGGGGGACTCGGCGGCGGCGGCGGGGTCGGCGGCGCGCGGGGCGGCGCGGGCGGCCTCAAGGGGGCAACCATGTCCTTGGCCAGCGTGTCCGCGTCGCTGAGCGCCTCCATTGTCATCGCACCAGCCACGACAAAGCCGACTGCAATGGCAGTGCCGGCCGCCAGAACGATCAGCTGGCCCGTGCTGCTCATGGTGCGCGACACTCGTGTTCCGCTTTGACCAGGAGCGACCACGTCTAATCTTTGATAGCGATTCGTGCGCAGCGCGTCTGTACACATCTCGCTAATCGGCACAGTCCCTACGACGGTCGACCACGAGCGGCCGCCGTTTGATGACGTCGTTTGGCACGGCCGTCGTCGCGTCCGTCGCGCCCGTCGCGCCCGTCGCGCCGTCTGGACTCGAGACGCCCGCACCGCGGCATCACTATTTGCAAGCCGGACACGCCAAGAAGCTCGAGCCAATCATCCGCTCGCTCGACCTGTACGACAACGACCCAAAAGCCTGGCAGACGCTGCGCGAGCGCGTCGAGCAAATGACCGCCGGATGGGACGAACTCATAAGAAGCCTCCCCGATCAAAGCGACGCGCGGATGCTCCTGACGACGCAACGAGACCTGTGCTTCGAGGCCCTGCGCGTGCAGTCGGACTTGTTCCACAAGCATCGGCAGACGTGCGTCCAGGCGCTGAAGTTGCAGAGAAGTTGAGAAACCTTCCTTGACACGAGGACACGACCTAGACACGCACGCGACGTGTGTGTGTGTGTGTGTGTGTGTGTGTGCCTACTTTGGCAGCTTCCACCGCGGTTTTCCCGCGCTCCGCGGCCAGGAAAGTGCGCACTCCACCGGTCGTTCAAGCACGAGTTAGTGTACCTTTAAGCAACCTTAAGTCATCTTAAGTGGAAAAGTGGCCGATGCCATTTCTTCTAAAGGTTGCTTGAACTCACCCGTGCGGCAGATGGATCTCCCGGCGGGAGATCCGTTTGCCGTGGGCCTGCGGTCAAGCAAGGTTTAGAAGAAATGGGCAGCGGTGCTTTTTCACTTAAGATGACTT
>Ga0302138_10000831_pt1 | contig 15481 bp, 15 predicted proteins | sample CBN3_321_MG_FD_203110 | JGI IMG/M metagenome (GOLD analysis project Ga0302138, IMG submission 203110) | Marine microbial communities from Western Arctic Ocean, Canada - CBN3_surface | ecosystem: Environmental > Aquatic > Marine > Oceanic | place: Canada: Western Arctic Ocean | collected 2017-09-15 | reverse complement strand
AGGTACCGAAACGCGTTGTCCCAACCCAAGCCCGCTGTGCCACGCCAATAGAAACACGCGCACCACGGCTTCCACCAAATTCGGCGTGCGTCGCGCGGCTTCCGCTAAGCACGCGGCGCCGTTACGCATGAGCAGCCGCGCCATCGCGGTGGCTAAATCTCGAACTTCCGTGGCACGCTGTTTTAAATCCGGTGCATCGCGAAGGATCGCGTCGGCTCCCACGAACGTACCCTCCGCGGTGACCAGCGAACAAATTCGTTTGGCGAGGAAATCGCACGCCCCCGCGTTGATCGCCTCCGCCGCCGCGAACGCGCTTCCCCCGGCGGCGATGTCCGCGACTAACCGCTCACACGCGAGGGTCAAGGAAAGCTCTTCACTCGTCATTGTTCGGTACTTCTTTCGCAGGTCCAAACGTGAGCACCAGTTCGCCGCAACGAACTTGGCGGTGGCGTACTCCACCAACGCGGACGTGACGCCGAAAACGTCCACGCGGTTGCGCGTCGGCTTGGAATCATCATCCCCTAAATCCCCACCACCGGTCCCCACGGAAAGGGACCCGTCCCCGCCGTCCCCGTCCCATCCCCCGCGCTCCACCCGTTCGCGGCTGGGTCGCTTCAAACCGGAAGAACTCGTGCCATCGGATCCGTCGGCGAAACCGCCGTCGTCAAACGCCTCGGGGCCCACGGCGCTGAATCCAGGCGACCCGCTCGTCGCGGCGGACGCGTCGTCGCTGCTAATTTTACACGATGTCATCCGACTCGGCCCGAACGCGTCTCCCAAAAACAGCGCGCGCGCGTGCGGGTCGTCCACTAAACGTAAGTACCTCTCCACTTTTGTGGACTCGGCGCACCAGGCAGGGACCCCGCCCCAGGGCTCACGGCCCCAATTGGACCACGGAACGAACCAGTCCCCGCACGCCAACTCGACACCGGCGCCGGCGCCGGTTCGCACGAGCGCGGGGAACCACTCGTCGTCTTCACCCGGGCCGTCGCGCTCACCGGCTCCACCAGACCTTTCCGCGCCTCGCGCTAACGTCAAACAAACTTTCGCGCGGTCTTTCGGGCCGTTCCCGAAGTGCGCCCACGCGGCGCGCTCGTGACCGCCCGGGCCGCACGCCGCGAGCATTGCGATGCCGGTGGGGGCTTGGCCTATAACGCGCGTGGCTTGTTTCGATAAAACACGCGTCGCGCGCGTCGCGCCCAAGGTTTCAAGCACGGCGTCAAGCGCGCACCCGACGCCATAGTCGTCGCCGTCCTTACCACGGGCCATGGCCCACGCCCCTGACGTGGTGACGGCTATGAAGTGCGTGCCCCACTTCGTGCGCGTTTTGGAACCCACGCGTAGCGGTCCTTTGGTGAAGGCGTCGCGAAGGGACGCGCAGTTCAAACGCGCGGTCTCGGCGCGTCGCCCGCCGGACGTGTCCCAGGTTTGATCAAAAACCACTCGTAAATCGCAGGCGGTGACGACCACCACGTTGATTCCCCGGTCCGTGCTGAAAACGCCCGCGTTCCGGCCGGTGTGCGCTTCCCACGCGCCGCAAGCCACTTGCGGGTCGTTGGGCTGCGTTTTCGCGGGGGACGTGTTTTCGTTTGAGTTTTGACGCAGCGTTTCCAACGCGTTCCCGACGCGCGTCGCGGGAGAGTTGCCATTGGGAGTGCAAGGAGACGAGGACACGAACACATCCTCTGAATAGGAATCGTTGGAATCATCCCCCGCGGCGTCGTCGCTCGAGGGAATCAAGCCGGGTACGATTTCGTTGACGTCCACGGTTGGAATCTCGGCGCTGGGCGTTTTCGGTGTCGGGCTCGGTGAGGGTACCTCTGTCGAGTCGCCGGCGGGGACAGCGGGGGTGGTGCCCGGTGACCCTGACGTATCCTTACTCGAATGCGTAGCATCCTTAGTAGCATCCATGGTAGTATCCTTAGCATCCTTGGTAGTCGCAACTACGTTCCTTTTAAATTCAGCGTGGCCCAGGGACACGACCCGGGCTCCGCCGTTCGGCGACCCGTACCCGCCGCCGCAGACGCCAAGTTGCACCAAAAACATCCGCGCGTCCGCGCGCGACGTCGAAAACACGGGCTCCAGCTCACCAACTGTGAACCCCGCTAGGGCGATTCGGTAGGTACGGTCGGACACAAGCTTGACTGTTTTTCGTCGACGCGTGGCTTCGTCCTTTGAGACGTCGTAAAGGACTGCGATTGGACAGGAAAAGTGTCAGTCGCGAGTCTATTGGTATACTGTATGGGCAAACAGTGCACTTGTGCCGTGTGTAGTTGTTGCCAGTACTGGTAAATGTTACTAGTAGTGCACAAAGAGGGGCTGTAAACAGTGTCAGGATGTAAGAAACACAACACGTACCTGACTTCAACCGGGTGTGCACGGTGAGCCCGTCAAACGCGGCGCGCAGGAACAAATCGCCAACCACGTCGGGGTGGTACTCGTCGTGGCGCAACACGGGCAACACGTCAATCGCGAGCCGCCACCCTTCGCGGCCGCTTTGCTCCGTGGGCAGCGCGCTCGGCGACCATTGAATTTCAACCAAATCCCGACCAACCCGCGTTAGCTTCAACGGGGACGTCACCTTTACGTTCGATACCTCCGCTTCTCGTGTTGTTGTTTTTTCAGAGGAACTTTTCGATTGTTTCCCCGACGACGGTTTGGGTTGTTTCGTGTCATCGGTACCAGCGGTCCCGGCGGACGAACAAGCACTCCCTCCACTGCCTGCGAACCTCACCACGTACGCGTCCGCGACTGGCAGGTCTTTCGGTACCACCCAGCGCACGCACACCACCCCGTCGACACCAGCGCGCGTTTTCTCGATTTCGCGCCACCACCGGCCTGACCAACTTCTGGCATCCGCGATTGACACGGACACGAGCTCGTGGGCACCGAACTCCTCCGCGCTCAACACGCACACCGAGCCGTGTTCCAACACGTCCCCGGACTTAGGGGACACCACGTGCATCGCACTGGAACCCCCCAGTCCCGCCTTCCGCACCACCGCGCTCCCAACTGTGACAAGGAGGGCCATCTGTCGTAGCTTTTCAGTCCGCGGCTCGGCTTGTCGAGGACGACGAAGAATTTTCTATTCTCGGACGAATCGAGTTTCACGGCACTCACTCGCGCTGCGCGGTCATGGCGTTCGTGCACCGCGAGCGGCGCAAGGTGGGCGAGGTCACGCCCACCACGAGTTCGTCCGTGGGACCTGGCGCGTATCTCGCGCTTGTGAGCCGCGCGGCGGCAGGTCACGGGTACGCGCCTTTTTCCTCGACCGAGCGACGGACGTTGCACAATGGAACCGCGGGCCTAGGGAATCCCACGCCCGGTCCAGGAACGTTCGACACGGCAACGGCAAAGGCGTCGTTTGAACGCGGGGGGGGTGCCGGGCGTTTCGGGCTTGGCGGCAGGGGGCTCGACGGGAGTGACAACGCAAACGTCGCGACACCCACCCCTGGCCCGGGGCAGTACGCGGTGCGTGATGCGTGGCATAGAAAAACCAACGCGAATTCTTTTCAACCGCAATCGGTCCGATTGTTCGATACCGGCCGTACTGATACTACTACTAGGCATTTTGATCGCGGTCCCGACCAGCACACGCAAAGCGGTGCGTACTCCGACTACTCCGATGACGAAGAACTCGAGCAGACGCGCAACATTCGCGGCGATGCGGATTCGCCGAACAAATTTGAGCATCGCGCAAACAGCGCGACGCCTGCAAAGAGTTTCACGAAAACAAAACAGACGCAAAAAAAGTGTCGCGCCTTCTTCACCGCCCCGCCGATCGACCCGGAGTCGCTGTCCACGGACCCGTTCGACCCGGCGCCGCTTGCCGCGGTACGTAGTAGTGCAACTAAGACGTCGTACGCATCCCCCGGCCCTCCAAGTAAAGCCGAGCTCCTGGTGGAGGCCATCGTGAGACGGCACGCGCTGGTGGGCGGGGCGTCGCGCGGTGCTGACGAGGCGCTGACTCCCGGTAAAAACGACAACGTAATCCCGGGCGCCGAGCGCCTTCGCGGGCGAACGGATACACAACGCGCGGACAAAATGCGTTTGGTGGGTAGTTCCTGGCGAGCCACGGGGGGTGTTTTTGTTGGAGGACATCGGAGGACATCGGGTGTTTCGAAACCCGCCGAGGAGATCGGTGGGGTGGGTTTTTTGGGGGCTGCCGATTCGGGCTGCGAAACGCCGAGAACCGAAAGAACCGAAAAAAGCGAAAAAGCACCTCCTTTCCCAAAAACCAAAACCAACCGCGTCCCCTTCGGCGTCGCGCAGAAGATGGGGCACCAGTCGATAGTTTCCGTAACACCCGGCCCGGGATGTTACGCCGAGCGTCCTGAAACGTTCGCGGAGGAAAGCCGCGGCGGTGACGCACGGAAAGAGGGGGCGGTTGCGAAGAAAACAAAAACGCACCCAACGCGGAGCGGAGCGCACCCGCCGTTGATAAAAAAAAACCTTTCGCTTTCGGACGACGAAGAATTGAAACTGAAAAACGCAAAACCGAAACCGGAACCGTTTGTTTCTCCCGGCCCCGGAGCGTACGCTGTGCCGTGTGGTGTCGGTACGCAACGTAGCCAGCACTGTGCTTCTTTTGGGGTTGTTGATTTCGGTCGCGTCACGCGGAACGTCGCGTTGCGCGGAAACGTGGTCGGCCCGGTGGTGCTTCGGGAAGGACGGTGGGTCAAAGCCACTGGTGTTGACGAATTTGGCGGAGGTTATGATTCAAATAACCAGGACTCGTCCCCCGCCGCGGGCGCAACGCAAGACACACAAACGACCCCCAGATTCGTACGAGCGGGCGGAGGTTTCGCGCACGGCATCGCGGACGCGGCGTCGGACACGGTACGAGCGGTGGCACGAGGTACGGCCGGACCGGGCTTTCACCAAATCCCGGCCTCTGCGTTTGTCCATACTCGTCCTGCGAAGGGACAGGTTACCGGATGCCCTGACTGTTCAGACCGATTACGGTGACTGTTGTCCATACATCGTCCAATACACGCGATATACTCGTCCCGCGAAGGGACGTCTTCCCTCTGCCCTGACTGTTCAGACCGATGGCCGGTGACTGTTGTCCATACATCGTCCAATACACGCGATATACGCGACTGACCCTTTTTTTAACACTAAAAGCCGCGGCGGCGGAGCGGAAACGCGCCGCGCGAGTTTCGCCGCGCGCCGTTTCTCCGGTTGAGACGTTCGCGCCGCTTCCTCGATCGATGTCGAAGGTTTACGACTCTAGAAACGACCAAATACACGACGCGCGGCGACACGCGTTTGCGGTGAGTGAGGTTTCGAAAAAGAAACAACAACGCGAACTTTCAGAACGTGCGTTTGATGGTGATGCACGTGAGGTCTCTGCTCGGGTGACGGACCGCGCCGACGCGCGCGGTAAAGACGCGACTGAGTTACCGCCGCTTGAAAAGTGGAACGATTTTAAGATGACGCAAAAAAAACACGCATCACCCGATGAATCCCCCGGCCCCGGTTCGTACGACCTTTTAGGTACCAGAAAACACCGCTCCGGCTCCGGGGTTACACGGAGTTGCTCCGGGTCCTTCCGCAGCGAGTCCGCCCGGTTCAAGGCGTCGCACACCCCCGGGCCGGGTCCGGGGTATTACGACCCAAACAAGCCGGGCACCGAGTTGGTTAAAAAATCCTTCAACGCCACGATTAACGGGATCGAGTTTACCGACGACGACTGAGGGACGGATTGATTCCAAGGGGCACGGTAGTGTAGTGCGCGGTAGTGTGAGTGCAATGTAGTAGTTATAGTAGTCAGTGAAACAGTACGTATAGTAGTCAGTGAAACAGCAATATACGTTCTCTCTTTTATTATACACACCTAACTCCTTGTAAACAATACTACCTTCAAGTTACCATCGCTTGGTAAGGCTCATGAGCAGCCCCATAAACTCCAGCGGGTTTCCTTTTTTGTTCCCTTCCTCGTCACCACCCGAACTTTGCGCGAACCAGGCGCGCCACCCCACTAGAAACACACCGGTGGCGACCAGAGTCACGGCTATGAACGGTTTCGGGGGTACCGCGCCTTTTGAGATTCCTCTCAAAAGAAGCCCCAGCGGGATACCAACCGCCCATCCCTTCGCGGCGCTTGCCGCGGCGGGGCCGGGTTTGTTGCCGGTCGCGTCTTTACCGAAAGTTTTCGTCACCGGCGCACTGCCAAACCACCCGACCAGAAACGGCGCCGCGGTCGCCAAGACGTCAGAAATGAACAAACCCTCGCCGTGGTTGCCCCTTCCTATTGCGGCGAATAACACGATCGCCGCTATGTCACCGGCGATTAGAATAGGCACACGCCCTCCCGTGTCGTCCTTCCCGTCCACCTTCGCCACGCCCTGAAACGCATCCCTGGAACGCTGCTCCACGGGGATGACTTTTATGGAACTGATGGGCATCGCGCTCGGGCCTGCGCCTAGCGGGGAGGCTTTGGGAGGCGCCGCGTCTGGGGCGCGACGCTTGAATCGGCTTTCGGGGGTTTTCTCGGTCGTACGTGTCGTATCGGAAGACCCAGAGTCGGAAGCCTCGGGGTCACCCGACGCGCGAGGGACCAGCCCTATCCGCCTGGTTTTGGAAAACTTGGAGGGCGTGAACCCTCGGGACGGGCGCGCGCGGGCGACTTGGTGCGAAGCGCGGCAGGCGGTGCGCGAAGAACCGGCGCGGACGCGCGCGCCGAGCCCGAGAAAGGGCGCGATGGAAGCCGCGAGGGACATGGGAAGCGCGACGCGCGTCGTGGTGTGATGATGAGATGGACAAGTGGAGTGCACTGTGAGAGATTTTCGAGAGATTTCGCGAAAACGACGACACTGGGCGAAACCAGCAAACAAACCACACGTCGTCGCGCCTACCTGCTGCGATGACCCCGATTGTGCGCCGGCTCGCGCGCCGGCTGGGCGGCGATGCCGTGCGGTATGCCACCGCGGCGCGAGGGCGCGTGAGTTGCACCGGGCGCATCGCCGCTCCCGCGGTGGCGCAGCGCTTCGCCATCGCCGGCCTCGATTTCGGGTGCCGCCCTTTTGACCGCACCGAAACACGTGGCTTCGCCGCTGCGTCCGCCCCAGGTCCAGGTTTAGACCCCGATACACTGAAGAAACGCATGGACGAAATCAACGACGCCTTCACGGAGGCGCGAGATGAAATCGAAAGCGCCATGGAGGCGGTTGGTACGACGTACTTCGACGAAGACGCGGAGATCGCGAGGGAGGCGGTCGAATCGACGCTGGCCATGTATTACGAACTGTGCGAGTCCTTGGATGAGGAAACAAAAGGGAAAACGCAACGCGCGATGGGGATGAAGATGGAACAGCTCAAGGCGGAGTGGAGTCAGGTGGAGCACGCGCACGATGACCATTAATAGAGGGCGATGAGGAGAAAAGAGAGTAGTTTGATGATGTTAAGCACTGTAGTTGTATTCGAAGGCCTACCTACCTGTACCACATGGAGCCTCGTTTTTTGCTTTTTTCGTGCCAAAAAATCGACCACACTTCGTCGTCTCACCCCACTCACATGCTCACAGTCCGTGTTCCAAATTAAGGCCACCTCGTTTTGGTCTCCCATCCGTCTCCCTCCGCACACGCGTGTGCGCCTCCGTGGCCTTCACCGCCGGTCCACTGGCGTCGCACCGCCGGTCCGCGAGTCGACCGCGGGTGCAATTCGAGGATGGCCGCGCTGAACGTCCTGGAACCTCGGTACGTGTTCTCGACGTGCGACGTGAATGTGTGTGTCATCGAATGCAGGAGCCAACGATTAGGCCACACTCGTTCGGTAGCATCTTCCGTCACTGACCGGTCCCTCCCCCCCCCCCCCTCGCAGGCACGTGTTCGGCGCCAAAGGCGATGTGCGCGCTAACGTGCACTACCTCGACGAAACCACCGTGCTGTACGCCGCGGGTAACCAGATCGTGCTGCACCACGTGGAGTCCAACACGCAGCGTTTCGTTCCGGGCGCCCCTGATGCGGAAGGGATCACGGCGCTTGCGTTGAGCCCGAACCGGAAGTTCCTGGCAATCGCGGAACGCGGGGAGAAGGCCACGATTTCCGTGCTGGATCTCACCACGCACGCCAAGCGACGGAAGGTCTTGAGCTCCGCGGAGGTCAACGCGAAGGTACGGAGACGGCGAGTTGCGGTGCCAGGCTTGATCTCTTCATTGGGACTGAAAAACAACATCATCCATCGCGGTCCTTCGTGTCGCGCGACACTGACTACACTGACTACACTGACTACACTGACTACCTACGACACTAACTAACCCTAATCCCACACCCACTACCCCGTACATCGACTCCCCCCACCTAAAACCCATTAGGAATACGTCTCCCTTTCCTTTTCCCCTGACGGCAAATCAATCGTGGCGTGCGGCGGCGGCCCCGAGTGGAACGTGGTTGTTTTCCGGTGGGAAAAGCTGCGGTGCGTGGGCGTTGTTCCGGCGCGGGCGCCGAACGCACCGGTGGCGCCGGTTCGTGAAATTCTGTGGAACCCGAGTGAGCCGTCCACGGCATCGCTAGTGGGGGTCGGTTCTTTTCGCATTTTCAAAATGACCGAAACCGGAGCGCGGCCGATGCCGTCGGCGCTCGGCAAGCGAAACGCCGGCGCGTTCACCGCGCACTGCTGGCTCCCAACCGAAGCGACCGGAGCGACGGGGACCGGTACCGAGTCCAACCCAGGTAACAACAATACGCGGAACAAGGAGAGCGAGCGCGGGGCGGCAGGCCAAACAGGCGACGGCAAGGAAAGGAAGGAGAAGGAGAGCGGCCAAAAAGAAAAAACGCACGACGACCACAAAAAGAAGGATGGCAAAGGCGCGGACGGCGACAAACAAAGCGGTACCCAGGTATGCGTCGTCGCGGACGACGCCGGGGAGCTGCTGATCGTCGAAAACGGAGAAGTAAGGGCGGTGCTTCCCTCACCAGGCCTGCACTCGGGAATAGACGTCGTTGTGGCTCACGGCACGAAAGGATTCATCTGCGGCGGCGAGCACGGGAAGATTTACATGTACGAGAAAACGGACGACCAGCAGATGTTCAAGCTGGTCAAGACGTTTTCGGTACCGATTTTTTCGGAAAGCGGACCTGACGGCAGAAATGAATCAAGGTCAACCCAAGCCTCGGAGGGACATCACGTGGGCGGCGCCGCGGCGAGGATCAAGTCCTTGACCCTGTCGCCGTCCGAGGAAACCCTGGTGTGCGGTTTGCAGAACAACCAGATATACGTCGTGGATCTTGTTGATGCGGACATTTTGAAAGAGGAAGAAATGCAGTTTGAGATGCTGAGCAGCGCGTTTCACGAAGAAGGCATCTGCGGAATAGACGCTTGTGTCAAGAAACCCCTCGTCGCGACGTGTAGCAGTGACAAGACTGTTAGAATCTGGAACTACCTGGACATGTCCTGTGAGCTCGCGAAGGAGTTCCCGGAAGAAGCGCTGAGCGTTTCGTTTCACCCGAGCGGGCTGCACGTGCTGGTGGGGTTTACGGATAAGTTAAGGCTTTGCAACTTGTTGCTGGACGACATCCGGCCGTACAAAGGTACGTATTGGGCCTTTCCCGAATCCCGCCGACAACTACCTACGTCACAAGTGCACTGTTTGCCCATACAGTAAGACTCAAACTGACCGTTTTCTTTTAACAAAAAAAGAGTTCCCGATCAAGAATTGCGCCGAGTGTTGTTTTTCCAACGGCGGCCATCTGTTCGCCGCGGTGAACGGAAGCGTGGTGATGGTGTACGACGCGTACACTTGCGAGAATGTTGGGAATTTCCGGGGGCACGGGGGGCGGGTCACAAGCGTGAGTTGGGGGTTGGATGACCAGACAATCGTCAGCGCCGGGGTGGACGGCGCCGTGTACGAGTGGACCCCCAAAACGTTTGCGAGGAACAAGGTACGTATTTCCCAATCACCACATTCCGCCTCCCTGATTGCCCATACAAAACTGACACTTTTTCTTTTACAAATCAGGAAAACGTGAAGAAAGGAACCGAGTATTTGTGCGCGGTTCAGTCTGTGGATGGGGAAAACGCGTACGCGGTAGGGTTCGATGCGGTGACGAAAACGTCCGTCTTAAGAGAGTTCGACATGACGCACCAGCTCGTCCGGGAAATAGACACCGAGGTTCTGCTGACGCAAATCGCGATGCCGCGTTCGGCGAAAACCGGCGCGCTGTTCGCGGCGAGCGCGGGCGGTTCGGTGCGCGCGTACCGGTTTCCGCTTACAGGGGAGTTTCAAACTTTAGACTGCCACGGCGCGTCTATTTCCCAAATCGTCCTGTCGCACGACGACAGCACCCTGTTCGTCGCCTCCAACGACGGGTGTGTCAGCGTGTTCGACGTCAAGGACAAGGACGGCGCGTCCTTGCGCGGCCGGGGGAAGGACGCGTTCAGCGAGGAGGTCTTGGTCACTAAGGCGGACATGGAAGGTACGTGTTGCGTTTCCCAAATCCGACACACACTGTTTGCCCATACTCGTACCAGAAGGGACGGTTATTACCTCTGCCGATTGTCCGCCCGTAGCTACTCACACACGTTACGAAAGACTGACACTTTCTTTGCTTGGTATCAGAGACGCTTTCCAAAACCAGCGCGCTTGAGATGCGTGTCGCGGAGCTTACGCTTGAAAACGAACAGGAGCTGAGGGCGCACACCACGAACATGAACTTGAAGATTAAGGATTTAACCGAGAAGTTCACCGCCGAGCTGGAAGGCGACAAGGCGCGGTTCGAAACGCTCGCGCAGTCGAAAAACGAACAGGAGTTGCAGTTTGAGACGGATTTGAAAAGCGCCGAGGACGTCGCGTCGTCGCAGGCGGCTGACACGGAACAAGGGTACTCCCGGAAGATGCTCGCGGAGGTGGAGCGGTACCAAGCCCTGGTGTGCGAAAGGGATCTTTTGAACGAAAAGTGGGACGAGCAGAACGCCGCGCTGGCGGAGCGGCATGAGCGCGTCGTGCAAGAGCTGACGGAGGAGTTCGCGGGGAAGTTACGGGTACGTGATAGACCTTTCCCAAATCCCGGACGACTGTTTTACCGAAGCTGGTGACTGTTTGCCCATACATCGCGATGTACAAGACTGACACTTTCTTTAATTCTTCTCAGGAAGAGGTTCGGCTTCGGGAGAAAATGCGGCGAAAACTGGACCTCGGGACTCGGGAAAGCGACACCGTGATTGACCAGATGGAGGAGGACATGGACCTCGAGGTGCTTGAAATAAAGCAAAAGTACGAGCTTCGTTTGGCGGAGGCGCGGGACGTGGGGTTGCGTTTGAAGGGCGAAAACGGCATCATGAAGAAAAAATTCAACCAGCTGCAGAAGGATATCCACGAACAAAAAGAAACCATTTTGGGGCTGGGGGATGACAAAAAGCAGTTACGGCAAACCATCGGCGATTTAAAAACAGACCTCACAGGGCTGCGCAAGGAACTATGGGACCGCGATGACACCATCGGGGACAAGGAACGCCGCATCTACGACCTGAAAAAGAAAACGCAAGAACTGGAAAAGTTCAAGTTCGTGCTCGATTACAAAATCAAACAACTCAAGAAACAAATCGAACCGCGCGAACTAGACGTGGCGGACATGAAAACGACGATCAAACAGATGGACCACGAACTAGAGAAGTACCACAAAAGCAACGCGTACCTCGAGTTGAGCATCACGGACCTGAAGCACAAGCTGGTCGGCGTCCAGAAAGACGAGGTGAAGCAGGTACGGCCTTGCGCGTTTCCCAAATCCAAACACTGTTTCAAGGACTTAAAGGAAGTATGGTAACATTTACTGGCGTGCTTGCAACTCTTACAAATACATCACAAGCACACTGTTCGGCCGGATTACTACACCCAATCCCCCATACAGGCTACTTGTACACTCAGGACTGACCCTTTTCTTTCCCACTCGCAGCGCGAGCTCGTGACTTTGCACAAGTCGCAAATCAAATCCTTCCAAGCGGATCTCCACGAAACCTCGCGCCAAACGCTTTACCCCAAAAAACTAGCGGCGTCGGTCAACGCGCTTTACCAAAAGCACGTCATGAGCGGTTCGGTGGTGGACAACGGACTGGATGAGGACGTGCAGAAGGAGTTTCAACGGCAGCGTTTGTTTCTTGAAAAGACGATTGAAAACCTGAAGCGCAAGCTCGCGAAGGACGTCGAGGGACACAGAAGCGACGTCGCACGGGTTTTGGGCGAAAACGTGGTGCTTCTGAAGGAAGTCAACGAGCTACGAAGAGAGAGTAAGCTTGCGAAACAGCGACAAAAAGCGCAACTGGTTACCAGCGCGGGTAACCACGGCGGTGCGCATCGCTCGCAATTGGGGGTTGGGTTTTCCGAAGAAAACCCCGGCGACCCCGCCGTGTCGCTCACCCCGGGGTCCAAAGTACCGCGAGAAATCGACTTCAGCGTGGACGTCGCGCGCGAGCTGGAGCAGTTGCGCGTTTCGCTGGCGGAGGCGCGGCTTGAGATTCAAATCAAGGATGCGCAGGTTCGGGAGCTTGAGAAGTCGGCGGGTGCAGGGCGTACTGGGGCAACGGGTGGGGACGTTCAAGACCGGGCGAACGACCCTGACCTGGAAGCGGCGGTTTCGGCCATGGCGATGCGCCAAGCGGAGAACGAGGAAAAGGCGGCGACCAACATACAAGCCATGCACCGGGGAAACGCAGCTCGACGCGAGGTGGACGCGATGCGCCAAGAAGCGCAGGCGGAAGAGCCGCCGCCGTTGGACAAGGAGGACTCACTGGGGGCGATGTGAGGGAACCTGCTTGTTGTATTTGTATCGCGGCGTTCAACAACTTTTTCGTGCACTGCAGTGCTTGTCGTCCCGAAACTATTTACGATGCACTTTTCCGCCTGGTTTCGCCACGAACCTCAACGCTCGTGCATCGCGCGGCGCGCGCGCCTGGTGCTCAGGCCCGATGTCGCCCGTGATCGCGACGCTGGTGCTCCAGGGCGGGCGCGTCGGCGAGGAGCTCGGGGGTATGGCGTTTCTGGAGCTTGGCTCGGCGTTGGCGGCGGTGACCACCGAAAGATGCGACCCCGAGGCCCCAGATGCGTCTACCGTTTCGCCGGACGGGGACGCGAAGGATACCCCTGGGTCGTGTCACAAGGGACGCGCACCGAGTTGGGTCGATGACACGCCTCCGCGCGCCGCTGCAAGCGGAGCCTCGGCGTCAATCTCGTCCAGGCACATCGCCACCGTCGTGCCCGGGGTTCGGTTCCCATCCCTGGACGTTTTACGAGCGGCGGTGCGCAGATGCGCGCTTATTCGCGTCGCACTTTTGGAGGTCGCGGCCGGGTCCCCCGTGCAGGTCGCGGAGGCGCTGGGGCCAACAAACGCGGCGCGATGCGCGGCGCAGGTTTTAGCACCAGGACGCAAAGGGGTTTCGAGGCAGGTCCTGGAGGACATCGGGGCGCAGCTGTGGGACGCCGGCGTGGGTGGTGGCATCGTGGCGAACCGAGTTTGGCTGGAAACGTGCGCGAGCGGTGGTGCCGATTTTTTTACCAAAGCCACCGCAGACGTGACACCCCACTACTACGTCCACCCCGAAAACATGTTAGGCGAGGTCGTGGCTTGGGGCATGGAAAGACAAACCGCGTTGCGAACAATAGACGCGCCGAACGCGATGCCTCCGGAACAAGCGGTGCTCGCGGTGAACGCGGCGCGCGTGAGGTTCGGGGACGTCGTGGTCGACCCGTGCGTGGGCGGCGGCGCCGTGGCGTTCGCCGCCTTGGCACTGGGAGCCGGCGACGTGATTGGCGGGGACGTTTGTGAAGACGCGTTGATGTCGGCCAAGGAGGCTGCGTGTCGATACTTCGGCCTCAAAAGGGATGATGGCATCAAAGCTGACGGGTCACAAGAGCGGGTGGAACGGAACACACGTGAGTGGCGACGCGCCGAAAACGACGAAACAAACGAAAACAACGAAACGAAATTCGTCACTGCAGACGCGCGACGTTCGTGTACGTTCGCGTTTGCGTCGTTGCTGGACGACCCTGCCGCCACGTCGCAATCAGTGTACTCTGGTTTGAAAAACTCCGTAGACGCGATCGTGACTGACTTGCCGTACGGCGTGCGGTCCGCGTCAATCGGGATAGGGGACGTTTCCGGGGAGGGTTTGTGTTCGGTGACGCCGGGTGACATGCTGGACGCGCTGTTGCGGCTGGCGAATTATGTTTTGAAAACAAACGGACGCGTCGCGGTGTGGCTGCGAAGAGTGGTGCAGAGTCACCCGGAGACGAAGCGCGTTTCCGGGACGGTATCACCGGAAGGAAATGACGTCGATACCACCGACAAAAAAGAAACTCTCTCCGGAGGTATGCCCGTGGAGGAAGTCAAGGCGCGCTGTGCGAAGTTTGGGTTCACGGTGGAACGCCACGCCGCGGAACACCGGAAAACGGGCGTGCAGCGCGCGCTGTACGTGTTGGTGCGTGACACGGGAAATACCGAAAGTGACGAGGCTCTTGTGAGTAATTGCTCGGTTGATGTGAATCAAGACCCGGTTGATGCCGCGCTTGACGGTTCATGTTCCGAAACAAACGTGTCCTTGGAGTTTGCGGAGTTGTCCTGTGACGAGGTAGGGACACGCTTCTCGGAAGAGGAGGATGCCGGCAAAAGAAACGCGCTAATAATGCACTGCGTCCTGCGCCGTAACGAAAACCACGCGCGAGTCGTCGCCGGCGGCGGGGTCGACGTTTGGCGCGGCGCCTGGTTGGGGGACGTTTCTTTCGTTTCGCGAATTTTGGAGACTGGAGCACACAAACACATCGCACACGTGCGCGAGCCCGCTGGCGCGAAGAACACCCCGCTGTTCGCCGCGTCCGGGTTCGGCAGACTTTCAGTGGTGGAGGCGATTTTGACGTTCGTTTCTTTTGACCAACTCGAAACAAATGAAAGCGGTGTCACCGAAACTTCCGAAACAAAAAATCGCCGGTACACCGCGACGCACCGCGCGGCGGAGCGCGGGCACACGCTTTTGCTCTCTTCCCTTCTCGCAAAAGGCGGCGACCCACTCACTACACGCCCGGAACACGTCGGGGGCGGCAACGCGCTGCACGCCGCCGCGGAGCGAGGCCACGCTTGTTCGTTTGAAGCGCTCGTAACGTTTTCTTCTTCTTTTACAAAAGAGACGTCACGAATGAATTGGCTGGAATCGGCGCTCGAAACTCGCGACGACTCCGGGCGCGTTCCCGTGCTTTGCGCGGCGCGCAGGGGCCACGCTGATGTCGTCACTTGCGCGCTGCGTGCCATGGGCACAATCTCTGTGCGTCAGCATCACGCACGAAACGCCGCCGTGGAAGCCGCGCGGTGGGGACACGTCGACGCCGCGCGTAACGCGCTTTTCTTTTTGGACGGCGTTGACAAAAAACCGAAATCCGCGCATTTCGGGAAACTCGTAAAAGAAGCCGAGCGGTGGCGCAGAGACGCCGTGCTGCAGTTTCTTGAAAATTTGAGTCACAACAACCAGACAGAAGAAGAAGAAGAAGAAGAAGAAG
>Ga0302138_10000821_pt1 | contig 15595 bp, 16 predicted proteins | sample CBN3_321_MG_FD_203110 | JGI IMG/M metagenome (GOLD analysis project Ga0302138, IMG submission 203110) | Marine microbial communities from Western Arctic Ocean, Canada - CBN3_surface | ecosystem: Environmental > Aquatic > Marine > Oceanic | place: Canada: Western Arctic Ocean | collected 2017-09-15 | reverse complement strand
TCCATATCTGCATACGGCCTATATGTTGCCTCGTTCTCAATTTTTTTGATAGGTGCCTATTTCTCTGGCATATACATGTCTGCGCAGGGTTTTTACAGGTTTGCCGCCACGGACACGGCATCTGATAGTTTCCGCGCTAAGGCTATTTCTTACGTTATGGCCGGCGGATTGATATCAGCCGTCTTTGGGCCACAACTCAACAAATTTGTTCAGGATGCCTCAGTTACCCCATTTTTGGGAAGTTATATTGCAATAATTGGGCTTAATTTGGTTGGTATGTTCCTGTTCTTTCTGCTTCGCCTCCCCAACGGCACCGCCCATGAGCCTAGAGTTGAGGCCACTGTGTCGCCACGCAGTCGTAAAGAGCTCCTGGGTGATCCACGTATTTTGGTCGCCATTTCATGTGGCATGGTGGCGTATGCGCTGATGAACCTAGTTATGACCTCCACCCCACTTGCTGTGGTGGGCTGTGGCCTAACAAAAAATAACGCCAATGATATTGTCTCAGCTCATGTGATCGCCATGTTTTTACCCTCCTTCTTCACTGGTCATCTGATAAACAGGTTTGGGGTAGAACGTATCATGGGGCTTGGCCTGATCATTTTGGCGGCTGCAGGCCTTGTCGCCCTCAGTGGTATGGAAATCACTAATTTCTTCCTCGCACTTATTTTGCTGGGCCTTGGTTGGAATTTTGGTTTTATTGGCGCCACCACCCTACTGACAGGCGCCCATACCTCATATGAACGCGGGCGCGTTCAGGGTATGAATGACGCCATAGTGTTTGGCTGTGTGACCATTGCATCAATCGCATCAGGCGGCTTGATGAATTGCACGGGCGGATCTGTGGTCCAAGGCTGGGCAGCCGTTAACTATGCTATGGTGCCCTTCTTACTTTTGGCAGGAACCGCGTTGCTTTGGCTGGTGATGATAAAAAAACGCGTGGCCTAGCGGCTGCGCCAGGCCCGCCAAGCGCGAGCCAAAGTGGTTGATAGTGCAAAATCAGGTATAGCACCTATTTCCACCACTCCAGGGTTGCGCATCACGAAGCGTAAAACACGCTGGCAATTGGCGCTTTCAATCATCGCCGGTGATTGTATTTCCAAACAAACCATAGAATGAGCTTTGTAGCACAGGTCTCTGTATATATTAATTTTCCTATCAGACGACCAGACTGGTACGTTCAGTGAAATTAAAGCCGGGATGCCGCGTAAAAATCTTACCAAACCAAGCTGGGTTGCATGCCCTTCAAGCGATTGTCGATCATCGCTTAAATCTCCCAAACCATCAAGTGCTGCCAGCATTGGGCCGATCGTGATATCGCGCACATGGCTTAACAGAGCCTCTGGACTGTCAAAGCCTTCTTTGTAAATGTCCCAGCGGCGCGCCAAAACCATTGTGTCTAGGGACTGCGCTCCTTTGGGTGTGAGGATTTTAGCCAATGCATCAACAACCTCATGCCTACGAACCTTGCCTTCCTCAATCTCCTCAAAGACATCGCGCCACCATTGCAGACGCATTTCAGCAATCACTGGCTCTTGGGTCATCCAAGGAGCGCGAGCCACTTCGGCTGCAGCCGCATAAATGGGTAGCAATACAGCGCGTGCATCAAATGGGGCTGCCATGACCGCAGCAAAGCGATCAGGATCTGCCCGAGCCACCAAATTTGCACAGGCTTGCAAACTCATCCAAGTAAATCTGGATTAAAGCTATTAGTAATTACCGCCTCAGACAAACCGCCGGGCTTATCGACTATCTCAATGCCCGCGGCAGCCAATTGCGCTCGTACGGTGTCGGCTTTTGCATAATCGCGATCAGCCTTGGCTTGACGGCGGGCCTCCAACAGCGTTTTAATTCTCGCCGTTGCTTCACTATTGGCTTTTTTAGGCTGCCACCAATCCAAATCAGGGCCCAGGAGCCCTAAAAACTGGCCCGCCGACAAAAGCGCATCGGCAGCACCCGCTTTGGCAAGCTCATGCATGCGAGCCAAAGCACCAGGTGTATTAAGGTCATTAGACACATGGTCCAAAACAAAAGCGTCTAAAGCTCCCGGTACCGCATTTTTGACCAATTCATGCCATTTACGAAGTGTTGTTTCGGCCTCATCAGCTTTCTTTTGTGTCCAATCCATAGGTTTGCCATAATGAGTTGAAAGCAGCACAAAGCGGATCACTTCTCCAGGGATATTCTGATCCAAAAGGTCTCGAACAGTAAAAAAGTTTCCAATAGACTTGGACATTTTCTTGCCCTCAACTTGAAGCATTTCATTATGCAGCCAAAACTGGGCAAAAGATCCCTCTGGATGAGCACAGCTACTTTGTGCAATTTCATTTTCATGATGAGGGAACATCAGGTCATTACCACCACCATGAATGTCAAAACTATCGCCAAAGTGCTCATGCACCATGGCTGAGCACTCAATGTGCCAGCCAGGCCTGCCACGACCCCAAGGACTTTTCCATCCCGGAGTTTGCGCATCAGAAGGTTTCCACAGGACAAAATCCATTGGGTCACGCTTGTACGGGGCCACTTCAACTCGAGCCCCTGCAATCATGTCATCAATCGAGCGCCCTGAAAGCGCACCATAATTTGAATAGCTATTCACATCAAACAGCACATGCCCTTCGGTGGCGTAAGCATGGCCCCTGGCTATCAGATTTTCAGTAATAGCAATCATTTGAACAATGTAATCCGTCGCACGAGGCATAATAGTGGGTTCTAAGGCCACCAAAGAAGCCATATCGGCCAAATACCAGCCAATTGTTTCCTCTGTAATTTGAAAAATATCACGCTCTGTCGCTGCGGCCCGGGCATTAATTTTATCATCAATATCCGTAAAGTTACGCGCATAGGTTACATGATCAGCACCATAACACTCCCGAAGCAGCCTAAACAATGTGTCAAACACAACTACAGCCCGCGCATTTCCTAAATGCGCCCTATCATAAACTGTTGGCCCACAAACATACATACGGACGTTCTTCGAATCCAATGGCGTAAAGTCCTCTTTGTGACGGGACTTTGTATTGTGGAGCTTAATATTGGGCATACGATATGTCCTGGAATTACTGAAGTAGCGAGATCAAAAGGCTTCATTTAACAAGGATAGAGCTGGTTCCCCTACCCCTACACAGTACAATCAATTAATATTATCAACAGTACAGCCCTATTTTCAGCATATACCTAGGCTAATCACACGTTTCAATTGCTCAAAACCAATTTGACGAATCTATCTCAATGCGGACTAGCTATGTTATGGAATTATCAAACCGCATAACCGCCCTGACCAACGGGGGGTCAGATGGCTGGGACGTATTTTATAAGGCTCGAGATTTGAAAAAATCTGGACGCCCTATAATTGAACTCACTATCGGTGAACATGATATTGGTACTCATCGTGATATTTTAGAGGCCATGGGGCAGTCTGCGCGCGGGGGCCACACAGGTTATGCTGCAGTCCCTGGAACAGACACCCTGCGCAAAACCGTGGCCCAACGCATTAAGACCCGCACCGGCGTACCAACTAATGCGTCTAATATTTTAATCACGCCTGGAGGCCAATCCGCCCTTTTTGCAGCTCACATGGCTGTCCTCGACCCAGGTGACTTAGCTCTTTATTGTGATCCTTATTATGCAACCTATCCAGGCACTATACGCGCGGCTGGCGGCATTGATCATCCGATACATTGCAGACCAGAACTTGATTTTCAGCCAACGTACGAGGACCTTGATGCATCAGCTAAAGGCGCCCGATCCTTGCTGGTGAACTCACCAAACAATCCAACTGGCGTTGTTTATGATCGGGCAACATGGACTGACATCGCTAAGGTATGCCAAAATCACAACCTTTGGCTGATTTCAGACGAAGTTTATGACACGCAGGTTTGGGCTGGTTGCCATATTAGCCCGCGTAGCCTCGAAGGTATGGAAAAGCGTACATTAGTGATTGGGTCCATGTCCAAGAGCCACGCTATGACTGGTAGCAGGGTAGGTTGGATTTGTGGTCCAGAGACTGTGATCGAACAACTTATCAACCTAGCAACCCATACGACCTATGGTGTTCCAGGTTATATTCAGGACGCTGCAGATTTTGCCTTAAACCAGGGCAACGAAGACGAACTCAAGGTAGCCGCACCGTTTCGGCGACGACGCGACATCGCCATGAATTTAATTGCTGGGCAAACTGTTGTTCGCGCCGTGCCATGCTCTGGCGCTATGTATATGATGCTAGACATACGAGCGACAGGCCTTAGCGGCGATGTTTTTGCGCATGTTTTATTGGATTCCAGACAGATAGCAGTAATGCCAGGGGAGAGCTTTGGACAGTCGGCGGCAGGCCATGTACGCGTCGCGATGACGGTCAATGATGATCAATTCAAACAAGCGTTAGAATCTTTATTGGCCTTTGCAGCCGAGCAGGCTGAAACAACATAAACTTTTTTCTGGTTACTTCAGTGGCATTCAATTCCCAGCCGCCCGCATAAAGCAATAATAATTTCAACATCATCAGGCTACGTAAAGATCCAAATGTGGTACTTAGCCGCTTACCTTTTCTTCCAATTCGATCCACTCCGCTTCTACTGCGGTAAGGGAAGCCTGGCGATCAAGTAAAACATCGGTGGCTTTTTGAAACTTGATAGGGTGTTCAGTAAACATGTTTGGTTGACCCAAAAATTCTTCTAACTTGGAAATTTCACCCTCCAAACGTTCAATTTCAGTTGGCAGGGCCTCCAACCGATGCTTTTCGCTGAAAGAAATATACGGTATATCTGCATCGGACTTAACTTTTTTTACCTTTTTTTTAGCAGCCTGATTATCAGTTATGACCTGTTTTGAATTAGGTTTTTGAGATTGGTAATCAGTCCAACCACCAGCATAAACTGTAGCCTTACCACCCTCTTCCAACGCAATAGTGCTTGTAGCTACGCGATCTAGGAAGTCTCGATCGTGGCTTACCAACAAAACCGTACCATCATATTCGCCCAAAACATCTTGCAGTAAATCCAAAGTCTCAATATCTAGATCATTGGTTGGTTCGTCCAAAATCAAAAGGTTACTTTCTTGCGCCATCAGACGAGCTAACAATAATCTCGCTTTTTCTCCACCAGACAGAGATCTAACTGGCGCTCGCATTTGTTCATCGGCGAAAAGAAATTCTTTAAGATATCCTACAACATGCTTGGGCGTACCACGCACCATGATTTGATCTGAACTCCCAGATACAGCCATCGTCGGATCACTAGTCAAAGCTTCCCAAAGACTAAGGTTAGGATCCAGTTTGCTTCGGCCTTGATCAAACACAGCAATTTGCAAGTTAGTTCCAAGTTTAACGGTTCCATTATCGGGAGCTTGCTCTCCCAAAAGTGTTTTAATTAATGTAGTTTTTCCAACCCCATTTGGCCCTACAATAGCCACTCGGTCCTTACGCTGGATGGTAATTGAAAAATTTATAAGAATGTCCAAACTTCCAAAGGCAAGATCCAAGTTTTTGGCTTCGATCACCTTCGCTCCAGATTTGTGCCCACAATCAAATGCCATTGCAGCGGTGGACTGACGCTTAATTTGTGATGCTCGTTCCGCTCGCAACTCACCGAGGGCTCTGACCCTCCCTTGATTGCGTTTGCGACGGGCCGAAATACCTTCTACCGCCCAACGAGACTCAGCTTTAATCTTACGATTTAGCTTATGACGCTGGTCATCTTCCTCTTCCCAAGTCTTATCACGCCAAGCCTCAAAGCCACCAAAACCTTCCTCCAATCGCCGCACTGCCCCCCTATCAATCCACAAGGTTGCGCGGGTTAAAGCTGTTAGAAACGCACGATCATGAGAAATAACGACAAAACTGTTGCGGCTTTCGCGCAGCGTAGTTTCCAACCAAGAAATACCTTCTATATCGAGGTGATTAGTCGGCTCGTCCAGAAGCATAAGCTCTGGACTTTCTGCCATTAACTTAGCCAAAGCAGCTCTACGACGCTCTCCACCGGATGCAGTTTTTACTGGGCGATCAGGGTTAAATTTCAGGCCTTCAGCCGCAATTTCAACTTTATAATGTTCTGCCATTTCAAGACCCGACAAAGCAAAATCACCCAATGTTTCAAAAGAAGACAGGTCCGGATCTTGCTCCATATAACCAACACTGACGCCAGGGGGAATTACTCGGTTGCCATTGTCAGCCTCAACCAAGCCAGCCATAACTTTCATTAAGGTAGATTTGCCAGAACCGTTTCGTCCGACTAACGATAGTCGATCTCCCGTTTGAACGACGAAGCCTAAGTCTGAGAACACCGGATCCCCACCAAAAGTAAGTGATATATTGGAGAGTTGAATCAAGGGTGCGCGTGCCATGCGGTCAGCTAGGCGGTTGCGTTCGTAACGTCAATACGCAGTGACAGTTTAGAAGGCTCTCTACGTTATTTTTGGAGAACTTAGCCCACCGCGCAACCGTTCAATACCAAAACAATGTTTAAGTCAGAACATATTATCTAAAGATCACTCTGGTAGCATTTATTGGGCGCGCTACAATGAATTATGGCTATGCTAAAAGAAAAATGGAGTTGAATATGTCTGAAATTAAGAAAACTGATCAGGAATGGCGAACAATGTTATCTCCCCTGGCTTATAAAGTAACTCGAAAGCATGGGACTGAGCGTGCATTCAGCCATGATGATTTCCCCCAGCAAGCTGGATATTTTACCTGCGTTTGCTGTGGCGCGCATCTTTTCTCTCAAGCGGATAAGTTTGATAGTGGAACCGGTTGGCCCTCGTTCACCAAAGCAGCGCAAGGCGCAAAAGTTGGCGAAAGCGAGGATAATAGTTGGTTTTCAACCCGTACAGAAGTCCATTGCCAAGTTTGCGCGGCGCATTTGGGTCATGTGTTTCCAGATGGCCCTGCCCCAACGGGCCTGCGTTACTGCATGAACGGCGTAGCAATGGATTTTCATCCTAAAAAGGATGATTAATTAAGGCGAGCTAAGGATGTCACGTGCATCTAAACGGCCAAAGTTACCCATGAGTTGGCGGATAAAAGAAACTTCTGTAGCTCCACCTGCAGTAACACGACGGGACAGAACAACTACCTTACCATTTGCCAGCTGATAACGGCTGACATTTTCTACTACATCCGACGCGTCAAATTTGATCGCTACTATTTCACGCGAAATGGGTTTTGGCGTGGTAATGCCGTAATGGCCCCATCTGCTTGAAATAAAATAGACGCTGTTTCCTTCGCCTAAGCCACTAGTGTTAGGGGTGCCCAACGTCTCTATAACGGAGGAACGTGTATCGATACCAATTAAAATTTTGGTAAGTGTTTCATCGCTGGGTGCGTAGCCATGGTTACGATAAACAGTGGTGCACGCCCCCAATATGCAAAGCAATAAACATAACATTGCGATTTTATTTTTATTTAACATGCGGGTACCTGCTGCCTTGCGAGACTCGCGCTAGCGAATTAAGACAACCATATATACACTTGTAATCATATTCAAGAATGGAGCTAAGATGCGGTCAGTCCATGCTGATGCGAAGCTTGAGTTGCGGCACTTGGTGCAGAACCGCCGCGTTAACTTTAATCTAAAGTTTTCCGAAGAGCTAATTTCGAGTATTGTTCAGCAGCTCGACCTAATAGCACTACGAAAAGCCACGTTTTCAGGCACTATTTCACCCCTTGAACAAGGTGATTGGGTGCTTTTGGGTACACTGGGCGCGTCAGTGGAGCAGCCGTGTAGCCTGACTTTGATACCCGTCCGCACACGAATTGACATACCGGTTGTCCGTAATTTTCGCAAATCAAAGTTACAATTGTCAGACACTGTGCTCCAAAGTGAAACCAATTACGATGACAACGATGAACAACTTCATCAAGAAATTGATATTTTATGTGTATTTTGTGAGGCACTTTCGTTGGAAGTGCCAGATTACCCTCGGACTGAAAATGTTGTGGCAGCAACCACGGAATATGGGCCACCAGGTACCGCCGCACTAACTGATGCTTCCGCAAAACCTTTCGCAGTTTTGGCTGAATTAAAGAAAAAATTAGAATAAATCTATGCGTTTTTAACTTTTTTAAAAAAAATGAATAAATATGCGACTACTGGCCGTTTGGGGCTTGAAATATTGTCTAATCCCAGTATTTAAACGGTTCTCATGGTGCCGAGCTAGTCTCTGTGCTTCAATTTGGCTAAGGTGGGTCAAATTTAGTATTAACTGGGCGCGTGCGCCCGCAGTTCGAGGTTGTGACATGGCTGTCCCAAAAAGTAAAATTACGCGGAGCCGTCGTGGTATGCGACGGTCACATGACGCTCTGATTGCGGCAAACCCAAATGAATGCACAAACTGTGGCGAATTAAAACGTCCACACCATGTTTGCGCATCATGTGGTCATTACGATAATCGCGAAGTTATAGGCACGACTGAGGAAATTGATCTCGACGAAGACGCGGCGTAGACGTCCGCACTCGAAGGGACTACACTTCAGTATGACTGAAAATTCCCATCTAACTTCAAAAAATAAGACTATTGTGTCCGTGGACGCGATGGGCGGAGATCAGGGGCCCAGTGCAATTATAGCTGGGCTTTTGCTTTCCACCAAACAATATCAAGATATTGAGTTTCTGGTTCATGGGCCTGAGGATCAACTCGCTCCCTTGATTAAAAAACATCAATTATCAAAATTTTGCACTATCGTACACGCGGATCGTACCGTATCAATGGACGATAAACCAAGCCAGGTTATGCGCCACGGCAAGGGCACCTCGATGTGGTCCGCTGTTACATCCGTAAAACAACAGGAAGCTGATGCCTGTGTATCATGTGGTAACACCGGTGCCTTAATGGCTATTTCAATGGTGAGGCTGCGCAAGTTACCCGGTATTAACCGCCCAGCAATTGCAATTTTATGGCCATCATTTGGAGCTAATGGGTTCAATGTAATGTTAGACGTGGGAGCTGATATTCGCGCTGACGAAAACGACCTTTTGCAATTTGCTCTTATGGGCGCTTCATACTCAAGAAATGGTTTTGGAGTGGACCGTCCACGCGTTGGCCTTCTCAATGTAGGCACCGAAGAACATAAGGGTCGTGCTGAGTTGAAAATGGCTTATGATTTAATAATGAATACCGCGGAAACTGGGAACTTTGAATTTGTTGGCTTTGTCGAAGGAAGCGATATCCCCACGGCGAAGGTAGACGTCATCGTAACCGACGGATTTACTGGCAATGTCGCTCTAAAAACAGCTGAGGGCACAGCGGGCTTTATCGGACGCTCGCTGCGCCAAGCCTTCAATTATAGTTTGCTGTCAAAGCTGTCTGCATTGAGCGCCTATGGACCACTCAGAAGATTAAAACGACATACTGATCCGAGGAAAGTTAATGGTGGTGTGTTTTTGGGTCTCAATGGCACAGTGGTAAAATCACATGGTGCAGCTGATGCGACAGGAGTTGCCGCAGCAATTGGGCTCGCCTGTCGTCTTGGTGAGGCAAAATTCAGTACCAAGCTAGCAGCACGTGTAGCGTCCGCAAACGGGTTCACAGAAGAAGACAGGAACTGACAATGCGAAGAGCAGTTGTAGAGTCCATTGGTCATTATTTACCCAACAGAGTGGTAGAAAATAGTGAGTTTGAAGGAACGTTAGAAACTAACGATGCTTGGATACGCAGCCGAACTGGAATAGAGCGCCGCCACTTCGCCGCTGAAAACGAAACCACATCAGATATGGGTATCAAAGCGGCTCAGGCCGCTTTAGCCAACGCAAGCTGTACTGTGGATGATGTCGATGCCATCATTTTGGCCACATCCACCGCAGACCTCACGTTTCCGTCAGCCGCAACCATGGTTCAAAATGGTCTAGGCATGCGCCATGGTTTTGCATTTGACGTACAGGCAGTGTGTGCGGGTTTTTTATACGCTTTAACAACCGCCAACTCACTGATTGCCAGCGGACAGGCCAACCGAATACTGGTTATTGGAGCCGAAACATTTTCTAAACTTATGGATTGGAGTGATCGCGGAACCTGCGTATTATTTGGTGATGGTGCCGGCGCGATGCTGATTGCAGCCCAACACGATGAAAGCTCTGATAGGGGTATTTTGGCTACAGCGCTACGTTCTGATGGCCGCTACAAAGATATACTGTACGTCGATGGTGGTGTTTCTTCGCAGACCACTGGACATTTGCGCATGCAGGGTAAAGAAGTCTTTCGCCACGCTGTCGAAAAACTGTCAACCATTGCACTTGAAACACTTGAGAAAGCAGGCCTCACTACTGAAGACGTGGACTGGATTGTGCCACATCAAGCCAACAAGCGAATTCTCGAAGGTATGTCAAAGCGATTAAGAATACCAATGGACAAGGTTGTTATGACAGTAAATAATCATGGTAATACTTCCGCGGCATCAATTCCACTCGCCATGGCTGTCGCAGTCCAAAATAAACTTATCACAACAGGCGATGTAGTGGTCACTGGGGCTATCGGAGGTGGCTTGGCCTGGGGAACAGCCGTTATTCGCTGGTAAACAGCCTAAGGCGCCTAGTTTTTGTTGCCAAGCATCGCCACGTCTTTTATCTGTTATAAATATAGGGGAGAAAAAAATGGCATCTAAAACACTTACACGCATGGACTTAAGCGAAGCCGTATTTCGCGAAGTTGGTCTGTCGCGCAGCGAATCAGCAGACTTGGTTGAGTCGGTCTTAACTCACATGTCTGATGCACTGGTTGCCGGCGATCATGTGAAAATTTCATCATTTGGCACATTTGGCCTTCGTGACAAAACTGCACGTGTGGGTCGAAATCCAAAAACTGGTGTAGAGGCGCCAATAGATCCCCGGCGTGTTTTGTCATTTCGTCCATCACACTTGATGAAAGACCGCGTAGCCAAAGCTAACAAGGGTTAATCATTGTGGCTAAATCGCCAGACGCTTTCAGAACCATAAGCGAAGTGGCATCATGCCTTGGAACCCAATCGCATGTACTACGATTTTGGGAAAGCAAATTCCGAGCTGTTTCTCCAGTTCAACGCACCGGCGGCCGGCGATACTATAGACAAACTGATATTACATTACTTGGTGGTATTAAATTCCTACTACATGAAAAAGGAATGACTATCAAAGCCGTACAAAGACTTTTGCAAGATGAGGGCGCCGCACATGTTCAAAGTTTTTCATCCGAAATTGATATAGCAGAAGTATCCAATATTTCTAAAAAACGTCAGCCTAAAATTGTGATTTCTAATTCAGCTAAACTTATAAAATATTTGAATGATTCAAATACGAACGAGTTAGAGCAGAGCAAGTCAGATTTTCGAAGCGAATATTTGGAGCATAAAGACCAACCCTTCTTATTTCCTGAGCTAGAATCAGAACACGTGTCCACAGAAGTGGCAGCTACCTATATTACGGCCCTAGAATTGAAAAATACCAATACCGCAAAGCCAGATCCCTCGCACATATTTAAAGAAGATTTTCCTAAAATGGATCCTAATTTGGATACATTTGTAGGTCAGATAGGTCCAATTACGGCAATCTTGAAATTATCAATGTTAAAAAAACGCCAAGTAGCCCGAACAAGTACTCATATTATAATTCAATTGAAGCTGCTGAAGAAAAAGTTGACCGCATAAGTGAACAACAGGCTCGGAATACACTTGCTCCCGGCCGCGGGGTTGGTATACCTTTTCTTGTTCGGGCTATGGCGCAGCCTGGTAGCGCGTCCGTCTGGGGGACGGAAGGTCGCAGGTTCGAGTCCTGCTAGCCCGACCAGAAATAACCGTCCTGCCCAATGGCAAGGGCGGTTTTTTGAATTTTAAGGGGGCACTATGCGACAAGGTGTTATACCAAGCCAGTTGATTGAAAAAATGATCAGTGCAAATCAAATTCTGATCAACAAACCATTACAGGATGATCAGGTTCAACCAGCATCGCTCGACTTACGACTGGGCAAGGTTGCGTATCGGGTTCGAGCGTCATTCCTAACCGGTGACAAGGCTACCGTGGCTAGTCGTTTGGCCGAATTTCAGATGCACGAAATTGATCTGTCCCAAGGTGCTGTCCTAGAAAAAGGTTGCGTTTACTTGGTGCCATTGATGGAAAGCCTAGATCTTCCAGATGAAATTGAAGCAGTGGCCAATGCCAAGTCCTCAACGGGCCGGCTTGATCTATTAACGCGCACTATCACGGATTACGGCAAGGAGTTTGACCGAATAGTAAAAGGCTATACGGGGCCACTTTATGCTGAGATTTGCCCGCGATCCTTTTCTGTTTTGGTTCGCCCAGGTATGCGTCTCAATCAAATACGCTTCCGCATCGGACACGCCATATTAGGCGACCAAGCACTGGCAGCTTTACATGCAAAAGAACCATTGGTTTCTGGTGATGCCGTAATACAGGATGGTTTGGGGTTCTCTGTTGACCTTCGCCCCTTATCTAATGGAATTGTTGGCTACCGAGCCAAACCACACACAGGCGTAGTTGACCTCGGTAAGATCGGGGCATACGCGCCTTCGGATTATTGGGAAGAAATCCGTACCGATGAGCAACGCGTAATACTTGATCCAGGAGCCTTCTATATTTTGGTGAGCCAAGAAGCAGTAACTATCCCACCAGAGTATGCTGCAGAAATGGCTCCATACCTCGCGATGGTAGGTGAATTTCGCGTACATTATGCTGGATTTTTTGATCCTGGCTTCGGATATGCTGCCGCAAACGGCCGAGGCAGCCGTGGCGTATTGGAAGTACGGTGTCACGAAGCACCGTTCGTACTGGAACACGGCCAAGTTGTTGGACGATTGGTGTATGAAGCCATGCTCGAGCAACCAACAAAGCTCTACGGCAGAGAAATTTCTTCAAATTACCAAGGTCAAGGTCTCAAGCTGTCAAAACACTTTAGAGTGTAATTCCAAACAATCATCCAAGCTGTTTAGATATATGATATATAAAAAATCTAAAACTGTTTATATATAAATAGCAACTTTTGCGATTATATATTTTATCTCCAATTTCCCATTTTGTCGAATTCTAAAAATTCTTATCTCTTGCGTAAAGACAGCAATAAGTACTCTAGTAAATCGAATTATCCTCTGGATCCTCAATAACGGCCTCAAAAAGATTCTCCTGTAAGTCTTCATCATTTTCAGGATCAGATAACCCATCTAAGCTTGGAGCGGGACGGTTTTCGAGAAGACCCGCCGCGCGCAATTCCTTCAACCCTGGTAAATCACGTGCGTTCTCTAGGCCAAAATGGTCAAGAAATTTTTCTGTTACAACAAAAGTAACCGGCCGGCCAGGCGTTTGGCGGCGACGACCAATCTTAATCCATTCTAATTCAAGCAGTTGATCAATAGTACCACGGCTTACTACCACGCCCCTAATTTCCTCAATCTCAGCCCTTGTTACTGGTTGATGATAAGCAATAATAGCTAACGTCTCGATTGCCGCACGTGACAGTTTTCGGGTTTCTACAGTTTCTCGTTGCATCAAAAAGGCAAGATCAGCAGATGTTCTGATGGCCCATGCTTGATCCACCCGAACAACCTCAATACCACGCCCTAAATACTGCTTTTGTATATTTAGTACTGCAATGTGCGGTTCAGAACCATGAGGCATGCGCCCAGCCATTTCTCGCAGGGAAACAGGTTCTGCGCTTGCGAAAAGTATTGCCTCTACCATCCGCTCCTGTTCTGCTATTGGGGGAGCCTCAAATAAGCTTTCCTCTTGGATGTCATCCATCTCGATCAACCTTCTTTCTTATTTTGATCGGCGAAAAGACATCTTCTTGCCTAATTTCAATCTTCCCCTCTTTTGCTAATTCTAGCGAAGCGGCAAATGTGGAAGCCGTAGCCGACCTACGTTTTTTTGGATCTTCTGACCAACCTTCCGGCAGATAAGAGGCTATATCCGTCCAATGCCCAGCAAAGCCAATCAAGCCACGCATACGGTTCAGAGCTTGCTCCATGGTAAAAACAGAATCACGGTCCATTACGAAGGGGCGGAAATCATCCTTAGTACGAATGCGCGCATAGCCTTGCATCAAGTCCAGCAAGTTGGCTGTATAATGCACTGTTTTGCGGCGCATCATATCCTCGGTAACACCACGTACAAAGCGATCACGCCCGAGCCTGTCGCGCGCCATCAGCTTTGCAGCAGTGTCACGCATCACTTGTAAACGCTCTAGTTGAAAGGCTAAATGTGTCGCCAACTCATCCCCTGATGGACCATCCTCAGATGAATCAGGTGGCAAAAGTAGTCTTGATTTCAGAAAGGCGAGCCAAGCCGCCATAACCAGGTAATCAGCTGCAAGTTCAATGCGCAGCTCTCTAGCTTTTTCGATGAACACTAAATATTGCACCGCAAGGTCCAGGATCGAAATTTTGCGTAGGTCCACTTTTTGGGTGCGGGAAAGATTTAATAATAGATCCAATGGTCCCTCAAACCCATCAACATCAACGACTAAGGTTTCTTGCACCATGCGGTCAGCAATTTTTTGGGACTCAAATAACTCTTCTTGCATAAATGTCACTCGTTCATCAGTGCATCAAATTCCTCTTTCAACGCCCAAATGTCAACAGAAACAGACTTTGGCCGTTTGGAAATCATATGTTTAGCCCGCCGCATTGCCTGATCTCCTAAATATTCCGAAATAGTGGCTAGCAATCGCATCTCACCTAAGTTTCCATTGCAGTGCAACACCAGATCACACCCCACGGCCCAAGCCTTTTGGGCTCGAGCGACCACATCACCTTCCAATGCATTCATAGAAATATCATCTGTCATCAATAGTCCGTCAAAGCTAATATCATTGCGGATTAAATCCATCATTAGCTTGGAGTGGGTCACCGGTTCCACTGAATCAATATCTTTAAAAACTAAATGCGCAGTCATCCCCATGGTAATATCGTTCAATTGGCGGAAAACATCGAAATCAGACTGCATTAAATCAGAGCGTTTTGTGGAAACGACTGGTAATGATAAATGCGAGTCCAGTTTTGCACGACCATGGCCTGGGATATGTTTCAAAACGCCAGATACACCACCGTGAAGCAAGCCTGCATTTAAAGCGGAAGCATTGGTAATTACTGTTTCTTTATCATAACCGTAGCAGCGATTTTGCAGCACCGCATGCGTGTTTGGCCGAGCAATATCCCCAAGCGGAGCACAGTTGGCATCAATGCCATTGCTATATAGGTTTTCGGCAATCAACCGGCCACGCAACCAAAATAGCCGCTTAGAGTTGGTATGATTTGCGTGATCTAGCGCGGCTGGAAATTCGAACCAATGTGGTTCACCCAAACGCGCCACGCGACCGCCTTCTTGGTCGATCATAATGGGAGCGTCCCACCCCACAGAATCCCTCAACGTAGCGCATAGGCTCTTTATTTGGGCCGGGCTTTCGAGGTTTCTGGAAAAAAGGATGAAGCCAAAGGGCTGACTTTGAGTAAAAAATGCAGACTCTTGGGTGCTAAGCCGCAAGCCTTCACAACCGAATATAAGCGGGGTCAGCTTCAAACCTACCTAGACCTAATTCATCACTACGGAATAACACTCCGCATTTTGATTATTCAAAGCGCTACAAAAACGTCTTGCCGCTGCCAAATCTGAAAAACCAT
>Ga0302138_10000802_pt1 | contig 15792 bp, 14 predicted proteins | sample CBN3_321_MG_FD_203110 | JGI IMG/M metagenome (GOLD analysis project Ga0302138, IMG submission 203110) | Marine microbial communities from Western Arctic Ocean, Canada - CBN3_surface | ecosystem: Environmental > Aquatic > Marine > Oceanic | place: Canada: Western Arctic Ocean | collected 2017-09-15 | reverse complement strand
TAAACCCTAAACCCTAAACCCTAAACCCTAAACCCTAAACCCTAAACCCTAAACCCTAAACCCTAAACCCTAAACCCTAAACCCTAAACCCTAAACCCATGGAATACATGGAATACATGTTTGAAGACGCGTCGGTGTTCAACGCAGACATCTCAGGGTGGGACACGAGCTCGGTGACAGACATGGAACACATGTTTAAAGACGCGTCGGTGTTCAACGCGGACATCTCAGGGTGGGACACGAGCTCGGTGACGAGCATGGGTAAAATGTTTCAAGATGCGTCGGTGATCAACGCGGACATCTCAGGGTGGAACACGAGCTCGGTGACAGACATGTGGGGCATGTTTTATGAGGCATCGGCGTTCAACGCGGACATCTCAAGGTGGGACGTGAGCTCGGTGACGAACATGGGTCACATGTTTCGGGGGGCATCGGCGTTCAACGCGGACATCTCAGGGTGGAACACGAGCTCTGTGACGGACATGTGGCAAATGTTTCGGGGGGCATCGGCGTTCAACGCGGACATCTCAGGGTGGAACACGAGCTCGGTGACAGACATGTGGGGCATGTTTTATGAGGCATCGGCGTTCAACGCGGACATCTCAGGGTGGGGCACGAGCTCTGTGACGGACATGGGGTGGATGTTTCGGGGGGCATCGGCGTTCAACGCGGATATCTCAGGGTGGAACACGAGCTCTGTGACGGACATGCGGCAAATGTTTCAAGATGCGTCGACGTTCAACGCGGACATAACGAATTGGGACACGACTCTGGTGGGGTGGAACATATTCGGGTGGGACACGACTCTGGTGGGTTGGAACATGTTCGGCAGCGCGACTGTGTGGTTAGCGTCTTACGCGCGGCGCGACGGAACTTCTGCTGCGACAGGACCGCCGAGTGCTTGGTTCAGAACAGCACCGTTCCCACCACCCGCTCCATCTCCACCACCGATACCGCCGTCGCCCCCGATGCCACCAGCACCTCCAACATCACCCCCACCCGCTCCATCTCCACCACCGATACCGCCGTCACCCCCACCAACTACGACGTCACCACCACCGATACCACAATCTAAATCGTCAACCTCGACAGATAACGATAGTTCCGCAACGAGGTATTCTGTTGTGACGGCTCTCGTGGTGAGTATCATCATACAAGTCCAATCAATATAAGGGACTTGTGAGTGAAATACCTAGCTTACTTTTGTAAATAATAAATTCCTTTGTAAAATTAGGGATACAATTCGGGATTTTCTTTTTCTCGGTAAATTTTTTTTTTCCCGTTCCCCCAAAGTGTCACTCTCGACCACACGAGGACAAGACCCTTCCTTCTGGTGGTCACAAGGCTCGTCATCGAAACTGGTGGTAGTGTCACACAAAGCATCGAGACTTGTCACCTTCGAGAACCGCATATCGTCGTTGGCTCAGCTCAGGGTCAGCTAGGTTTTCGAGATCGAACGAACGAACGAATCTCACTTTGGTCACCACGTCGATACCCGTGATGGTAGCCCGAATACTCATATTCGTCGTCTTGTTCTTCAGTGGGTCAGAGGCTACACGGTTCGAGATCGCAGATGATCTCCAGACCGCCGTTGACAACTGCCTGGCCTTTGACCAGACGGGCGCGTCGTGTTGCGGGTTGGATTATGACTCAGGCTGTGACGATCCCTCGACGGCTCGCTGTGGAGCTGCGGGTTGCGACGAAATGCCGTCTTGGGACACGAGCTCTGTGACGAGCATGGCTCTCATGTTTTATCAGGCATCGTCGTTCAACGCGGACATCTCAGGGTGGGACACGAGCTCTGTGACGAACATGAGATATATGTTTGTTGTGGCTTCGTCGTTCAACGCGGACATCTCAGGGTGGGACACGAGCTCGGTGACGAGCATGGATTGGATGTTTTATGGGGCATCGGCGTTCAACGCGGACATCTCAGGGTGGAACACGAGCTCTGTGACGAGCATGTATGCTATGTTTGCTCAGGCATCGGCGTTCAACGCGGACATCTCAGGGTGGGACACGAGCTCTGTGACGGACATGAGGAGCATGTTTGGTGAGGCATCGGCGTTCAACGCGGACATCTCAGGGTGGGACACGAGCTCTGTGACGGTCATGCAAGGCATGTTTTATGGGGCATCGGCGTTCAACGCGGACATCTCAGGGTGGGACACGAGCTCTGTGACGAACATGAGATATATGTTTTATGGGGCATCGGCGTTCAACGCGGACATCTCAGGGTGGGACACGAGCTCTGTGACGAACATGAGATATATGTTCTATGAGGCATCGTCGTTCAACGCGGACATCTCAGGGTGGGGCACGAGCTCTGTGACGGACATGGGGTATATGTTTGCTGGGGCATTGGCGTTCAACGCGGACATCTCAGGGTGGGACACGAGCTCTGTGACGGACATGTATCGTATGTTTGACGGGGCGTCGTCGTTCAACGCGAACATCTCAGGGTGGAACACAAGCTCGGTGACGAGTTCCGCAACGAGGTATTCTATTGTGACGGCTCTCGTGGTGAGTATCATCATACAAGTCATGGGGGGCTCATGAGTGCTTAGCTTACTTTTGTAAATAACAATCTTCTTGTAAAATATGACGAGAGGTTTTCGAGTTTTTTTCCGAACGACACCCTGATCACTCGACGAAGCACACAACACGAGCTAAGGTGACGAAAGCTACAACACCTCAAGCTCCCGATTTCTCAAGTCTCAGGGGGTGAGATTTCCCCAGGCCAGGTTGTAAAAAAATCTTACTTAAAGACAAGGCACTCATGTCTAAGAGTATGGATCTCAACGTGATCCCACTTGGTTCTGGAGACAAGGGCAAAGCCCCTTCGTGTGGTGGAGGCTGGGAAAACCCAGCCAACTTCAAGACAAACAACGACTTGGTCAAGACCAGGAAGTCCAAGATGTATGGAGTCCTATGTGGAAAGCACAACAACCTCATCGTCATCGACTACGACACACACAAGCTGGAGGAGACGTCGATCAACCCCAAAAGTTTGAAGGGTGTTCATGGATCAGGGGCGTATATCGTCCAGACCCAGTCTGGTGGGTTTCATGTGTATCACACCTACGAAGACAAGTACGAAGCTTGGAAGGGTATTTGTGGTATAGACGGGTACATCGACATCAGGACTACTAATAATTATGTCGTTGGTGCTGGTAGTACGGGGTACAAACTGCTGTCTGGAAATATTGAAAAACTCACGCCTATGCCTGATATCATTTTTAAAAAGTTGGACGGTGATATTTCAAGTATGCTAGAGAAGAAGACCAAGAGGAAGTCCAAGTCCAAATCAAAGAAGGTGCATGACCTCAATGAGGCAGATGCTCTGGTGGAACATCTCGAGGATTTTTGGGTTTACAAATGTGGAGTTCCGGTGGGATAGCTCACCGTACAACTTTACTTGTGATCAAGTCGGCGGTGGTGTGATATGCCCGTGCTGTGGAGGTGTACACGATAACAACAACTTCTACTACACAATTGATGATCGTAAAATGAAGGTGATCGTGAAGAACCACAGTGATGCATGTGTGGCAAAACCTTTGAATTCTTACAAGGCGGTGAAATACCTCTTTGAAGAGAAGGTTCGTCGCATCAGGAAAAATCTCACCTATGTCGTCGAAGAAGAGAAACCATGGGCTAATCCGTTCGAGCGTCCAGAGGAGGTACAACCTGAGCAAACAATCAACATGTACAAGTATCATGGTATCAGGGAATTGTTTTCACACGTGAATTACAAAGACGGAGAGGGGAAGACACATAAGTTTGTGCCTGCCTGGTTAGACGATCCGGACAAGCGTGATTATGCCTTGATGGATTTTTACCCGGAAAATTGTCCCGATGAAGTGTTTAACACTTGGCGTGGGTACGCAGTTGAAAGTATTGATCCATCTCTGGGAGAGAAGGGGTCTCATGAGAAGTGGGTGGAACTGGTCGAAGTACTTTCTGGGGGACACTCTAAATATATATTGGACTATTATGCATTACTGTTCCAACAACCTGGTAGGAAGCCGAGAACCTGCCTCGTGTTTCGAGGAAAACCCGGTTGTGGTAAGGGGGTTCACCTTCACAGTCTTGAGATACTCATGGGGGGTGACCTTTATTTTGAGACCAACAAGGCTCAGCAGGATGTCTTTGGAAATCATGCCCAGGCGTTCAACTGTAACAAGCTGGTGGTTATGAACGAGGTGTCCATGAAGTACACCGCCGAAAATACACAGCTATTATTGGGTCTCATCGCCGACACGGCGGGTGTTCAAATAAATAAAAAAGGCATCGATACGTACGAGGTTCGTAACCTCGCTGGAACAGTTATGTTATCGAACGACAAGGTGGTGGTCTATGTTGATGAGACCGACAGACGCTACGCTATTTTTGAGACTGGTGAAAAATACAGGAACAACCAGGCGTGGTTTGCTGACTTTGAGACATATGTTGAAGCCTGAAAACCAACGAGCGATTTACGATTTCCTTATGAAGCGTGATATCTCGCAAGTGGACTGGGACATCGACCGCCCGAAAACAAAGGCGTACATCGAAATGAGGAATTCCAGCCTCTCGCCGTGTCTCAAGCAGACTGTGGGCAAAGCCGAAGAACGTGTGTTGACTAGACTAGTTAGGTATCATTAAGAAGGCGCAACCAAGTCGCGAACGGAAAAAACGGGTTCGCGTCGTTTACGTCCGTCCAACTCCCCCGACGCGCTCTGCTTTCGCTATGTTTTCCTCCATCGACTCTCGAAGCCTGTCGTACACCTGCCTCGGGGTTAAATCGCGGATCATCACCAGTTTCGATTTCGTGCTCCACCCTCTTGTCAATGACATCTGGGACACCCGGAGAACCAACACTTTCGCGAAAAACTCAACTAATTCGTTCCCAGCCTCGTGCGCTTTTCCAGTCACACCCACCGTGACCTCGTCCGCGGAGATATCCATCACTGCGGTTAGCCTGGCGCGGTCCTCAACCTCCACAGCCACCTGCGTGATGCCCCGGGACGTTTGCTGGATGCATGGAGGCACAGGAGGAGCCCCAGGCTCATCATCCACGGACGCCTTGCCAGCTTTTTTGCTGCCGCCGCCTGATTTGAACGCAGAAAGCGCCCCATCGATTATGTACAGGTACCGCCCCTCCTCTTCGCTTTTGTAACACACCGGCAAATCACCGCACATGTACCGATATTGCCGCTCCACCTTACCTCCCTCGCGACGGAGCATCGTCGCCTTGCCGTCGGAAACAGCCTTGAGTCTCACCGTATACTTCTCGGTGTCCAACACGCGCGCCGAATCGGTTTTTCGTTTGGGCAATTTCGCAAGCTCCGCATCCGTGATCAGGACGTGCTCGCCGGTGTACCGACAGTAGTACACCCCGATTTTCGCGTCGTTCGCATCGGGCGCATCCTCCGAAGAGAACGCCTGCGTCGCACGCTTCGGCATGGCGGCGGCGGCGAGGGGTGCGCGACCGAGTGTGCCCGAAATCGGTGTTTTTTAAGAGCACTTTCGCCTTTTCGGTCGCGTCAACTATTTTCGTTCCTCTCCGACGTGGCAGGTGGCACTCCGCCGCGCACTCACGTCATGTCCGCCTCCGCCGGCGCCGTGTCGGCGGTTGAGGAGAAACCACGCGAGCCCGAGCCTCCGAAGCGCTTCGTACGGAACCAAGTGCGTCGCCATGCCCATAACGTCCCGTCGCCGCTCCTGTTTCGTTCGTCCCGAGAATGCCGCGCCGCCGACGACGTGCCCATTTCCGACCCTCGCCTGACCCGCGTATATCACCCACCTCCCCTCACAGGTCCCTGATACGATTCTCAACGACCCCGACCTGAACGCCGCGCTCACCGCGCTTCCCTCGAACTACAGCTTCGAAGTGCACAAGACGGTTTGGCGTTTGCGGCAGGCTAAAACCAAGTCCCTGGCGTTGCAGTTCCCCGAAGGATTGCTTTTGTTCGCCACGACGCTCGCGGATATTTTCCAAGCGCACTGCCCAACGATAGAAGACGTGGTGATATTGGGAGACGTGACGTACGGTGCGTGCTGCGTGGATGACTACACCGCGGCGAGCTTGGGGTGTGACTTTTTGGTGCACTACGGCCATTCGTGTTTAGTCCCCGTGGACGTTACGGGCGTGCCGTGCTTGTACGTGTTCGTGGACATCGCGTTCGACGTCGGGCACCTGGTTGAGTGCGTCGGGACGAATTTCGAAAAAGGAACCGAGCTGGTGCTCGCGGGAACGATTCAGTTCGCGAGCGCGATCCAGGATGTGCGGTCAAAACTTTTGCAAGAGTACCCCGCGTTACAAATTCCGCAGTGCAAACCGTTATCGCCCGGCGAAGTGCTGGGGTGCACCGCCCCGACGCTCGGCGCGGTGACCGGTTCGAAAAAGGTACCCGACGCCATCGTGTTCGTGTCGGACGGCCGGTTCCACCTGGAGGCTATTATGATCGCCAACCCCACCATTCCCGCGTTCCGGTACGACCCGTACCAGCGCATATTAACGAAGGAGGAGTATGCGCACGGCGATATGCGTGCGGTGCGGAGGAACATGGTGGAGCGCGCGCGGGGCGCGGCGCGCTGGGGAATCGTACTAGGCACACTGGGGCGACAGGGAAACCCGGCTATTTTGGAACACCTGGAAAAACGATTGAGAGAGTGCGGCAAGGAGTACGTGGTTTTTCTGATTTCGGAGATGAACCCGGCGAAAATGGCGCTGCTGAAAGACGCGGACGCGTTCGCGCAAATAGCGTGCCCCAGGCTGTCAATCGACTGGGGCGAGGATTTCCAAAAGCCCGTGCTGACGCCGTACGAAGCGGAAGTCGCGCTTGGAGGGGTGACGCCATTTTGGGAGCTTCCCGGGGTTGAGGCGGGCGAGGAAAACACGCCGTACCCTATGGACTACTATTCGCGCGAAGGCGGGCCGTGGACCAGCGCGTACGTCAAAGCGCCGCCGGGGGGAGCGAAGGCGCGAAGGACGCTACGACCTCGACGGGAAATCGCGGTGGACGTCGGAACCGGTGCATAAAAAGAGTAAATATTAGCACGCGATGATGCCGGCGCGGTGTGTCGACGGACGACGCCACGCGCACGTGTAGCGATAGGCGAGCAGAGATTAGCGGGCGAGTGTAAAAAAACATGTAATATATCCGAAGTCGACGTGCGAGAGGCTCGCGCGTCGTGCGCACATGTTCCGCTGCCCAATCGTCCGCAGACCATCTAAAAGCACCCACGCATACCACAAACGGACGCGGTTTAGTGTGGATGGGAGCGATTTCAAATGCAGCTGATGATGCGCAGATTCGGATGGCAGGTACGATTTTTTCGAAATTGAAAATCGAAAAATAACAACGAAAATACGCCACGAGATCTCATCTTGGAGAACGCTCGGCAAACCAACAACGACGCGCGCGCATCGCACTGTCCGCGATGTCCGTCGACGCGCCGCATGACGTCGAAACACGCGCGCGCAAGATACGGCGGATCTTCGATGCTCATGCGGGCGACGGCATCCCGAATCTTCCCTTCGATGTCGTTGTCACGCACGTCCTCCGAGAAGAAAATCTGCCCGATCCCGCAGACCTCTCGCGAATTCGCGGGGTGAGTCGTGGGATGTGCGACGCTGTGGATGCGACGGGACGACGAATTGAGGAGCTCGGTGAATATCATGATGTTCACCGTGGATGTTTAACGACGCTTCGATGCCTGCAACGGCGAGGTCTTCTCAAGTATCAAGAAAGCCTGTGCCAGTCAGCGGCGAGGAGCGGACAACTAGAGGAATTGAAGGCTTTGCGCGCGGAGAATTACCCGTGGAACGCATGGGCTTGCGCGTTTGCGGCGAAGGGTGGACACCTGAGGGTGCTGCAATGGGCGCGGGAGAACGGCTGCCGTTGGGCCAAGATGACGTGCTTATGTGCGGCTGAGGGCGGCCATCTGAATTTGCTGAAGTGGGCGCACGAGAACGGATGCCCGTGGGATGCAAGGACGTGCGCGGTTGCGGCGAAATACGGCAAATTCGAGGTACTGCAGTGGGCGCACGGGAATGGCTGCCCATTGGATGCGAAAACGTGCTTAATTGCGGCGACCGGCGGACACGTTGCGGTAGTGCGAGCGCTGATCGAAATCGGGATTGACGTCAACAAGGCGGGGGGTGATGGCGCCAGGCCGCTGTACATCGCCGCTCAACAGGGCCACGAGGCGGTGGTGCGTGCGCTGATCGAGGCGGGCGCGGACGTCAACACGGCGACGGGTAACGGCATGACGCCGCTGTGCTTTGCCGCTCAAAAGGGCCACGCGGCGATTGTTCTGATTCTCAGGGATGCCGGCGCGGTGTGACGACGGAAACGATGCGTCGCGCATGCGTGGCGAAACTGCTTCGTAAATAGCGCCTTCTTGATGATACCTAACTAGTCTAGCCAAACTACTCCACGCACTCCGCCGCACCGTCTGCGCCGTACACGCACACGCCATCCACGTACGTCGCCAGCACTTTGGGTAACGCGTCATTTTCCAGGAACTGTATTTCGAGCGAATCCAGCACCACGAAATCGGCGAGCCCACCTCGCCAAAGCGTTCCGAGAAGCCCAGACGTACAACTGGCGCGCGCGCTGCCCGCGGTGTACGCGCGCAGGGCTTGTTCCGGGGTGAGCTGTTGCGCCTGATCCCACGGCTCAGCATCCGAACCCCGTTCCGTGCGTTCCACAGCAGCGCGCAGCGCGACGAACGGGTTGACGTCCGCGATCGGCCAGTCGCTTCCAAACGCGAGCGGCACGTTTCGATCCAACAGCGATTTGAATGCGTACCCACCCTTCAAAGCGCGTTCTTGACCCAAGCGCTTTTCAGCGATGAACGCGTCTAGAAGCATGTGCGTCGGCTGAACCGATGCGATAATCCCGGTTTCCGCGAACAACTGTGCTGCTTCGTCAACAGGCAGGGGGAGGTGTTGCGCGTGTTCTATTCTGAACGCGTCATTCGGGTGAGAGTCGGAACGCGACCCGCGGGTGGCGAGGAGCGCTTTTTCCGCCGCTCGCGCCGCCGCGAAAACCGCCGCGTCGCCGATAGCGTGTGTCGCGACTTGCAAACCAGCGCGTGACGCTTCCAATACCCTTTTCTCGTAAATGGTCATGTCGCACACAGGCTCGCCTTTGGTGCGAGGGTCATCGTCGTACACATCCGCGAACCACGCCGTCCGCGCCCCGAGGGATCCGTCGATGAACGCCTTGCACCCCGCCACGCGAAACCGCGTGACCCGGCCGGGGGAACCGCCCGCCCCGTCCGTCCTTTCCTCGAACCACCCGCGCTTTTTGTGATCCCGGGTTCGTTCCCAGTCCGCGAGGGGCGCGTACGCACTGACTCGTATGGGCAGTTTGTTTTCCAAATCCAGCGCTTCAAGGAGCTCAAAGTCGCCCCAAATCGTTCGCGCGGCGGTGCTGTTTGCCACGAAACTCCCGGCGAGCGCGTCGACGTCGCCGAAATCGCTCACCGCGGTGATTCCGTTTTGCAACAGAAACTGAAACGCGAGTTTGAACGCGGCGATGCGCGCGTGCGGGTCTGGTTTCGGAATCACGGAAGCTATGAGCGCGATGGCGTTTTCTTTCACCAAACCGTCCGGGGTGTTTGAATCGGGAAACCGTCCGATGACGCCGCCGGGTGGGTCGGTGGTTTGGGCGTCGATTTGCGCCAAAGCGAGCGCGTCCAAACTCGCCACGCCCGCGTGCGCGTCTGCGCGCAAAAGCCACACCGGGCGGTGTGGGTTTTTGGTCGTGGCGAGCGCCTCCGTGAGCCATTCTTTACTTGGTAATACCCCAGGTGGGTCCCACCGCGATTCGTCCCAACCGCCGCCAAGCACCCACGAAGTGTCGTCGCCAGCCGCGTCCAGCGCCGCCGCGAACTTGCGCGTTTGTCGTATGAAGTCGTCCTTCCCGACGCACCGACTCAGATCCAGCTGATTCAGCCGGAACCCCCCGGAAACGAGGTGCAAATGCGCGTCTTGAATTCCCGGGATGACAAACCTACCGTGCAACGAAACCTTTGGCGCGTCGCTTCCCGCCGCGGCGAGAACTGCTTTTTCGGTACCCACCGCCAGGATTCGCCCCGACGAAGTCACCGCCATGGCGTCCGCGAAAGGAACCAAACCATCGCCCGTCCATATTGTCGCGTTCAAAAACACGCGCGCGATGTGGAAACCGGCCGGGCCATCACCGGCCCCCAGGGAACCGCTCGTGTGGAAGGAACGCACGTGCGGGTCCGTGTCGCCGCGTTTACCGAATCCAAGAGGGCACGCGGTTTCCCCATCGGGAGCCTCGCCCGCGTGGGGGGTCTGGACGGTGGGGTAGAACAGCGCGAAGGAAGCGCTGAGCGCGGCGAGCGCGCCTAGAAGCTGTCTCCAGGTGAGCATAGAGCGCGTCGACAATACAACGCACCCGCCTTGTTGCGGCGCACAAGGCGCGTCGAGGTCTGGCGAGTTCGTCGTGGTTGAGGAAAAACTTACTTCGTCTTTTTCGTTTTCTAGGAAGTAGGAACAGCCGGCCCATCACTTTTTGAACCGCGTCGCCGTGTTGGTCGCCCGCAGGCGACCAACAAGTCGTCGTTTCCGCGCCTCCGTCCCGCAGGGCTCTCTAGGCACCCCAGGGTGCTTCATCGGTGCGGACTCGTACAGCCTGGTCCGCGTCCACGTCCTGACCCAGACCCGACTTGAACGATGGTTTTACGAGATTTGCCAAATGGCACTTCGGCGCAGCAATTTTGGCACTCCACGAAACGCGACCGCGTGGTGTTCGTGCAGGATATCCCGGCTGAGCTGGTGTGCCCTGTTTGCGACGACGTGTTCGATGACCCTTGCGCCGCGCCAACGTGCGGCCACCTTTTGTGCCGGAGTTGCATCGCGACCACGGCGGGCGAAACAGGCCGGTGTTTCACGTGTTCGCGAACCGCGCACCCCGACGATTTCGTGAAAGATTCGGGCACCGCGATTAAAGTAGGGGATACGCGGTGTTTCTGCCGGAACGCGGTCGGCGTCAGGACGCGTGAGGACGTTTCCAATCGCAAAAGCGAACGGGCCGGGACACCTGCTCACGCTACGAAAACAAAAGCCGAACAAAACCCCGAGGTTTTCGTGCGGCGTTCCGATTTCCACGAAACCGCGTGTTCGCGAACCGTGCCGCTGCGGGAGCTGGACGACCACGAACAGGAGTGCGAGTTTCAAACTCTTATGTGCGACGTGTGCGACGAAGAGGGTGACGTGGAGGTTGAGGTAAGGCTTTCGCCGGGAAAACCTGAAAACAACCCGGCGACCGAAAACGAAAACAACCCCGCGAACAAAAACGAAAACGAACTCGCCGAAGAAAACAGCAATCTGAAAGAAACACCCCCCGCGCGACTCCCAATTGATGGGTTAATTACTACCCCCGCGCGCTGCGGGTTCGCGTGTTTGCGTCGCGACATGCCTTCGCACCAGGCAACGTGCGGGCACCGGGAGGTGTCGTGTCCGTATGCCTCGAAAAGCGGTGGAACTCTTTGTCGCTGGGTAGGCGCGGCGCGACGCGCGCGGACCAAACACGCGGAGACGTGCGTCGCGGCGCCGACGCCGTGTCCCAACGGGTGCGGCCTTTTGATATCGGCGAGCGACTTGGCGACGCACACGCGAACGGTGTGCCAAATGCAGGACATCGCGTGCGCCTCTCCTGACGCGGAGGCGGGCAGTCAGTCCGGTTTTGATGGAAACCAAAAAGCGTGGTGCGACGCTCGTTGTGCGACGGTTGTGAAACGCAAAGACTTGGGGAAACACAGACGCGAGGCGTGTGCGTTCGCGCGAGCGGCGCGTTGTCGATTGTGTCGCGATTTAGTGTCCCTGCGATCGGCGAGCGGACACGCATCTGAGCGGTGCGCGAGGGCACGCCGTTTGTGTCCGAACGAGTGCGGCGTGAGCCTTCCCCTCGGCGGCGACGCACTGCGCGAACACGACGAAACGGTTTGCCAAAACGCGTTCGCGGAGTGTCCTTACAAAAGGTGCGAATTGTGCCTTTCACCAAATCCCGGACGACTGTGTGCTTATACAAGACTGACACTTTTCTTTTACTACAAAAGCCTGGGGTGCTTTTCGGTGAAACGCTTGACGCGCAGGACGCTGGAGGAGCATTTGCGGCACGCCACGGGTGCGCACGCCGAGCTGGTACGCGTGGGTTTGTTGAACGCGAAAACGCGGTCGGATTCGTTTCGTCGCGAGGTTGATTCGCACCGAAACACAATCACGGCCGACGCGGAAAAGACGCGCGCGGAAACCTCGGCGTATTTGGAGTCGCGCTTGGCGGGTGCCGTCGAGAATGCGGAAACCGCGCGCGCGGAGGACACGAAAACGCGAACCGAGCTAAAAAACGGGGTCTCCGTTCTCGCCGCGGCGATCACGGATTTAAGCCAAACAACCTCGGGTCGCATGCTGGAGCTCTTCGACGACATAAGGGACCTGCGACGGGAGTTTGAGGCGTTTAAAAGCGTTAGCGAAACGCAAATCGCCACCCTGCGAATCGCCGTGGACGCGCAGGCGGACAAAGCGGTTTCTTTGTTCGCGCAAGTCAGCGCACAGCGCGACGACGCGATCGGCGCGCACCACGCGCTGGTCACAAAAGTTCTGGATGAGGAGAAACACGTGTGGCGCGCGGATATCGACACGCAGGCCAGGGTGTTACGGGAAGACCTGGAGGGGTATAAACTCGGCGTCAACGCGAAAATGCGAGACGCGTGGGACGCGCTGCGAGCGGCGGGACGAAGGTTTTGAGACGAAGTATCCATACTGAGTCCATTTTCGGAAACTTAGCTCGGTGTTCGAGAAAAAGTTTTATTTTAATGTACGTTTAGCTTGTAATACACTGTTTTCGGTGACCCGTTCACTCCATTACTACCCTATTACTACACGTTCGGCGGCAGCGCTACCTTCTGGGTGGTCAACAACAGCTCGCTGGAAATGGCGTTTGCGTTTCTCTTCTTCACCGCCGGCTCCGGGGCGTCGTATATTTTCTTTAAATCCGGCAGTTTCGCAAACGCCGGCCCGAATTTCTTCTTCGCGTAGTCGTTCCACTGCTTGACTTGTTTATCGGTTGGGTTTTTCGGTAACGGCGGCAGATCTTTTGAGTCGCCTATGAGCCACGCCGCCTTGACACGCTCGGGGTTGTTTTTGTACCGCACCACCACCCATATTCGGCCCTCGTTGTCCACCATCAGGCCGTTTTTAGTCGTCGCCGTGATTGAGCCGCTGAACTTGTTATACTTGTACATCACGTCCCCGCGCACCACGGCTTGGTTGTACTGCCCACTGCGTTTCATGCGCTCCGCGCTTTGCTTTTCGTACAGGTTCAGCATCAAAAACTCCCGGCCTCTGTCCACGTACCCCGGGTTCGACAAACTCAACGTCAGCGCAGCGGCGAGGATAACGATTGGGGAGGACAAACGATCGACCCACGTTAGTTTGCGCGGTGGCGGCGGTGGAGGTGGGCCGGGAAGGCGCACGGGCGTGGGAGGAAGACGCGTGGGGGGAGCACCCGTGCGTCTGTCCGCATCGCGTGGCGCGCGCTGGCGGTCGTACGACGCGGTGACGCGAACGGAACCTCGGAGGGAGTTGGGGCGACTCAAGGCCAGCGGCTGACGCGCGCGCGAAAGGGGCGCGACCTCGCGAGTCGAGGCATTCGCCCAAGGGCGGCGCGAAGTCGACGCCCCGACCAGGTTCGCACGCACCAACGACGCGTTCAACGGAGACATCGTGTCAACGTCCTGAACGTGTCTCTCCGACCGGAGTGGCGCGTGCGACGCGGAGTGATGGGGGAAGAGGGCGTCGACGCGAGACGTCGTCGGGAAAGAGATTCGCGACACATCCGCCGATCCGCGTCAGCCGAAATAAAAATTTCGTTGTCAACAATCAATCAGTCTTCAAAACGACATCCGTCGAGGAGCACGTCCCTCCCCACGCGGTGGGTGTCAGACCGGCGCGCGTCGCGGCGGCGGCGAGGACGGCGTGTCTCCCCTTGACGCGTCGGGGCCATGCTTCTCTCCGCGGCTCTGGCGCTCGCGTCTTCCTGGGGTTTGTTCGTGGGCGGGTGTAAGTTTTTAAAGCACCAGCTTTGCAAAGGCACGTTTCACGAGATCGACCCGGTGGTCAGCACGTTGTTCGCGGCGACCTTCGCGTTGTCCGCGGGTTTGTTAGTGCTGGTGCTTTACGAGATTTTGGGTTTGGTGGACGAAAGCTTCCTGCGCGCGCACTGGCGGTTCAACCTGAGGGCGGTGCTCGTGCTGCTGATCTTCGTCCTGCCGTACGTCCATCTCCATCGGTTCTTCACGTTAGCCGTGGGGTGGCGGGTGCGGCAAAAAAGAGCGGCGTGCGCCGCGCTCGCCACGCACGCGGTGTTGCTCACCGGGTTCCACAGGGTGGGGGGCGGGGGGGAGGACCTGGATGGGATGTTTTCGAAATTCGGAATCACGAGGGCGGTGTTTCGAGTAGGCGTGGTGGGGGTTTCCATGTTAGCCGCGTTGAGCGGGTTCGGCGCCGTGGCGGTTCCGTACGAAGTGTTGAGTTTTTTTTCGAAGCCGATCGGGGACCGGGAAAAAAACGCCCTCACCAAACGGCTTCTGCAGGCCACGGAAACCGCGGTGGGGCGGCGAAAACGCGAGGCGCTGATACGGAGCGAGATTAGGGATTTGTGTGGTGATGTGGGGGGGGGAGACGCAGCGGGGAGCGGAATGACAAACGCCAAAACGCGCGACGACTCTTCCAAGTCAATTTTGGGAAACCTGAAAAGCTGGCTCCCCGTTTCACCCGGGAAGCGTTTCGGAAACAAGTCGTGCGATAAAAGCCGAGTCGAGATGCTACAAATGAAACTCGCCGCGATCGAACAGGAGATCGTTGCTATGGAACACGTGTTGAGATCGTTGTTCCAGGAAACCCTCGAAGCGCGGTTGGCGCGCGAGCGACGAACGGCGGCGGCGACGACCCGAGGGAGGCTCAACGATTTAGCGGGCGTCGCCATGGTGGTGACCTGCGCGTGGCGCGTCATTGGCGGGGTTTACCGTTTAACCTTCCACCGAGGTGACGTGATGGTGCGGGCGGGTACGGACCCGGTAACGAAAACCCTGGTCAAACTCCTCGCGATTCCCATCTCACCCGAAACCATGTCGCAGATCCTGTCCCTTTTGTTCGTGGCGCTGCTGGTGGGCGCCAGTTTAAGGAACTTTCTGCGAATCGTGTTTCGCGTGTTTACCAAAATCGGCGGCGGCGGCGGGGGAACCTCGACGATGCTAGTGCTGTTCGTCGCCGAAGTTCTCGGGCTTTACTTCCTTTCGTCGGTGCTTTTAATCAGAAACACGCTTCCGGATAAGTACCGGGGCTTCATCACCGAGGCGATGGGGGCGGAGGCAAGGGGCGAGGAAACCAAGACGGACGGCGCGCGCGAAAACGCCGATTTCACGTTTTACCAAAACCACCACGAGAGCGTTTTTCTAACAAGCGCGGTGTTGACGTGCGTGTTGCTGCGTTTGCACCACGTGACCAGTGGGGGTGACGGCGGTAATGGGTTTCACGTAGATTCCTTAGGGGGGGGGGGGACGGCGGCGTCGCATCGAGCGTCGGGGACGACGCTTCTGCGAGGGAAAACGGCGACGGATTGAGTTTTCATTTTTCATCCACAAAGTTGGTCAAACTCGTACCAGTGCTCACTCCTCGTTTGCTTTCGTCGCCTTCTTTTTCTTGCTCTGGTTCTTCTAGTAGCAAGACCTGCACATTTTAGTTCCGGGCTCGTCTTTGCAGTTCAGCCA
>Ga0302138_10000800_pt1 | contig 15822 bp, 13 predicted proteins | sample CBN3_321_MG_FD_203110 | JGI IMG/M metagenome (GOLD analysis project Ga0302138, IMG submission 203110) | Marine microbial communities from Western Arctic Ocean, Canada - CBN3_surface | ecosystem: Environmental > Aquatic > Marine > Oceanic | place: Canada: Western Arctic Ocean | collected 2017-09-15 | reverse complement strand
CTGCGGCATCGCGCTGTGTAGAGTCACCTGCGGTCTCGAACGCCACCTAGAGGTTCACTAGCTGACCGAGGTATTCAGACTGAGGCAGAGCACAGAGCACCGATAGAAATTGTAGCTGCCCAGCTTAATTGGCTTGGGTAACTGGCACCAGAGTCTGGCGATGCTAACACATTTATAGCTGCTCTTTTTAACATCACCTGCCGCTGCTAATCCAACACTCATTAAGCTAGCCTGAATCCGATTGTCGATGACAGCCAAAAAAAAAGGCCTGCGACTTAGTCCGCAGGCCTTTTTGTAATCGATCAAACGTCTATTGAGGAGGATTGCCTCGAGGCGTGCCTGGCTTGCGCCATTCGCCATACAAGAACTCTTCGGCAAACTCAGCGCACTTGAATTCGAGCAGCTGCATACTGTCCGAAACGTGACGGTAGAGTGGAAAACTAATTGTCCAAGGTGCTGTAAAAGTATTTGGATCAGTAATGGTCGCTTCGTACTGAACGTGGTCCGCGCCTGTCGCTGTCCAACGTTCCTCGACTACCATTTCGTAGCTGTGGTGATTACCAGAACGATCAAACCATGTATCAGGCATCTGACCAGAAACTCGTACTACCAGCGTATCGCCTTCCCATTGCGCATTCGAATGTCCCATCCAAGCGTCAACCTGCGACTCAAGTTCTGGCTGATCAACGTAGACGATGCGATTCGATTCGGCAACTTCATAGGCTATAAGAATGACGCCTTCTGATTGCACTATCTGAAAAGGAAAAGGCATGTAGTTCGCGCGAGGAACGCCCGGCATATAACACTTAGTCAATGGATCATTTTCTAGTGCGTTAGCTTTGTTCGCATCGCGAATGCGCCGCGACTGTTCATTGTAAGGAATTCTGCCGCCTTCAACGATTCCTAAGCCGGCTGGCGTTGCTGAGATTGCTCCCATCAAACCTGGGTGGGGGCCTTCTGATGCAGCATGAGGCTCAACATCATAGTGCGCCGATGTCATCGCCTGCCATATGCCGCTAAGGTCTGGCTTGCCGCTCGGTGTCCGTGGAATCTCACCACTTTGCGCAACTGCCTGCGTGATCGAGAAAATGCCAACTAAAGTGAATAGTCCAAGCTGCGCTATTTTTTTTTTGAATTAGAGTTTTCATTTACTGCCCTTAATTGTTTTTGTCTTTTAGCTAATATTTAGGATTCACAATCCAATTACCATCTATTCCTTATTGTTCGCCTTCTGCTTCCCGGCGCTCTTCCATGCGCTTGCCGCGCAAGATATTGAACATGCCGTAGTTACCCTCATGGCATGCATATTCGTATAGCTGACCCGCCACTTTTGTCATTGGTACGACAGCGGTAATCTTGTCGGTGAACGTAGCAGGATCATCAATAGTAAATTCGTAGTCAACGGTACCAAATGCTGTGCGGGTGAACTTTTCGGTCAATACTAAGTCCATGGTATCCCCAGTACTTGAAAACGTCTGACGTAAGCCATTAAAATTCTTCGTCTCTACAACTAGCGAGTCACCTTCATACCAGCCGCGAGAATCGCCCGACCACAGTCGAATATCATCTGCTAATTCTGGCTTGTCCCCAAGACGAACGATGCGCGCATCGTGAATCATCTCAGTCATGATGACGGCGGTATCCTTGTTCTGAAAAATTTGTACATTGTTGTTGTACAGGCTAGGTGTGAACGGAGGGCCAGAGTTGAAGCCAACTAAGCACCGTTCAGACGTGCCTCGATCCTCAGGCCCATCCTTAGCGATACCGCCAACGACGAATCTAACTGGTCTAGTACTCGGAATATCCGGACCCAAGCCACCGAACTGTCTCTGTGCACCTTCCACAGCAGGGGGAAGTCGGCCGTTTAGCGGATACACAATATGCGACGTTCGAACTGTATCGCCTATATTCGCCATCTCAAACCAGAAATCGTTGTAGCCACCGGGGTCATCCGTCGCAGAAGGAGCTTCTGGGTTAACGACAAGTTTCGCCGCAGCTGCATCAGCTGCAATTGCCCGTGCTTCTTGCCGTGCAATTGCTGTCTCAACCTCCTCTCGGGTCAGAAATTCCTGCTCTCCAAACTGCGTGGGACGCTGCATGGGCGTACTCGAGCTGAAGTTCCAAACACCCTGTAAATCTGGATGGCCATATTCGGTTTTAGGTGCGTCATAAGTAGCGTCCTGAGCTATGGCAAAGCTACAGAAAGCGGCTGAAAATGCTAAAATTAGTGGTAATGAAGATTTCATTCAACCCCCTACAGGTTAATCGTGCTGAGCCCGTAACTTAGAGGTTTAGTGGCTAAGAATCAATAGAAATACGGCTAATTCACGGAGTTATGGGATTAGCCGACTGAGCGTCAATGACGCGCTCCCTGGGAGATTGTCCACCCTAGGAAGGCCGAACCCTCAAGGTAGAAATCCGCAACCCAATAGGAACCCGAACCCCTAGGGAATTGTTAGTTCCTAGTAAGCCGCGCAAGCAGGCTGGAGGTATCCCAGCGCGCGCCGCCCATTTTTTGTACCTCTGCGTAGAAACTATCTACCAATTCTGCCACGGGCAAATCAGCGCCGTTGTTCTTTGCCTCGGCAATAGCAATTCCTAAATCCTTGCGCATCCAATCTACGGCAAAGCCAAATTCGTATTGGTCTACGAGCATAGTTTCAAAGCGGTTGTCCATCTGCCACGAGCCCGCCGCACCCTTGGAGATAGTTTCTATCAGCGCCTCGCCATCAAGCCCTGCCTTCTGCGCAAAGTTAAGACCCTCGGCGAGACCCTGAACGATACCTGCGATGCACACCTGATTCACCATCTTTGCCAGCTGCCCGCTGCCTGCAGGGCCAAGTAATTTACTGAATTTGGAGTAGCTTTCAAACACAGGTTTAGCGATTTCATAGTGCGAATCTGCGCCGCCAACCATTACCGTCAATGCCCCGTTCTCGGCACCGGCCTGCCCGCCAGACACGGGCGCGTCCAGAAAACCAACGCCCTTCTCAGCCGCTGCTGAGTTCAGTTCTCGTGCTAGCGTGGCCGACGCTGTCGTGTGATCAACCAATAGTGCGCCTGAGCGCATAGCCGACAACGCACCCGCATCGCCAAGTAAAACCTGACGCACATCGTCATCGTTACCCACACAGCTGAGCACGACATCGCAGCCCTCCGCAGCGGCGGCTGGTGTGTCTGCCATGCTTCCCTTGTATTGGTCTACCCAACGCTGCGCTTTTTCGGCAGTACGATTGTAAACACAGACATCTATGCCCGCATTCTTAAGATGACCCGCCATAGGGTAACCCATGACTCCAAGCCCAATAAACGCAGCCTTCATTTGCAACTCCTTATCAATTATTTGTCTTCAATCACTTAATTTCTGTAGACAGATAAACCGCGGGCGAAGGTTTCAACAATCGCAATGTCTTCCAAGTCCAGAGGATCTACCGTTAGGGGATTCTGCTCGAGAATAACGAAATCTGCGCGTTTACCTACTGTTATAGAGCCCTTCTCATCTTCCTCAAAATACTGATAGGCGGCCCCCTGTGTTACTGCGTAGAGCGCCTCCATAACTGAGGCACGTTGGTCAGGCCCTAATACGTGGCCGCTTCGAGTAAGACGATTCACCGTGATGGAAACAAGACGCATGATATTCGGCGGCACAACCGGCGAGTCATTATGGACAGTATAGGGAATACCAAGCTCGACTGTTGCCTTCACGGGACTTATGAAGCTTGCCCGTTCCTCACCGAAACTAAGTCGATGCCAGTCGCCCCAAAAATAGGGATGAGCCGCATAATAAGAAGGAATAATGCCTAGCTCTTTAAACTGAGTCAGCTGATCGGGTCTCGCCAATTGTGCATGAATAGCAACCGATCTATGATCAGGCAGCACATTTCCGGAAACGGCCTCGGCAATGCCATCTATCATCAACTGAATAGCCGCATCTCCATTGGCATGCGCCAAAACAGGCACGCCTCTAGCTAACAAACCTGGCATGCGCGCCTTATAGGCTTCGGGACTGTAGCTAGGATAGGCCACATAGTCCGCACTCTGCCCGGGAGGACCTTGCGTGTAGGGCTGTGACATCCACGCGGTTCTACCTTGGGGGGAGCCATCAAGAGTAAATTTGACTCCGCCAACACGAAAACCGCCGGTGTAATACTCATCATGGCTTACCGCCTGCAACTCCTCATCGCTTAGCGGATTAGCCATAATAAATGCTACGATATCCACGGCGTATGGCTCTGCTTCGGCCTCTGCCCGCATCAAATCTGCATAGGCAGTGCTCATGTTCGCGTCCTGTATTGTAGTGATCCCATAGCCTGCATAAATATCGATGGCATCGCGCCTCAGCTGACTCAATTCCTCCGGCCCCATATTGCCGGTAGAGCCGGGGAACGCTCCCATCGCTGTCTCTTCCATTACGCCGTCTGGTTCGTTACTTCCTGCTCGGCGTCGAATTATTCCACCCTCCGGATTTTGCGTTGAGCTGGATAGTCCTGCCTGTTCCAGAGCCATGGTGTTGGCCGCTAGCAAGTGTCCTGACACATGTCTAACTACAATCGGATGATTTGTTGAAGCTCGGTCTAGATCATCGCGATTCGGATGCCGCCCTTCCGCCAACAAGGAGTCGTCATAACCAAATCCAAAAACAAGATCACCAGCAGGAATTTGCTCCGCCTCGATACGCAGACGTAATGCACGCACGATATCCTCAATACTGGTGACGCCACCCACCGGCGGTGAGGAAAGATCTAGAAGAGCAGCGTAACGCGATACGCCGGAAAAATGACCGTGCGCATCAATGAAACCCGGAAGCAGGGCTCGATCACCCAACTCTATTACACGAGTATCGTCTCCTCTTAACTCAAAAACCTCTGCCCGCGAACCGCTAGCAACTATTCGATCGCCGCGCACGGCAACTGCTACTGCATCGGAGGCGTCCATTGTGATTATGTTCTCACCAGCGAAGATGAGATCGGCCTGTTGCGCAACTAAATTTGCGCTGAATGTCGATAGAAGCAACACAGCACTGGCAACGATTATTTTTGTTCTTTGTTTTAGCAACACAACAGTTCTCCGAGGGTAGCGGATCGATTACCTAGTCAATTAGATAAACGACCATGAAATAGTAACTAGAAACCAGATCCACAATAGTGAGTAATAAATAGTGTAGCGTAATTGGGCAAAGTGCAATATTAGTGATTAACCCATATAGCGCCTCACGACTAACTTAGAGTCGACTGCCAGTCTTGCTGCAATACCATCAGCAGCTCATCCACAGACTGAAACCTATCTGTCGCCTCTTTCTGCAGGCAACGCATCGCAACTTTTTCGAGTAGTGGCGGCACATGTTGTTTGGTGACCTCCGAGGGAGGTGGAGGTATATCGCTAAGAACACTCTCAACGATATGATGAATCCGCTCTCCATTGGCAGGACACTTGCCCGACAGAACTTCATACAGTACTGCGCCAAAGCTATAGATATCTGTGCGCGAATCAATGCTCGGGTCCTTATTAATCTGTTCAGGTGACATATAGTGCACCGTACCCTGCACCTTGCCCTGCCCCGTTAAGGTGATGTCATCAATATCTGGCGACTCAACATCCACGTCCTCAACTGCAGAGCCATCGGGATGCCATACCTTGGCGAGACCCCAATCGAGTACCAACACCTCGCCATAGGGACCTGCCAATATATTTTCCGGCTTAATATCCCGATGCGCCACGCCGTGGCTATGGGCATACTTCAGCGCATAAGCAACTTGGGTCAGTAACTTCATCAGTTGAGTGAGATCATAGCGCTCACGATAATCTAAAATTTCTCTTAGCGTGTAGCCATGCACCAACTTCATAGTGAAGTAGGGATTGCCTTTCGTATCGCGACCAAGCTCGTAGGTTGGCACAGTATTGGGGTGCTGCAACATAGCCGTTACACGCGCCTCTCTAATCAATCGCTGCTGCTCGATCTCATCATTTGCGAATTCCGGCTTGAGCGTCTTGTAACAAATGAATCGTGAGAGATGCAGATCTTTACACGACTTAATCAAAGACTTACCACCTGTCGCTAGGGTACTAAAGAATGCATAGCGAGTTCGCTGATCAATTTTCTCCGGCAATGGCTTGTCTGTTTCCTCGAGAAAAACTGAGCCATAACTTTTGGGGGGTTCTGGAAATTCCAACATGTCTAAGAAACCGTCTCGATCTGCGTGCTAATGAACTGGCTAATAAATTGCCAGCGGACTAAGGCGTACCCCTGAAAATTAACAGATAATGCACCCAAAACACAGCGACACAAGTCTGAGATTGATTAATTCTACTGTCAGGATAATTGTAATGAGAATGCAGAACGCTCTGGTTATACTAACGACATAAGTACTGGCAACATAAATCAAGGGTCAAGAATTAACTATGCCAAATGAAAAAGAGCCGGTAGTAATCGAATCGAGTTTTTACGTCCGCTATGCCGAAACTGACGCCATGAGCGTAGTTCATCATGCCGGCTATTTAGTCTACTTTGAAGAGGCGCGCAGTCACTATATGCGTGAACTGGGCAGCGACTATGCGAATATCGAAAACGATGGTTTTCGTCTGCCGGTGAGCGAGGTAGGCCTGCGTTACCTAGGAAGTTTGCGCTATGGCGACATTGTGAAAGTTCGCGCTTGGGTTGAGGAAAACAAAAGCAGACGAATTCGCTTTGCCTATGCAGTGTGTAAGCAAGCAGATGAATCGATTCTGGTAACCGGTTTTACTCAACATATTTGGACAGACCACAACGGCAAAGTTACCCGTGCACCCCAAAGGTGGGTAGACATGATGGCCAGCTAAGTCCTCACCGACGCAAATCCGCAAAGGCTTCTCACGCGCTGAATAGCTTTTCTACAGGGATAATTGAGCCAAAGTGCGGTTTGTTGGTTGATCTCGACCTTTAAGCTTGGAAATGTCTACGACCCCGCTCCCCAGAAAGCCCGCTGAATTGCCGCTCAAGACGAGATATTTAGCCAGTTTTCAGCCGGCCTACGGGGGCTGTTTCTACTGCACTGAACGCCGCTATACAGCTAATATCGACATCGGGAACCGCTCTTAAATTGGGCAAAAAAACGCCATGAAAAAGTGGCTGAAAAGGTCAGACTTGTTGCTGTGAGGACACTCACGTGCCATGTCGTGACTGCCTTGGAAAACTCAACTTGCAGATTAATGCGCAAGCGATGCTGTTCACGAATGCTAAATTGCCACCTCTTCGCGAGAAAGTCCTAGCGATTGCCGAAGGCTGTTTGGTCGGCAAAGCTAGGGAGTCGGTCATCAGCAATCTTCATGATCGCCGCACAAAGCCAAGAAGCTGACGCGGTAGCGAACTAACTACGAGCTTAGTTCAAAACCACGACCGGTTGCGCGCTCAAATCATCAATGCCCGTTTGCAAGCTACTAATGATCTCAGAGAATATTTCATTCACTGGATAGCCCCCGGCTGTCCAGCCTAACCGCACAATGACTAAATCAAGCGATGGAATTACCATGAGGTATTGCTGCCGATTACCTTGCGCTGAATACGCATCAGCTGGGATGTCGGACCAACGCAGCTCCTCATTACCTTGATTTAGCCACCACTGATAGCCATAGGCTCTCTGATTCTCAGAGGTATTTGCTGTTGTTGCTCTGCCCACCCAATCGTCAGCCATAATCCTCGCCCCGTTAATGGTCCCGCCGTTCAGCATCAATTGACCTATGCGAGCCCAGTCTCGCGCCGATGCGTACAGATAGGAGCTGCCCATGAAAACACCGCTGGCATCAACTTCAAAGATGGCATTCTGGAAAGCGAGTGATTGATGAATACTCTCCCTGTAAGTATCGTAATTTCCTTGCTTACCACCCACCTTGTCGAAATAGATTCGCGCCAGCAAGTTTGCCGTACCCGAGCTGTAGTTGAACCGACTTCCCGGCGCATGCAGAGCAGCCTTTCGCATTGCGAATTCAGAAGATGAAGGCTCGGTGAATAACATGGCAGTTACATCGTCGCCAGGATTGTATTCCTCGGAGAAGGCGAGTCCATCGGTCATTGTTAGCATATCGCTGATACGAATTTGCGAGCGCTCGTCACCGTGCCATAATTCAATTTCAGGCGGCGCATTCAGGTCCAATACCCCGCGGTATTCTAGATTTGCCAGCATGATTGCCATCAGGCTCTTTGCCATAGACCAGCCCAGCAGTGGCGTATCGGCATCTGCTCCCTGACCATAGGCTTCGGCGATTACGCTGCCCCGATGGGCGACCAAAAAGGCTCGGGTGTTGAGGCCCGCCGCGTTATCTGTAGCGAGCAACTGCTCGAGTAGGCCTTCCATGCCTGAGTCGGCAGCACCTAGAGTATCCCCTGCAGGCCACGGCGCGTCGCTTGCAGGCGTTCGTTCTGTCTGCAACGAAGCGCGCTGGTCAAAACCTGCGAAGTCGATCGCACAGCCGATGTTCGGTATATAGTTCGCCGTCTTCTTGCTCAAGCCGAATAAAGAAGTCGTTACACTCTTCTGCGCTTCGTCGTACTCTACAGTTAGCCCCTGCAGGATTCCTGAGTACTGAACCAGGTCATCAAAAGACTGCTGCTGCGAAAACCCGGAGACATAACGCGCACTGCAAAGCAGCTTCGAGCCTATTCCTGTGGCCACTCCCGGCGCAGCCATTAAGTAGGAAGGAGGAAAGCCTGCAAAAGAAGCTACGCCTACCAATAGTGCAAGACTGGCGATCAAACCGAAGAGTATTTTTTTCATGATTTCAATTTCAACGACCTAGCCATGTGAGGGTCAGAGTGCTCTTAACTTGCCACCGGAAAGAAATAAGATCAATCCGACCACGCCTGCAGTCGCTGCTATCCAATAGGACAGGCTATACAAGTTAGCATTGGCAGCGAATGCTAACCCCAAAACGGCGGGCCCCGCGGCGGTCCCCCAGGAAGACATGAGATTTGCCACCGCAAAAATCCTCGCATACTCACGAATACCGAAAGCCTCAGCGATCAATAGCGGCTGCAACATCAGCAGGTTACCCACGGTGGCGCCGAACAAGGCGAGACCGAGGCAGAGTGTGAGCACGTTCATACCTAAGGCGAGCAAGCTCAGAGAAACCCCCTGCAGGATCATCATGCCAATGGAGAATAATCGAATTGACATTCTATCGACTAACCAACCACCGATTAGGCGACCGACGATGCTGGCTACAGGCAGTATCGCAATCGCCATAGCAGTGTGTGACTCGCTTAACAATTCTCTCGCCAAGCCGTATTGGTGAGCAATGCCTCCAACCTGCGCCATCATCAAAAATATATAGCCGATACTGATGCCCCAAAAAAAGCGCGTGCCACGCGCCTGCTTAAAGGTAATGCCGTCTGACGCCAAGTCCCTAGAAACGGCAGCCGCTTTGCCATCTTCACCACTTTGTCCTGTGTTGAGTGGCGCCAAAATAGGTGGGGGCTCCTCACCATCAGGCAGCAAACCCATCGACTCAGGGCTCGCTCGCAGCCAGATCCAGGCGATAGGTATTACGCCTACCGTATACAACAGTCCCATTAGCGGGGCGGCCAGTTCGAAGCTCAGGGACTTAACGAGTAACACGCATAGCGGTGTCAACACGACGCCCCCTAGAGATAGACCCGTAGACGCTATAGACAAAGCCATAGCTCTTTTTCGATGGAACCAACGCGTTACCAAGGTGGTAGCTGGAATCAATGCAGAGGCAGAGAAACCCGCTCCGAAAAATATAAAGGCAAGATACAGCTGCCAGACCTCTTGAACGAATGCCAAGGAACTCAATGCGAAACCAGAAATTATTGCCCCAGCAATGATGCAAATCCTTGGATCATAGTCTTGCACCCATTTCGCAACCCACAAGCCAGTTATTCCACCTGAGAGGAAAAACAGCGATACTGCGAACGAGGCTGTCTGCACATCGAAGCTGGGATTCGCAGCCAGCGCAGTGAGATAGATGGCATGATTATAGAAACTCAAGCCACTGGTAATCGTCAACTGAGCCAAAATGGCGAAGACAATTTTCCAACCATAAAATAAGGGAGAATTACTATCAGTCATAACTGCATAGTTAACATCGTCGAAGAAAAATCACTTGCTGCGGCTTAAAGTAGCAATAACCAACAGCAATCTTTTAGGGCTCGATGCACTGCACACGGAGCGGTGGTAGTAAAGTATTTCTAAGCTGTTTAGAGCAGCTCTTGTTCTTAGTCACTGATTGTAGAATGTGAAATAGCCAGTAAACATTTCTTCCCAGCTTTCTAAGCCGAAGGTGACCTCTTTATCTGGATCAGGATTAGACGGGTTTGATAGCGAGTTGTCAAAGGCGCCAATCACTCTCAGTGTGCTACCAGCGGCTACGGGCTCTGCCTCATCTAATAAGTAGTCGGGTTGCCACCCATAGTTGTAAGAAGGAACGCTGAATAACTCGCGAGTTAGCCCTTCGGGGGTTTCTACAACAAACTTCATGCGCTTGCCGCGAAAATTCATTCTGGCGCGCACTCCTGTGACAACAATACCTTGCTCGACCTGCTGCTCTGCCTGAAGCTCAAAATCGTTAGCATTTGGCGGCAGCAGGAAGCGGCTTGCGACAGCATACGTCAGCCTTTCTTTTAGATTCGGCTCATCACTGAAATACAATCCGAATTGCGTTTCGTCAACCGCAGACTGACCGTTAGTCACATAGTGAAACTGCATCGATAGCTTGTGCCCTTGCGGAACTAACACACCGGTTCCCTCATCGAATTCGATAGCGTTGGTCTTTCCTGGTAGGTAGCTGCCAACGAAGCGGCGCGTGACAGACTCGCTTATCCGCTCGTCTCCCCAGAAGTCTTCGTCCGGCGCTGTAACGAACGTCACCAAGTGGTGCAACACAGACTCTTCGCCTGCAATGTATTGAATAGCGCGCAGCCATTTGTCCTCGGTAAAGGGCAGCTCGACATCATCATAGACATAGTCCATAACGCCGGTTGAGGGAATCTCGTTCCTTGAACCGGTCACAATGAAGTCCGGCTCGCCATAAACCCATTCGGAACGCTCTTGTGCAGAGAACACCTCTAAGGGGTCTACCTCGCTGTCACCCCTTGGCGCGCGGTTGTTAATCCAATGCACAAGCGTCTGAACATCATTGGGATCGAGATAGCGCGCAGATTCGGAGTGACCAATATAGGGATCGACCTGTGTGGGCGGCATGCGTTTATTTAAGAGCACTTCCTTAATCATCGGTGACCAGCCAAGAACCATGATGTAGCTATCCAGAGCAAAGGGGCCTACTCCGCCCTGGCGATGGCAATCGGCACAATTCTCTATGATGATAGGAGCGATTTCGCTGGCAAAGTCTGGTGGCGACTCACTGTGTAGCGCTTTCATTGGGTAGTCGATGGCGCAGCCTGCTCCGGATTGCCGGATCGTGTCGCTTACACCCTCGCCTGCGATCGAGATAAGGACCGATTCGAGATCTTTCGATGGCTGGCCCTTGTAAAAAAGCGAGAGACGCTCGGGGTTAAGCACCAGCACGTCCCCGGCATTTTCAATATTCAGTGTTTCCGAGACCAATTGGCCGTCATCTTCTAGTATAGGTAGCTTAGTACCTAATTCATAAAGCTCGGGTCGGTCCAGGTCTTGGGAGTCGATTAGGAGAAATTCGAAATCGCTTCCAGCGTATTCAAGAGCAATATCCTTGAAGTTATCTACTAGTGCGTCCATCGTCGCACACTCATCAGAGTAAGCCATGAGCACCAGCGCCTTGCGATGCTGATAGCGGCTTAATTGATGGAATGTGCCTGCGTTGTCGAGCAGCGCAAAGTCGCCTACGCGATCTAGAGCTGCTGGGGCGAGGGTCGCAAAAGCACTGAGTAATAACCCACTAATAAGCTGTAGCAAATACCTACGGCACTTGCTACCAAAGGGAATCACATTGCTACTGGCTGACTGTTTGCGCTTCAATTCCACGACTTAAGTTTCCTAAATTTGGACTGGCCAGATGGGATAACCAATAGGCCGCTCAGAGGCGGTTTGAGGCCCAACCATCTGCACGGCTGAATGTTACTAAAATTGCTGCGCGAATCCTCTCATACTCTGGACAATACTGACAATTGCGCAGCTTGTTACATTTTGTTTAAAACAATCCCTCTAGAGCGCCGGTTCTCGGCGGTTGCAAACTAGACTCCAAGTACAATGACGTTTATCCTAGCGTCCTTGTTTGGATGGATTTAATAGTTTGGCATTAATGACTCTATTCACTCTGGCAGATGAACAATAAAGTAAGACAGAATAATTGAACCTGATCTTTGGAGATAACATCGATGCGACAGTATCAAAACCCCTTTGCGCTAATAGCCTTTGCTCTTGCGGCAGTCTTTAGCCTCCAGGCACAAGCCCAATCTGCAGACAATGGCCGTTTCTTGAGCCTTGCGCCACCTACTGGCCTGCCCATCATACCCGTCATGGAAGGATGGATTTCTAACCCAGACGGTACAGCGAGCTTTTCCTTTGGCTTCATTAACCGAAACGATGTGCCAGTTGATATCCCTGTCGGGTCGGCGAACTACATCGAGCCTGCCAAATACAGCGGCATGCAGCCCACACACTTCCCGGCAGGGCGCTCAACGGGCATGTTCACGGTAACTGTTCCTGAATCTGAAGCCGGCGATGACATCTGGTGGCATATCAAGACTGGTAACGAAGAAGCCTTGAAAGTCCCTGGACGATACGGCATAGGGGCATACGAGCTAGACTTCATCCTTCCGCGTCCGCAAGGCGCCATGCAGCCACTCGCCGGTTTCGGTGAAGACGGCCAAAGATCAGCGGGTCTTTTCGCTCAGGTGGGTGAACATCAAGGCACCGTTGCGGTGGGTGAACCGGTGATTCTTTCAGTCAATGTCGAAGATATCTCGGAACGGGACTCTACTGACCCACGCTTCTTAGAGCCGATTACAATAGGCGTTGCGTTCAGCAAGTATCAGGGCCCTGGCACGGTGGAATTTGCACATCATGAGAGCACTGCTATCCCCGAGAACCCGTACAAGGAAGGTGACCGTAGATTCCGTTTCTTCCGTGAGATTACTCCTGGCCAAATTAAAGTAGAAGGCGGCAGTGGTGTAGCTAAAACAATCGCCACTTTCTCTGAGCCGGGTGAATACATGATTCACACCAAGGTAGACAACTTTGCCGGTCCAGACAGCTCGAACGGCGACCAGTGCTGCTGGACGAATATAGTTCAAAAAGTCACGGTAAACCCGTAAACCGCTGTTATTATTAGCTTTTTGGTCGACTTTCGCGGCCGACCAGAAAGCAAACAAGGGTATTTCTTCGAGATTCCCTGCTGGAGGGGCGCTAGCGGCAACACTCAGCGAAAAAAACCGCCAAAATGTGTTTCAATTTGTTGCAATGATTCCCCGAAAATAGACGTATTCGATGGACATTTGAGGGGCAGCGAATTAAAATTTTTGTCAGGCGTTAATATAAGAATTCAATTAAAACTTTACTTTAGATCGATAACTCTCAATTTGAGGAGAAAAGCATGAAAACAGTACGCGTATTGACTGCTGCAGTAAGCGGCGTATTCCTCGCATTTGGCCTACAGGCTAGTGCTCAGGACGACGCAGTTACTTACAACAGTCACGTTGCTCAGATTATTAACGAGAATTGCGTTGTATGTCACACAGAAGGCGGCATTGGCCCTATGCAACTCTCTAGCTATGATCAGGTCCGTCCTTGGGCGCCATTGATCCAGCTTCGTGTTGCTAATCGCGAAATGCCTCCTTATGCATACGACCACGGTATCGGCATCCAGGACCTTCAAGGTGACTGGCGCTTAGAGCAGACAGAAATCGACACTATCGTAGCTTGGGTTAACCAAGGCTCACCAATGGGTGATGCGGACATCGTTGCACCAGTTGCTGATGTTAAAGATCCTAGCGAATGGAATTTTGCTGCCGCTTTAGGTCAACCTGATCAAATCATCCCCTCTGTACCTATCGATATCCCTGCAAACGGAAACGACCTTTGGCATAAGCACTATGTTGACACTGGCGTGACACAGGATCGCTGCATCAAAGCGGTTCAGGTTAAGCCACGTGGAGACGCAGCCGCGGTTGTACATCACGCTAACTCTGACGTTGAATCGCAAGACGAGAACGGGGAGTGGCAGAAGTACGGTCAGCTTACGGAATACGCTATGGGCAAGTGGGGTGAGCTAGTACCTGAGGGTGTTTGCCGAACTATGCCTGCGAACTCACGCGTTTCTTGGGACATTCACATGTTTCCAGGTGGTGTTGGCGCAACGGCTCCAGGCACAATGATCAAAGACAACGTTGTTGAAATCGGCCTTTGGTTTCACGACGATGACTACATGACAGCTTCAGCGAAGACTCCTTACAAGCAGGATCTGAAACTGTATCAACTACGTGATGGCTACGAGAGCGGCGAGCTTATCGTTCCTCCTAATGGCTACACGATGACTCAGGGTTTTCATTCTTTTGATCACCCGGTTCGCATCGATAGCTTCCAGCCACACGGTCACTTGCGCATGAATGCAGCCTCTTTGGAAATTTTCTACCCAGAAACTGGCCGCACTGAGCAAATCAGCCAAGTCTCTAACTGGAGTGCCACATGGCACCACAGCCATCTGTATGCAGAAGATGCTGCTCCTCTGCTTCCAGCAGGCGCGGTAATGGTAATTAAGCAGTGGTACGACAACACAGCCAATAACCCAAATAACCCTGATCCTGATCAGTGGGTTGTAGGCGGAAGCCGTACTGGCGACGAGATGTCTCATGCTTGGATCGCGGTTACTCACCTGGATGACGAAGGCTATGAAAATATCGTTGCAGATCGTAGAGAAAAAGAAGAGCGTTCACTAGCCGGTAACGACTAGTACCTAGCTAATTAGAATTGGGCTAACCTCTTCTAAGAAGTCCAAAAGGCCGGTTAATCTCGATTAACCGGCCTTTTTTATTGCCTGGATTCTCTCAATATAGTCGCTATTACAGCTTCATCCAGCCGCTAAAAAGAGGTAGACTCTAACCTGATCTACTGAAATCACAGGATTCATCTATCCAATAAATGGAATACTCGATCCTAATAGAATCGAGATTTCCCCAAAGATCAAAAGGAGAGATTTATGAGTATTTCGAAAGGCTGGTTAGGCCTAGCAGCGCTTGCCGCAGCAGGGTTCCAAGTTTCGGCGCTGGCTCAGTCAGCTGCCGATCATGACGTCACCTACAACGGTGAAGTCGGAAAGATTCTCAATGAGAACTGCGTAGTCTGCCACCGCGAAGGTGGAATCGGACCCATGCAACTTACAAATTACGATCAGGTTCGCCCTTGGGCACCACTGATCCAATTGCGAGTCGCGAATCGTGAAATGCCTCCGTATGCCTATGACCATGGCATCGGCATTCAGGACCTCGAAGGCGACTGGCGCTTAGAACAAGAAGAAATCGATACTATCGTAGCCTGGGTAAACCAGGGCTCGCCAATGGGCGATGCAGATATTGTCGTGGCTATGCCTGAGATGAATGACCCTAGCGAATGGAACTTCGTGTCTCAATTCGGTCAGCCGGACACAGTCATTCCTTCCATCTCTATCGACATCCCAGCCAACGGCAACGACCTTTGGAGTAACCACTACGTACCCAGCGGTATGACAGCAGATCGCTGCATCAAGGCCGTACAGGTTAAGCCAAGAGGCGATGCCAAGGCCGTAGTTCACCATGCAAACTCGTCAGTTGTGTTAGAACAGCCAGACGGCACCATGGAGCGTCAAAGCATGCTCACTGAATATGCTATGGGCAAATGGGGCGAGATCGTTCCTGAAGGC
>Ga0302138_10000798_pt1 | contig 15829 bp, 19 predicted proteins | sample CBN3_321_MG_FD_203110 | JGI IMG/M metagenome (GOLD analysis project Ga0302138, IMG submission 203110) | Marine microbial communities from Western Arctic Ocean, Canada - CBN3_surface | ecosystem: Environmental > Aquatic > Marine > Oceanic | place: Canada: Western Arctic Ocean | collected 2017-09-15 | reverse complement strand
CCGGAGCTCATGAGCATGACAGTTAAGGACTTCGTGAATATTTTGGGGGCGAGGACAAGCGCTCCTGGAGGCGGGAGTGCAAGTGCACTTGTTGCCGCCATTGGAACGGGGTTGGGCAGCATGATGGGGTGGATGACGTACGGAACCTTGAAGTTCGCTGACCTCGACAAAACAATGAGGGAAAATATCAAACCACTCCACGAAGCTACCCAACAGCTTATTTACCGCATAGATGCGGACACGGACGCCTTCAACGAGTATATGGTGGGGATGAAAATGGCTAAAAATAGTGAAGAGGAGAAAATCGCTAGAAACGAAGCAATGCAAAAAGGTCTGAAAACTGCCATCGATGTGCCACTCGCAACAATGAGAATCGCAAACGGGATCTGGGGGTGCATGATCGAGCTAGCAAAGACCGGAAATATAAAAAGCTTAAGTGACTTGCAAGTCGGAGCACGATGCTTGGAGGTAGGGATATGGGGATGCTACAAAAACGTGGAAATTAACATGGGTGATATTCAAGACATTGACTACAAACAAACTGTCCTAAAGGAAGCTGAAGAAATTTGCGAAAACGCGAAGGCAAAGTGCGACATGGTACTATCCCTTCTGGCTGACCGAATTTAATTAAAAAATAAAAATTCTATTCGCCCACGTTTGGGACTGTTTACTCCCCGGATGTTATTACATGTTCTGTACCGAATTCAAAATAGCTCAGATGCTTCTCATTCAAATTCGCTGAACTATTTTCCTCTTTCAATCGATGATGATGATTTTGTTTCCTTAAAAACAATTCAATCTGCCTTCTCTTTGTCCACTGGCCTATCTGCTGATGGGTATTTGTTTCGTATTCGAGTGAATAATGGTGTCAACGACCAAGGGTATGAATTTTGGGATGTGTTGGATAGCTCACAAGCTCTTCCTGTGACAACCCTTGTATTAAACAATCCGGAGGATGATTACCTGATGCAAACGTACGTTTCCAGTGATAATGACGGCATCTATAATGGGTTAAATTCCCCTACTGAGTTGAACAAAAAGAAGTCACCCAGGGGTCTTCTTAGCAAGATTGCCCAAAAGGCTCACAATGTCTCTCACTTTGTTTCGAATGGTGGTGGTGGAGGTTGGAGTGAGAGTGGTGGTGAATCTGCCTCATCGAACACTGAATTAGGGCAAAAGGGGGCAAGCTTCCATTTGCTCATGTTCAATCTTCTCGAAAAGTTGCATGATGAGCCCAGGAGATCACCTCCCCCCTTGAGTGAAAACGCTGAGGTTGTCGATTTTAATTTGTTTTCGTCCGACACACAAGGTTCCTCAGCTAGCCCCGTCTCAGCTAGCCCCGTCTCAGCTAGCCCCGTCTCTCGTGCTGAAAGCCTGAAGAAGTTCAGCAAAGCACAGTCTTTAAAACAGTCCCGTCGCTGGGATAATATTGATCAACGATGGGTTGTAAACCCAGCCCACCGAGAATCGAGCCGCCCATCAGCTGCCAGCCTCGAGATTCGTAAACAACGTGAGCTCGACTCTGCAACCGAAACCGCCAAAAGGGCCAAGAGCGCTGTCAATGCACTCCGACTGCGCCAGTCACAAGCCCTCCAGAACGAATCCAACATGGAAGCAGCTCGCCTTTCTCTAGAGGCCAAAATGAAATCTTGGTCCAGCGAGTACGGGAAGAAGAAAGCACTTCCCGCGCTACTGGCCAGTCTTCACATGGTCATTTTTCCGGAGGCCAACTGGAAGCCAGTTTGCCTGAGCGATTTGTTGACCGAGTCCAAAATCAGAAAAATTTACCTGCGAGCTAGTTTGTGTGTTCACCCTGACAAAACTCGTAATTTGAAAGCCGAGAAGAGATTTGTGGCAGCACGTATTTTTGATGCGCTGACCCAGGCGAAGGCGGCAACCCAGGAGGATAACAATCGGAGGTGAAATTTCTAATTTTTATTTATTTTCTTCAACTGCTGTAAATCAAGATAGACATCACCTTCATCGTTTTTTCCCTCAATGGAACCTCGAAATGATCCTCGCCTTGGTAAAGCCGATCTCGCGCTAAGCGTCACGATTTGGGTTTCGGAACTTGGTCTTTCTCGGATTCCCCCTCCTTGCTCCTCCTCTTTTTCTTTCTCTTTCTCTCCCTCTTCCTCTTCCTCTTCAACATAATCCGCAACTGTTACAAGCTGATCTTGAAAGCAATCGATCTCCTTCTTTTCTGCCTGAATTCGTAAAGGGTTCAAATGATCTGTTGTTGGTGAGCTTTGGAAGGATTTTCTTTTTACTCGGATTGTTGCTGCAGTCGTCAATTCTGTTATTTGTTTCGCATTAATTACTTTAGCGACGCTACCAGCAGCAGCAGCAGCAGCAGCAGCAGCAGATCCCTCCTCCTCTTTAATTCTGTTAGTAAGCTTTCGTACCCTATCTGCCTCCATCACCGTTTGCTCATAAACTAATTTCTTGTGCTGGTCCCCGAGCAATTTCTCTATTGCAACACAGCTATCAAGCAAATTCATCGCCGGCGTCCATGGACAAAGAATATTTTTCTCCCTTGGATCGGTTTGGTTTTTACCTACAACGAACTCGGCAATGTGGCCCTCGTACTGTATTGTTGGGCCTTTGAAGGGGTAGTCAGGCCCGACAAAGAGCTCAAGCTCGATCCTCGTTCTCTCCCAGACAGTTCCGCTTGGCCCCATGATCTCTGCTTGCCAGTGCACAAAAACATTGTGGGTGTTTTTCACCTTATTCGGCTTCAAACTCAACAGACACGGAGGAAACGCACTTAGTTCAGCAGCTGATTCGAGCCGAATCGCCTCTGCCTTGAGTCTCCTGACGATTTTCTCGGGGTACTCGTCGGATTCGCCAATTCCCATTTTTTGCACCCCAAACTAGTCCATGAGCAGGCAGGCGATTGGCAAGAAAAACAAATTACAAATTAGCCTTCTGACGGGAATACAAAAAATTGGCTTGGTCGCTAGATACCAACTCACCTCCTGAACTCCCAGCAAATTCTTTACAGAATCGCCAAAACTCTTCCGGAATCCCCTTCCTTTCTTGTCTTTTTCTTGTTCTAGCTTTCGGATATCTCCGAGCATTGGGCTTGGTGGCTCGATTAATTTCCGCTGCTGTGGCTCTTGGATGTGATCTGCTGCGTTGGAGTTGTTTTTCTTGCCAAGAATACCAAAAAGCTCGCCCCAGCTTTTTCTTCTTGTACTAAGTAGTGAACTGTTAATTGTTTTCGTGCCATCACCTCCTTCTGTGCCGTTCGTAATGCCGAACTTTCGGCCAACTCCGGTGAACGACGAGCGACGCTTTCCAAATCGCCTTTCATCGTTTTCCACTTCTTCCTTGGGTTTAATCTTGTAGCTGTTTGGGGAGGGAGCCAAAACTGGTAATGTTAAAGGCCGCTGCTGTTGCAAATGCCCATGCACAATGAGGGGGCCAAGGTTACATTGTGGAGTTGCACAATCTGGAAACATTATTGGCTCTTTTTCACTTTTGAGTTGTTGTTCATATTTTAAAAGCTAAAGGAGTAGATCTTACATAACATTGTGCTGAGTGATTTGTCTGTTGTTGCGTAAAAAACTAAAAGAAGATTTTTTCAAATTTTTTCCTTAAATTATTTTCAAAATTTTGTTTAAAAACACCCCTCCCTCGCTCACCTTTCTATACAATGGAGGCCATAGAGTATATTGTCGTTCGGTTGAATCAACCCCCATTCTCCAAAAATTTGAGATTGGTGGGTCGAACTATCACATCAAATTTCCATGACTTGTTTTACTTACACATAATCATTTCATAATCACAAAACCAATATTTTAGGTTGACTTTGATGAAAAGACTCCAGCGGAACTTCTGCAGTGTGTGAATGATGTCTTCAGCAACATGGATCCTGCCATGAATGGCGACGTGAGAGATGAAAACCAGGAGCAGCGCAGCAACCGGATAGGAGCTTTTCTCGCCATGCTCAAGAGCCCTCATATTCCCCTGGACGAAACCACGCGAACAGCGTGGTTGAACGACTTTGGCGAGGGAGTTAAGAGCGCTGTGTATCCCACCTTCCACTGGGCTCTGTCTGGCTATGATAAACTTTGCAAAAGGGCCTACCTTGGTAAATATTTGGTTCGTATTGATCCTCCATCGGAATATATGCAGGATGAAACCTTGCAGGACTTGGTTGAGCGCTACAAGGAGCTCCAGACTGAGTTCAAGGACACTCACAAGGATTTTGAGAGTTCGAAGGCGACTATGTGAGTTTTTTTCACAAATGCTACAAAGCGAAGCGAGACAGTCAACATCGACAACTCTTATAGTGTTTTTCTTCATCTCACCTCCACCGCAATCTCCCCCAACCCCACCCCAAACAACCAGGTCTAGACCTGGGCCCGAGCTGCGAGCAGAAATCCAGCAGCTGGAGGATGAGCGACGACAGCTTAATGAACGAATTGAGAAGCTGCAGTTCCAAACCCGCAACGAGAACGGTTTTCCGGCTATGCTCGCCGCTACTTCTGCCATGAGGCAGGAGCAGGATGAGGAGGTGAAGCTCCAAGAGCGAATGAGGGAACAGGTTTACATGCGCGACGTGGCCGAACAGCGATCGACCGAAACCCAACGGCGGCTCCAGTCTCTCCGCTCCTCGGCCACTGGTGGTCACTCTGCCGAGGCCATCCTCAACGAGCTAAAAAGAGACGTAGAGGAAACAGCAAAAGTCGTGCGTACCGACATGACGCACGAAATCAACAAATTGAAGGACCACATTGCTAAGCTGGAACGCCAACGCCTGGAGCCCAACCGAACGTTTGACGATGTTGACAGGATGAAAACTTCCGTCCAGAACTTGGAGAGCAAGTGCCAGCAAATGAAAGAGGCTGTCGAGAAGGTCATTGACTCCAGAAACGACAACAAATTGGGCATGTTCCGCCAAACGGCGAACTTGGCCGCTAGCAAACTGATGGCCAAGGAGGAGGAGGTTGAGTCACGGTTGAAGGAAATGCAGACACTTAGGAACGAGGTGGAAGAGGCGGAAGCCAGCGATATTGCGAGCGCGAGTGGAGGCGGAATGACTGGTCCGGACGGTCGCCCAATGAACCGCGAACAATTTAAACAATACAGTGCCCAACTGCGAGAAAAATCCCAAAAGTCTAAAATTGCAAAGGCAGAACTGGCCGGATTGCGTTCAGAATCGGTTATTTTGCATCGCACTGAACAAATTCTGAGGGGGAGGGACAGTAACTTGGAAGAGTTCTTGAAGCAGCAGGAGGCTAAGGCTGGCGTGAGCGGTTTCAGGGATGCACAGTCAAAACTGGAGGCTGCTGCCGAGCAGACAGCCGAGATGGACGACATGAAGGGACAAACTTTGGAGGAGATTAGCGAATTGGTGAAAAAGATACAACAAAATTTTGAGGAGAAGAAAACCAAGTTGAAACCCCTAATCATGGAATTGAAGGATGTCCGTAAAGTTTTTCAGGACGTTGAACAAAATTACAAGGACAAGAAGTCACGGTACGACCAGGTGGCAGTCGGTCTGGCCACCGAGCGATCCATGCTCGAGAATGAGTGTGACGAGTTGCAGGTAAGAGAGAGAAACATAGCACGAGGGAAATTGTAACATTCTCTATTTGCTAACCCCCAAGTTGCTTGGGCATGGACATGTAACCGAATATGGTTATGGATAGGATGAATGTCTCAGAGAGGAATCTCGCTACCACTACCTCAACTGCATCCTCGAAATTGCAAAGATCAATAACGAAAAAATCCAACAAGAAGAAAAGTGGCAAAACGGAAACGGCCGGTTCATGCCCGATTTCAAGTGTCTGCAAGAACTTTACTCAAACAAAAACGCCCAGCAGGAGAACTTGGCCAAGGCGTTGAGGAAACAGCAGAAGAAAATCAAGGAAAATGAGGGGGGGAACATGCAACAGCGCGCATTGTTTGCAGATTTGTATCGGCTGCTACTGTGCAAATTAAAAAGCAAGCACACAGGGGGTGGTGGGTTAAACATTACTGGACAGTTGAATTCTGACAGCTTCGAGTACGGTGCTGCCGATGTCGTTATTATCTAAGGAGGAAGTTTACTATTATAACTTCCTTGTTTTTTTCACACAGTAGCCAGTTTGTGCATTGTAAACTGTATTCTCACTGAGATCATGCTCATTCATTGAATGACATAACTCCAATATTATTGTAATTCCCCCCACCACCCTGACAAAGAACGACAAACGCGGAGGGGAGAGCTTCGCAAATAACATTTCCTTCTCATAAAAGAAAATATAGAAATTAATTTTCTTGATTGTTGGTTCATGTTTGTCAAGATGTTATTGTATTCCAAACTCAAAACAACTCAAGTTCTAACGTGGAAAAATGCTTCGAAGAAACGGGTATGCTATAGCATATATAACCAGAGCTTTTGTTGTTTTTTTTTAATCTTTTTTTTGCGCAAAAAATAACTTCCAAGTTTAACGATTTAATACATTTTTAACAACGACACGTTCTGTTGCCCACCCCATACTTCCCTCCCAACAACCAAAACCAACTGTTTGACACAAATTTTACATTTTTTACATGGCAGATCCCTCAAAGGTGGATGGACTTGGTGAGATTGAAGCCGAGTTCTCCACCAGTGCCTTTGAGGCACTAGAGCGAGACTTCCAGGAGGTGCTCTCTGAGCTTATTGGGGATCAGTCGCTTGAGAAGTTCCGCGTTGAGTATGAGAAACTTCACCGAGCTCTCAAAAAGTCCCACGAGCAGGAAAAGCGGCTGGTCAAGAAGTGCCGCGAGCTCAACACAGAGATTGTGAATAATGCCGCCAAGGTACAGACTGCCCTCAAATTTTCCCAAGAGGACGAGAGCACAATCGCTTCGCTTCGGAAGGAGATTGAGAAGGCCTGGGCCATGGTGGACATATCGCACGAGAAGGAGGTCCGAGCGAAGGATACTATCAATCAGGTGAGTTCCGGCTGACTCGACACAAAACCAGTTTCAAGTTCAAAAAACACATCTAAAAACGGCACACATTTCTTTTTTTCGCAGCTTAAAAACGAGATTTCCAACCTCTCCAAGCTTGTTGAGAAGGGTGCGGGCCTTTCGGTTGGGCAGGAGAACATGGTCAAAGAGCTCCTCCGCGTGAGGGATGAGCTCCAACGTCAGACGGACGAGCAGGGCGCCGCTGTCAAGGTGCTGGAGACGCAGCTTCGCGAGGTGCACAAGCAAAAGGAAGAGATTGAGGAGGAGAATGAGAGGAGCCAGAAAAAACTCGATGTCCAAGTGGAGACAATTACATCCAGGGATGCTGAAATCCTCAGGGAGCAGCGCCGCCGCGAGCGGATGGACAAGGAGCTTCGTGACTTGCGAACTAAGCTTGACAAGAACGTTACGGCCGGTGAACGTGTTTCGCAGGAGGTATTGCTTGCTAAAACACAAGTTGGCCAATTGGAGAAACAACTCACTGAGGCTCGTGCCACAATGGAAAAGTATCTTAGAGACTATGACACCTTGTACCAACGCACCCAGAAGCTCACCGAGGATTTGGAGGAGCAGATGGAGAAGACTAGCAACGTTCACGGCGACTTGGTGTGAGTGGCGAAATTCTGAATATATTTATTTTTTGTTATCGTGTTGTGTTGTGTTACCACGCATCATCCCCGTATCACCACTAAACCTACTACCCTGTTGCCAACACCTCCACAGCACCTCCCAAAAAGAACTCAAATTCGCCCGTGATGAATGCAACCGTTCCGCCACCGACAAACAAGTGGCCGACCGAGCCGTCGAGCGAGAGCACAAAGCGATGCTTCGCTACCGGCAAATGTATGACGAATCCAAGACCCCCCTCCTCATGGCGCAGCAAGAAACCCAATCGCTCAAGAAAGAACTTGAGATCTACAAGAAACGCGAAGACACCTCCAAGAAGGAGGTTGACGTTCTCGAAAGGGAGAAGAACTTGCAACTCACAGTTATCCAAAAGGTCGAAGGTGAGTGAGCAAACATCAAGTATTTTAGCGCGAGGTAGAGTTTTTTTCAGTTTTTTTGTAGCTAACCCCAAGTTTGAATCGTCGCTGGGCTCGGGTTTTTGTGCAGACAAGAATAAAAAAATTGAAGATGAGGTGAAGCAGCAAGAGCGCATTGCGGACTCGTTCGAGACTGAGCTTGCGCAGGTGAATTCCGAGGTAATCAAGCAGCGAACGATCATATACCAGCTCGAGAAGGAGCGGGAGAAGTACGGGGTTGAGGCGAGTGAGCAGCGTACCATGTACCTGCAGGCAATGGAGGAAGTCAAGCTGCGCGAAATGAGAAGCAACGAGCTTCAGAAGAAGATCTCAGAGTGGGAGGCGAAACTGAAGCAGCAACAGCAGCTGTACGAGAGCGTTAGAAGCGACCGAAACCTTTACAGCAAGAATTTGATCGAAAGCCAAGATGACATTGCCGAGATGAAGAGAAAGTTCAAAATAATGAACCACCAAATTGAGCAGCTGAAAGAGGAAATCAGCGCCAAGGACTCTGCGCTAGTGAAGGAGCACTTCGACCACCAGAAAGTCCAGAAGCAGAGGGAGCAGCAGAGGAACGAGATCAGCAGAATGAAGAGGCTGCTGGTGCAGAACGATGATATAATTCACAAGCAGGACGCCGAAATTAGGAGGCTGGCCTCGATGATCAGGCGGATGGACGAAGAGGCGTTAACGCAGAGGAAGGAGTACGACCAAGTTATCAACGAGCGAGACATTCTAGGAACACAGCTGATTCGTCGTAACGATGAGCTTGCTCTCTTGTACGAAAAGCTCAAAATACAGCAGTCTACACTGCGCAAAGGAGAAGCACAGTACAGCGCCAGATTGGAGGACATAAGGCTGCTGAAGCTGAAGATCAAGGATTTACAGAGGGAGGCGACAATAGCTAAGAGCAGCGTGGTGAACGTTGATGGGCTGAGGAAGGAGCTGATGCACAAGAACAAGGAACTGTTGCAGGAGAAGACAAAGGTGAAGGCTCTCAGCGAGGAGCTCGAGAATCCAATGAACGTGCACAGGTGGAGGAAGTTGGAAGGCAGCGATCCCGCTACATACGAAATGATCCAAAAGATCCAAACACTCCAACAGAGACTTATTAAGAAGACGGAGGAGGTCGTGGAGAAGGACATGCTGATCCAAGAAAAGGAAAGGTTGTACTTGGAACTTAAGAAGATTTTGGCCAGGCAGCCAGGGCCAGAGGTGGCCGAGCAACTCAGCGTGTACCAATCAAGTTTGAAGGACAAAACTAAGAGTATGAAGGCAATGGCGAGCGAGCTCAACATGTACCAGGCACAGGTCAATGAATACAAATACGAAATTGAACGTTTGACAAGGGAACTCCAAGATGTCAAGAGAAAGTTTTACGAGCAAAAGAGAAGAGAAACTCTGGCAAGAGAGGTCGAGGAAGAAGAAAACACGGGAAAGGTGCAGGCAAGGAACCAGGCAGCAGCCGCACAGGGCAGCACCACAAGATTCACAGGCGGAGGATTCGCCATCAAATAGAAATACAATTTAAAAGGGGGGGTTGGGGGGAGGGAAGGATTATGTAAAATTAAATGTATTTGATACCAAAAGTTCAATTTAAGCATAAAACTCGGGGTCGCTGACACATCGAAGAACACACACCGTGTAGTAGTTGTGGGTCAGAATCGATCACAGCCTTCCTATATGTGGAGTCCAAGGCGGTCGAAGCGTTCCATGCAGGGCATGCTAACGACTCTGACACCGGCATCATCCTTGAAGGCGGCCATGAGGTGCTGGACCTCGCTCCCCATGCCCATGACGATCTTCTTGAGCTCCCAGACCTCAGGCTTGGTCACGTAGGCTCCCTTCAAGGTCCCCTCGCGCCTGACGTTGACGTCGACTCCGCTCATCTGCTCGAGGTTCTGCCTGGAGAGGGATGAGGGGGGTAGGGGCTGTCTTCCTGTCAATGCTGGCGAAATTACGCCCCGACAGTCTCCTCGGCATCGGACCGGCCTGATGACGTCCCTTATCCTTCGCTCGCTCACCTCTAAAACATGTCTTGCGTGCGCTGGGAGTCTTCTTCGCCAGTCCGGGCAGCCTTCCACGCCTTGTAAGTTGGCGACGTTGATTCCCTTGGTCTCCTCCATCCCTTGCCAATGATGGTCCTGCAAATGAATCAAAGTCAGCTTCCCGTTCCTGTTGGTCTTGGTATGGTCAATTGCCTTGTCCACCGCAACCATGATATGGCTGTCGTTCGTCTCAACGTTTTTCTAGGTAATTTGGACTGGCAAAGGAAGACTGGCTCAAAATCAGCCAATGTTCTTCATCAACGACATTAAAGCAGGGGAACAAATGATATATCCTGTCTTATTTGATATTGAATGAAGTAATTATCAACCACGTCTTCAGCTCTTTTATCCTTATATCCTTATATCCACTTCATTATAAATTTTTTTAGTAGTTTTGGTTTAGTTTATATATACTGCAAGAATGTCAGCAACTAGTAGCAAAAACCTCCTGTTTCTCGACGGTTATTCTCTCACCCCATCAGAGTTGTACCAACTTTCCAAGGGAGGAACTTGCATCGGTTTGACTGAAGATGCAAAAGATCGGGTGGCTGCTGGCAGAGATGTTGTGGATAAGGTTGTAGCGAGCGGAGAAGTCGTTTATGGGATTAACACTGGTTTTGGGTTGTTTTCGAATGTTACTATTGGCCCAGATAAGCTAGGGGAGGTGAGCGAGCGAGCCTTGGTGAAGATGAGCATAATTCTGAAAGTGTGTGAAATGGCTACAGACATGATGGCTACATCAACTGCTAAGTAAGTTAACCCAACCCAAAACCTCGTTCGGCTCGCTTCACTCGTTGCGCTCGTCTTTCATAAAAATGCGCCTCGCTTCGCTCGAGCACAGCTGCAAGAAAATTTGATCCGTTCCCACTGCAGTGGTGTTGGCACTCCCCTTTCCTTCCAGCGTACCCGGATGCTCCTTGCACTCAGGATCAACGTGTTGGCAAAAGGTCACAGTGGAATCACGGTGGTAAACACCGAGAAGATGATTGATGCGTTCAACAAGAATTGCTTGCCGGCTGTTCCCGCAAAGGGAACTGTTGGCGCTAGCGGAGGTATGGATGATGTTGTTGGTTGCTATTGGCACAAGTTCACTAGCTGTACCATAAAAATCAATACCATGTTTTCTAACCCCCGTCTTCCCACTCTTTTCAGATCTCGCCCCGTTGTCCCACCTCGCTCTTGGCCTCATGGGAGAAGGTGAGATGTGGGATGTCTCCACCAACACCCTGAAACCAGCTGCCGAAATTTTAAAGAGGAACGGTTGCGAAAAGATCGTTCTCGGGGCAAAAGAGGGCCTGGCCATGATCAACGGCACGCAGCTCATTGCCAGTCTCGGGGCTGAGGCTGTGACCAGGGCTGCAAATGTGGCGAGGACGGCGGATGTTGCTTGCGCTCTAACTCTGGAGGTGCTTTGTGGAACGGTGCGAGCGTACCACCCGTTGATCCACAAAGTTAGGCCGCATGCCGGGCAGCTGTTGGTCGCGAGTCGGATTAGGAAATTGTTACAGCCGAGTGACCCGAGTGAGCTGTTCAACAGCCACCAATACATCGGAAAAGTTCAGGATGCGTACAGTTTGAGGTGCGCGCCCCAGGTGCATGGAATTAGTAACGACACGGTTGATTTTGTCAGTAAGATATTGACAACTGAGCTGAACAGTGCCACCGACAACCCGATGGTGTTTACTCAAGAGCAGGTAAACAATGAGGTACCGTTCGGATTCGACATCAAACCTCTGGACAATGAGAATGATTTGGCGAGGGCCACCGAATCTTTGAATGTGCACAATAGTCCCTCCAAACTGAGCACAAGTTCAAATGAAATCAACGACTTAGCAGCGGCGAAGAAAGGTAAGCGAGCCATGCCGCGATCCTCCTCTACCGATAAATTCATTAAAAAAAATACTCACCTACTTCATCAATCATGCTTTGCCCAGAAATTGCCCTTCTAAGAAAGTCTCTCGCCACCCAGGCAGAGATCAAGAGGAAGGACTGGGGCTTCTTCAAGAAGAACAGCGACACGCAAAACTCACTTCCCACTGGTGGAGTTATCATGAGCGGAGGGAATTTCCACGGCGAGTACCCTGCCAAGGCATTGGACTTTTTGGCCATAGGAATCACCGAGCTTGGCGTCAATTAGCGAGCGTAGAATCGAGCGCATGTGCAACCCGAGCTTGTCTGCACTGCCAGCGTTTCTGGTGAAGGACGGGGGATTCAATTCCGGATTTATGATTGCACACTGCACGGCGGCAGCACTGGTGAGCGAGAATAAGGTGCTGTGCCACCCTAGCAGCGTTGATAGTATTAGCACCTCCGCGGCGAAGGAAGACCACGTTAGCATGGGAGGGTTTGCGGCTAGAAAGGCGTTGGAAGTTGTTGATCATGTTGAGACGGTTATTGCGATTGAGATTCTTGCCGCTTGCCAGGCGCTCGACCTGCACAGACCGTTGAAAACCACCAAACCGCTCGAGGCGGTCTGGGAGTTGGCCAGGACGAAGGTCGCCCCCTGGGATGTCGACCGAATGATGAGTCCGGATATCGAGGCGGTAAAGGAAATGGTGATGAGCGGCGCGATTTGGGATTGTGTGACAAAATTTCAATGAGATTTGATTTGTTCACAAAAGTTTCTCAATATTTTCGAGGCGCTCTTTCCCCTTTCCTAACCACTCAAACTCGTCCTCCTCCTCCTCCTCCTCGTCCACATCTAGATTTTCGCAATCCTCTTCATCATCATCCGCAAGATTCTCCAAAATCTCTCGATACTCCTCAGTCACATCATCAGCAGCCGCAAACTCGTCAAGGTGGGCAATGTTTTCAATCTCGTGACCATCATCAGTTGCATTCTTTCTCGCTGCAACAACCTCCTCTTTATAATCACTCTGCACGGTCAACAGCGGACTTCCGCCGTCTCCGACAGGATCGTACCCCACAACCTTACACACAAACTCGAGCCCTGCCTTGATTTGTACCCCCCTGTGCTTTGTTGGAATTCTCAGCGCAACGGAAAGGGGAACGTTGACGTATTTTTGTTTATGCCCAATGCTGCTCGTTGACGTCGTTTTCTTTACACGCACACAACCCGTGTGAACCCCAAATTCTCCCACTTGAACTATCGCCGAAGATGTACTAGCCGAATTGGCTCTAGCAGCCGGGAAGCTCATGCCTCTACCTGTGCAAAGAACCTGGTTTCGCTGTTCGTCATAGCTCACCACCGCGCCGTGCTTCTTCCCATGCTGCTTCTGAGAGCGCTGCTTCAGCTGGAGAAGAAATGGGTCGAGGTTCTGTTTAATATTCTTTGTAAAGGTAGAAGCATAGAAACGTTTCACGTCACCCAAGGGGAGAGCCATCGTGGGCAGCGAGGACAATTTCCCTGACTGCTTCGTTCGCCGACCATGCTTTTCCACCAAGTAGAGCACATCGTCAAGAACACCTGTTTTTGTAGTTAAAAGCGTAACAGGAATTAGTTGAGGCGAGAGAGAACGACGACGTTTCTTCCAGGCCTTTCGCATGGATGTTTCATCCTTGGAGAGGGTGACGAGAACTCGGTTACTTGATGTGAGTCTCGTGTAACCACTTAAACCATGAGTCGTCCCCAAAAACAAAATCAAGAGAAAGCGACCTGCATATTTCATAAAGGGGTCGCTTCACTATGCTAGCAAAACTTGTGGTTTCGTGAATTTCGTGAAGCCAAAAATTAAAATTGCTATTTCGAGCCATATAAGCTGCTTCTCGAGCCACACAAGCTTGATGCGTTTTTTAATTATATGTGCAGCAGTTCTTTCCGCAGGCGTGGAAGGATTCACAAGTCTCAATTCGTACCGGGCAAATCGACAACTGTTTCCTTTTTCTTCCATTGGTTCACAGCCTGGCAACCAAGGCTTTGAACCCCCTATTTTCGTTCCCGAAAGTGCAGTCGACTGTGACTCAGCCGCAAAACATGCGTACTCGTTGTGGCTCACGAATAGTGAAACTAAGGATACTGAGGACACTTTTTCCTCTTTTGCTAGCTCCTACCGAGAGGCAATGGTCCTTAACACCAAAGCAGGTGCAACTGTTTGGACAGTTTCCCCCAAGGACAGCACCTCAATAGTTAGCATCACCCCGTCGACTTCCACCAGTGTCTCCGTCTCCTCCATCCTGGACAGTGCCAACGAGTTCACCACCAAGATGGAGGAGACATCAGTTCTTGTGAGTGTTTTGAAGTTGTTCAGTGGTCGGATTTTTATTCCAAAACTAACTGTCTCTCTCTCTCTCTCTCTCTTTCTATTGGCATTGGTAGCTTGGCGAAGCATCCGACGCCCTCGCCTCTGAGGAGGAGCGCCTCGCAAAGGTTGTCGGTCTGGAGTCCTCCTCCCAGCTCCAGGAACTCATTGACGATCCAGCCCGGCCAATCTACAAAGATTGGGTGGCAACCACCGAGGGAAAAAGCGAGAGTCTGGAGCGGTACGAAATCTTCAAGACCAACTACAAGACCCTCGAAGCTTACTCGCTGAAGACGGGAACGGCCCTGAAGCTGAACAAATTCGCGGACTTTACCGAGCAGGAGTTCAAGTCTCGGAAGAAGGAGGGGCGAGGCCAGGCACCCAAAGTGAAGATCGTCGACGAGACGTGGATTGAAGAGACAAAGGCTGACGAGGAGGCAGCAGCAGCAGGAGCAGCGGCGTCTACGGCGAAGGCAGAGGCAGATGCGAAGGCAGCGGCAGCGGCAGAGGCAGAGGCAGATGCGAAGGCAGAGGCAGCGGCAAAGGCTGACGAGGAGCTTCGCGTTGCTGCTGAGCAGGTCGCTGAACAAGCGATTGCTGAACAAGCCGCCGCTGAACAAGCGGCCGCTGACGCTGACCAGGCCAAAACCAAGGCGAAGGCTGACGGGGAGGCGGAGGCGGAGCCTGAACCGGAGCCAGAGCCTGAACCTGAGCCTGAACCTGTGGCCGTTGTAGCCAAGGTCGAGGTTGCCCCTCCCCCTCCACCGGCATCGGCACCTCCCAAATCCGATCCACCGTCCTCAGAGCCAAGCTCAATTTTCTCCTCCCTCCTCTCATCCGTAACTTCAGCGTTGAAGAACATCGACGTCGACGAGGTCGCCCAAACGGCCACCTCACTCGCAACGGCCGCTGCCAAAGCCGCCAAGAAGATCGACGTGTCAAAAGTGACCTCAGCGGTGGCAGCGGTGGCACCTCCCGTCCTCTCCGCTTCGGAGCAGGCGGCCAGGGCCGACAAAATGGCCGAGGCTCGCCTCGCAAAGGAGGCCGGAATCAAGAAACGGCGAGAAGAATTCGAGGAGGCTTCGGCCCAGGCTGCGGCCTCAAGGATCGCCGAAGAGACAGCTCGGCGCGAGGCCCGCGACAAGCTGCTCAAGGACACGGCGGCCGCCAGGGCTGCGCTTGAGAAGGAGAAGGCGGACAGGCAGAAGCTCCAGGCTGCCAATGCCGACCGGTTGAGGAGCGAGATTGAGCTGAGCGCGATAAGCGGCGCGAGGAAGAAGGAGGAGCGCGAGAGGGAGAAGCGAGAGAGTAGGGGGAGGGAAATGGCGACCCCGAAGCCGCCGACAAAGGCGCCACCGCCACCGGTGGTGCCGAGAGTGACGAAGACGAAAACGAAGGAAAAAGACCAGTGGCTGCGTGCTCCTCTTCCTGCCGAGGCGCCAGCCGCTGCGAATTCTCCGTCCTTCCTCAGCTCTCTCTTTCAGACGAAGAAGCCCATCGCGGCGAAGAAGCCGGTGGTGGCGAAGAAGCCGGTGGCCGCGAAGAAGCCCGTGGCGGTGAAGAAGCCGGTGGCAGTGAAGTCTCCCCCCCCTCCTGCCCCCGTTAAGAAGCC
>Ga0302138_10000787_pt1 | contig 15935 bp, 12 predicted proteins | sample CBN3_321_MG_FD_203110 | JGI IMG/M metagenome (GOLD analysis project Ga0302138, IMG submission 203110) | Marine microbial communities from Western Arctic Ocean, Canada - CBN3_surface | ecosystem: Environmental > Aquatic > Marine > Oceanic | place: Canada: Western Arctic Ocean | collected 2017-09-15 | reverse complement strand
AAATGTGATCGCCATGGAAATGGTGCCGCGTATCAGCCGGGCGCAAAAGATGGACGCCCTGTCGTCCATGGCCAATATCGCGGGATATCGGGCTGTGATTGAGGCAGGCAATAATTTTGGACGCTTTTTCACGGGGCAAGTGACTGCTGCGGGCAAAGTGCCTCCGGCCAAAGTTTTGATTGTGGGGGCTGGCGTGGCTGGGCTTGCAGCCATTGGGACATCGACGTCGCTTGGCGCGATCACCTATGCCTTTGACGTCCGCCCAGAGGTGGCTGAGCAGGTTGAGAGCATGGGCGCTGAATTTGTATTTCTAGACTTTTCGGATGAACAGGCTGATGGTGCCGCAACCGGTGGTTATGCGCCTGTGTCATCGCCTGAGTTTGCCGCAGCGCAGCTTGCTAAATTCCGCGAAATTGCTCCAGATATGGACATTGTAATCACCACAGCCTTGATCCCAAATAGGGAAGCTCCAGAGCTGTGGACTGCCGATATGGTGGCCAGCATGAAACCTGGATCCGTGATCATCGACCTTGCGGCAGAGAAGGGTGGCAACTGCAAGCTGACTATCAAGGATGAGAAGATAGTCACAGACAATGGCGTCACGATCATCGGTTATACGGATTTTCCAAGCCGGATGGCTGCACAGGCCAGCACCCTTTATTCCAACAATATCCGCCATATGGTCGCAGATTTGACCCCCAACAAAGACGGGGTGATCGTGCATGATATGGAGGACGATGTGATCCGCGGCGCAACCGTGACCCATCAAGGTGAGATCACATTCCCACCACCACCACCTAAAATTCAGGCGATTGCCGCCAAGCCCAAAGAAACTGCGCTGGTTTTAACACCGGAAGAGGTGAAGGCCAATGAAGCCGCTGCGTACCGCAAAACCACTCGGCAGCAATATGGCTTATTGGCCGTGGGTGGCGTGTTGATGTTTTTGCTGGGTACCTATGCACCTGCGAGCTTTATGCAGCATTTTATAGTTTTTGCATTGGCCTGTTTTATTGGATTTCAAGTGATTTGGGGCGTGGCGCATGCGTTGCACACGCCTCTGATGGCCATCACAAATGCAATTTCTGGCATTGTTGTGGTGGGGGCTTTGTTGCAGATTGGGTCGGGCAACATCTTGGTATGGCTCTTAGCTAGTCTTTCGGTATTGATCGCGACGATCAATATCGTTGGTGGGTTTATGGTGACGCGCCGTATGCTTGCCATGTTCCAAAAATCTTAAGCGGGGGGCAGATTATGCTTTCAACAGGTATCACATCCGCCGCATATATCGCGGCAGCAGTATTGTTCATTTTGTCCCTCGGTGGATTATCCAACCAAGAAAGCGCCAAACGCGCGGTTTGGTATGGGATTGTTGGCATGGGATTGGCAATGTTCGCCACCGTGTTTGGCCCCGGCGTTGGTAATTACATTATAATCGCACTTATGGTTTGCATTGGCGCCTATCTTGGCATGGTGGTGGCCCGCCGCGTTGAGATGACAGAGATGCCCCAGCTTGTGGCCGCTTTGCACAGCTTCGTCGGTCTGGCAGCTGTTTTCATCGGGCTAAATGCTGAGTTTGAATTGGCTAATGTGCGCCAGCTCCTGGCTGCCGGTGGTGATACTGATACCCTCACCGGCTTTGGCAAGAAGTTGGCTGACAAAGATGCGGTTGAGATTGCTATTTTAAAGATTGAAGTCTTCTTGGGTGTCTTCATAGGTGCGGTGACGTTTACTGGCTCTGTGGTGGCTTTTGGAAAATTGGCTGGCAAGCTGAGCGGCACGCCGTTCAAACTGCCGGGCGGCCATGCGCTGAATGCTATCGCTTTGCTGGCCAGCATTGCTTTGATGGTGCTCTATGCTGGCGGTTCCGGCGTCTGGACCATGATCGCCGTTATGGTGATTGCGGGCTTCATTGGTTGGCATTTGATCATGGGAATTGGCGGGGCAGATATGCCTGTTGTGGTATCCATGCTCAACTCCTATTCCGGTTGGGCAGCAGCGGCTATCGGCTTTACTTTGGGTAATGATTTGTTGATCGTTGTGGGGGCCTTGGTCGGCTCATCAGGTGCAATCTTGAGTTACATCATGTGCAAAGCCATGAACCGAAATTTTGTCTCGGTGATCCTTGGCGGCTTTGGTGGCACGAAGGGCCCTCAAATGGCTGTTGAGGGTGAGCAAATCGCCATTGAGGCTGATGGTGTTGCAGCGGCTTTGAATGAGGCTGACAGCGTCGTGATAATCCCGGGTTATGGCATGGCCGTGGCGCAGGCACAGCAATCTGTGTCGGAGCTGGTGCGCAAGCTGCGCGCGCAGGGTAAGCAAGTGCGCTTTGCAATCCACCCTGTGGCGGGTCGTTTGCCGGGTCATATGAATGTGCTTTTGGCTGAGGCACGGGTGCCTTATGATATCGTTATGGAAATGGACGAAATCAACGATGATTTTCCAAATACGGATGTGGCTATTGTAATAGGCTCCAATGATATTGTTAACCCTGCAGCCCAAGAGGACCCCAACAGCCCTATTGCCGGCATGCCGGTATTGGAATGTTGGAAGGCTAAGCATGTGTTTGTATCCAAACGTGGGCAGGGTACTGGGTACTCTGGTATTGAAAACCCACTGTTTTTTAAAGAAAATACTCGGATGTTCTATGGGGATGCTAAGGCCTCATTGGACAAACTCCTGCCAATGATAGACTAACAAAAGTAAGCGCACCGCCTTCGGGTTTCCGTAGGGCGGTGTGGCTTGTCTTATTTCTCACATGAGAGGCGCTAGATGTCACACATGACCTACCACCCACTGCGCCAGAGCACAGCCAACGAGCTGCATGCCCGGCCCTTTCCAACCGTTTCTGCCCCTGCTCGGGCCGCATTCTTTGCTTATAAATCTGCAGATGGTGAAACTGGCCGCGATGAAGTGGCAGATCGTGCGCATTTATTTCAATTGTTAGACATATATGACGTACCCCATCCTGCCGAAGAGGCCACCCACTATTTTGGCCAATTGGGGCCGGTTTGGGTTAAGTGGGAGTGCCATACCGAGTTTGTAACTTACACTGCAATTCTCGAGGGTTTGGGTGACGCTGCCTTTAATGGCTCAGAATTTGATATTTTTCCGGCTGAATGGTTGGCTGAACTGCCGGGCAGAACGCTGACATCTACGTCCCTGCGCATAGAGTCTGGCTTGGAGGCTGAGGTTATAGAAAACCGTTTGTCGGACTGGTTTGTACTAGAAAGTCTCGCTGTGAGCCGTGTTTTGGACAATGCTGCTGTGATTGCTGGCGATTACCGTGTCGATAACAACGGGCACCTTCGGTTTGCCATTTTTGTTCCGGCTAGCACGGGGCGCCGCCGTGTGGGGCGCATCGTGCAGCGGCTCAACGAGATTGAAGTTTACAAAACTATGTCGATGCTTGGCTTGTTTCGTGCGCGTGAACTTTCGACACAGCTGAATTTGGTGGATGCTGATATGTCTGCGCTTGTTTCTGCTTTGGCCGATGATCAGGTGCCGGCAGGGGATAACCTAAACGTTCTTTTGCAGCTCTCTGCAAAACTGGAGAGCCATTCAGCCCGGGTTGCTTACAGGTTTGCAGCCAGTAAGGCCTATTCGGCAATTGTTGCACAACGGATTGAGGTTTTGCGTGAATCGCAATTTGAAGGACGGCAGACATTCCGCGAATTCATGATGCGGCGTTTTGATCCTGCAATGCGCACGGTGCAAGCCTTAGACGCAAGGTTACAAGATTTGATTGCGAGGGCAATCCGTACAGGAGATCTATTGCGAACAACTGTGGATGTTGAACGCCAAGGTCAGAACCAGGAGCTTTTGACCAGTATGAATCGTCGGGCTAATTTGCAATTACAGATGCAGAAAACAGTCGAGGGGCTATCTATAGTGGCGATCAGCTATTACGCTACTGGGCTTGTGCTGTATGTCTTAGCGCCTTTTTCTATGATGTTTGAGGTTCCAAAAGGAATTTTAACAGCCTGTGTGGCACCTATTGTGGTGGGGCTTGTTTACCTAGCATTAAGGCGAATTAGGCGTCAGATTACGCATTAACTTTAATCACTCTTGACGTGACCAAGTTTGGCTAGCAACATTGCCTTCATGACAGATATTTTCAGCGCCCGCCATTTGCTTGACCACTTGGTCTCTTTTCCAACCGTAAGTTCAGATACAAATCTGCCATTGATATATTTTGTGCGCGATTACTTCGAGCAACATGGGATTGATAGCCTCGTAATCCCAAATGAAGACGGTACCAAAGCCGGGCTTGTCGCGCAGGTAGGCCCTAACGTGGCTGGAGGCGTTGCCCTGTCGGGGCACTCGGATGTGGTCCCTGTAGAGGGACAGGATTGGTCTACCGATCCTTGGAGTGTGGTTGAGAAAGGGGGGCGGCTTTATGGGCGTGGTACCTGCGATATGAAGGGATTTGTAGCGCTGGCAATTGCGGCTTTGGTCAAAGCCAAATCAATGAATTTGCAGCGACCAATACAATTTGCGCTGTCCCGTGACGAAGAAGTGGGCCTTTTAGGCGCACCAGACGTAGCACAAGGTTTGCTAGAAAATTTTGCCAAAGTGGCTGCGGTAGTAGTGGGTGAACCCACAGAGATGCAGGTGGTGACGGGCCACAAAAGCTGTGACGATGTTCAATTTCATGTGCGCGGCCATGAGGTGCATTCGTCCCGCTTGCATGAAGGTGTATCGGCGGTGATGTGTGCAGCACGGTTTGTAGAATGGGTACGGCAGCAAAATATTGAAAGCCAAGCTAGAACGCCGTCTGCGACGGCGGCGCTCTATGATCCCCCTTTTACCACGTTGCATGTTGGTATGATCAATGGGGGGACAGCACATAACATCACGGCAAAGGACTGTTATTTTTCAATTGATCTGCGTTGTGTCGGTGACGAGCGCACCGAAGATTGGCTTAAAAAAATCCAACATCAGGTGGATATTATTGAGGGTGAAATGCAAAGGGTTCACCCTGACACCTTTTTCAATTTTCAAGTGATGCGTGGCCCTGCGGTGGTTCCTGAGATAGATGGACAAGCTGAGACTTTGGCACGCAGATTGACTGGTGACAATGGCAGCCACACAGTGGCCTATGGGACTGACGGCGGGCATTTCCAAAAGCAGGGGTTTTCTGTGGTGATTTGTGGCCCTGGTAATATTGCACAGGCTCATCAACCAGATGAGTTTATTGAGTTGTCAGAGTTTGAGGCCGGCGCGCAGATGCTGGAGCGTTTGCTAGAGAGCCTACAAACAGCTTAACCGCCAGTATGGCTCATATGGCGGGACATTTTCCCGCCCTCATTGCCACGCGAATAGTCAAAGTCATGTCCTCGAGGCTTGTTACTAATGGCTGCACGAATAGCGTCTTCGAGGACCTCGTTTCCTTCAGACGCCCGCAAAGGTTCACGTAAATCTGCGCTGCCTTCTTGACCTAAGCAGGTGTAAATTTCACCGGTACAGGTGACGCGTACGCGATTACAACTTTCACAGAAATTATGAGTTAGGGGCGTAATTAGCCCAACACGTTGCCCAGTTTCCTCAATCCGCAGGTACCGAGCGGGGCCGCCGGTGCGATCTGGTAGGTCCGTCAAAGTATATCGTGTGGCCAATTGTTCTTGAAGATCGCTCAAATCCCAATATTGACCCACGCGGTCTTCCTCGCCCAAGTCACCCATCGGCATAACCTCAATAAAGGTGAGATCCATATCGCGCGCGGCACAAAAGGCCGTCAGGTCAAACAATTCACTCTCATTGAAATCTTTCAGCGCAACTGCATTCAGCTTCACTTTAAGCCCAGCCTCCAATGCTGCATCAATACCACGCAAAACATTACTTAATTTGCCCCAACGTGTGATTTCTGCAAATTTAGCCTCGTCTAATGTATCAATTGAAATATTGATCCTGCGCACGCCAGCTTCATGAAGATCATTGGCGAAGCGATGCAATTGGCTACCGTTTGTGGTAAGCGTTAACTCTTCAAGGGCACCACTTTGCAAATGGCGTGACATGCCTTGAAAAAAAGACATAATATCACGACGTACTAATGGTTCACCGCCTGTAATCCTTAACTTGCGCACACCGAGGCCAATGAAACTTGTGCACAAACGGTCCAGCTCTTCTAAGGTAAGCAGATCGCGTTTGGGTAAAAAGGTCATATTTTCCGACATACAATAGACGCAGCGGAAGTCACAACGATCGGTCACAGAAAGACGCAAGTAGGTAATTGCGCGGGCGAAAGGATCAATCAATGGGGCGTTCATGCATAAGGCGTAGCGTTGTAGTTGCCTTATCACAAGTGTGTTTTGGCTAGAACTTTCACACCGCAGCCATAAGATTGCGTAATATACAGTTTTATTAGATAATTTTTTTTGCACATGATATAAATTTTTTTGCTCTTAGTTCGGCAATGGCCATTATATTATTTAAATATTCGAAAATGCGAAGTATGGAACTGGGGCCTATTTTACGGTTGTGGGCAGGCATGAGGGAGGGTTTGAGCAGGAAATGATAGCTAAAGTGGCGAAGTAACTGTCGCCATATATGGCGCCAAAATGGGTGCGGGCTCTGACTGAGCTGCCTATGATCGCTATGGGCAAAATTGGTCAGACGGCTCTTAGGGAAATGGCCGCCCAAGAGCTTGGGCCAGTACAAACAACCGGATAGCCGAGGCCAGGCCTAGATTAATGCCGCGCGCATGGTCAATTTCGACGGCCAAAGCATTGATCGCTTTGCCCTGGTTTTGGGCAATGCGCAGAAATTCCAACCAAAACTCATCTTCTAGCGAGACACTGGTGCGGTGGCCATCCAAGGTGAGGGAACGTTTTTTGGGCCGCTCCATTAAGGCTCTCGCTTATGTTGTTCTAGGTGGTGTGCCTCGGCTTTGACCTGCGCCTCTTGAGCCTCTTTTTCGGCTTTGGTCCGGCCAAACTTCACAGCGTTTGCCTCAGCGCGGGTGGTGTCGTCTGCCCGCGCTTTGGCTTTGCGAAATTTGTTGAGATTGACCGGGGGGCTCATTTTGGTCCGATCATCAGCTCTGGGCGGACAACCCGGTTGAACGTGGCCTCATCGACAAAGCCTAAGGCGATAGCCTCTTGCTTCAATGTGGTTCCATTTTTATGGGCGGTTTTGGCTACTTTGGTAGCATTGTCATAGCCGATTTCTGGGGCCAAAGCCGTGACCAGCATCAGGCTTTCGCGCATCAGCTTTTCGATCCGATCCCGATCAGCTTGGATGCCCACAACGCAATTATCGGTAAAAGCTTTGGCCGCATCACCCAATAATTTCATGGACTGCAATACGTTATAGGCAATCATGGGCTTGTAGACGTTGAGCTCAAAATGCCCTTGGCTACCGGCAAAGCCAACTGCTGCATCATTGCCCAGCACATGGGCGCAGACCTGTGTAAGGGCTTCACATTGGGTGGGGTTTACCTTGCCGGGCATAATCGAGCTGCCGGGTTCATTCTCCGGCAACATCAATTCGCCCAAACCACAGCGTGGACCTGAGCCCAAAAGACGTATGTCATTGGCAATTTTGAACAGGCTCACAGCCGCAGTTTTTAAAGCGCCGGACATTTCCACCATAGCGTCATGGGCTGCAAGAGCTTCAAATTTATTTGGTGCGGTCACGAAGGGCAGGCCGGTAATATCTGCCATATACTGGGCAACCATCGGCCCCCAACCCTCAGGCGTGTTCAGCCCGGTGCCAACTGCCGTACCACCCTGAGCAAGTTCATAAATATTCGGTAAGGCCGCTTCAACGCGCCGGATGGCCATGGCAACTTGATGGGTGTAGCCGGAAAACTCTTGGGCCAAAGTCAAAGGGGTTGCATCCATCGTATGGGTGCGGCCAATTTTGATAATCCCGTCAAACTCTTTGGTTTTGGCTTGTAGAGCTTGGTGCAAGCCTCGCAAGCCTGGAAGTGTTACATCCCGCGCAGTCATGGCGGTTGCGATGTGCATAGCGGTTGGGAAAGTGTCGTTGGATGATTGGCCCATGTTGCAATGATCGTTAGGGTGCACTGGGTCTTTGGATCCGATAACACCGCCCATCATTTCAATGGCGCGATTGGCGATCACTTCATTGGCATTCATATTAGATTGTGTGCCAGAGCCTGTTTGCCAAACTACCAGCGGAAAGTGATCGTCTAGCTGGCCGGTGACCACCTCATTTGCGGCGTCCTGAATTGCTTTACCCTTATCGGCCGGCAATTTACCCAAGCGTGTGTTGGCCTTGGCGCAGGCCTGTTTAATCACTCCAAGCGCGCGGACGATGGCCACAGGTTGTTTTTCCCAACCAATTGGAAAATTAATCAATGAGCGCTGCGTTTGAGCTCCCCAATATTTTTCCGAAGGAACTTCAAGCGGGCCAAAGCTGTCTGTCTCTGTACGTGTTACGGTCATGGGATCCCCTTTCGCTATTTGTGAAAGGTTTACTCACGCAGGGCTAAGGGCGCAATGAGCTCTATACCAGTTTCACTATTTTCTGAAGCTGTCCAGGCTAACAACCTGGCCGTCGGTCTTAGGTTTGTCGCTCGGCTCTGCATTTTCATGCATTGGTGCTTCTGCAACGGACAGAGCTGTGTCGTTTGCATCGTTAGTCTCTTCTTCGGGTTGTTCAAAGCGTAATCCAAATTCAACTGAAGGATCCACAAATGTCCTTAGAGCCATGAAAGGGATATAAAGCGGCTCAGGGTTGTCGCCAAAATTGAGGGTGATTGAGAAACCATCATCTGTGACCTCAAGATTATCAAACCAATGCTGCACAACGATTGTCATCTCATCGGGATAGCGGTCTGACAGCCAGTCTGCGATTTCTACCTCCGGGTGCATAGTGTCAAAGGTGATGAAGAAATGGTGATCCCCGGGCAATTTACCCGCGCTGGCGATATCTTGCAGCAAGCGTTTGATGAGGCCACGCATCGCATCGTGCATCATATTGCCATAATCGATCATTCTTACCACCACTAAACCTGTTCAATTCTAACATTCACTTTAAGGTATTTAGCGGGAAACAAAAGAGTGAGTGAGCGGTTAGAGGAAAGAAATTGCAGCTGACACAACCGCCATAGCCGGCAAAATCCAAAGGATGTCCCATTTGCGCCAAATCAGCAGGATAGCCGCGATGGCGGAGAGGCTAAAAGCCAAGCCATCAACAGAGTGCCATTGGGGCAAGGATATATTGAAGGGCCCAAGTGCAAGGCTGGCATGTGCCGCAAACCAAATTTGACCTGCAAACCAGATGGAGATGCTGGCAATTACCCCGACCACAGCTGCTGTGACTCCCGCCAAACCACGCGCTAACCATGCCACGGCCATCAGCCTCTCGAGATGGGGTGCAAATAAAAATATCCACAAAAAGCAGGGGATAAAGGTCACCCAAAGGGTCAGCAGACCAGCCAGCAGAGCCAACCCAATACCGCCCGCGTGATAACCTGCCAAAAAGCCCACAAATTGTGTGACCAATATCAGTGGGCCCGGTGTGGTTTCTGCGAGCCCCAAAGAATCCACCATTTGCTGCGCGGTGATCCAATGCAGATCGGCTACGGCGGTTTGACCCAAATAGCCCAAAACCGCATAGGCGCCACCGAAAGTTACCACCGCAAGTGTTGAAAACACCATTGCTACTTTGGTTAAAAACACATCTTTGAGAAGCCACAGCATGGCGAAGGGCGCTGCCCAAAGTGCGGCCAGGAGGATTGATGTGGTCGCAGTGGAGTGTGACCCCTTTATCATCTGGCCTGCGGGATGGCCCGCACCAGGCAGAACTAACGTGCCCCAAATCGCGGCCACAAGCACCACTGCGGGAAAGGGCAGATCTGCAATCGACATGGCGCAAAAGCTGCTGGCGGCCATGGCCCAAGCCATCGGTGTGAACAAAGCACGTTTGGAGATTTTGAGCAGTGCTTGCACCACTATGGCCACCACACAGGCTTTTATCCCCATAAAAGCCTCAAGGATCAACGGGTTTTGCCCAAATTTTACATAGGCAAGAGCCAGCGCAAAAACCACTAAAGCGCCGGGCAAGATAAACAAGCTACCGCCAATCAAGCCGCCGCGCACCCCATGCATCCGCCATCCCACATAGGTGGCCAATTGCATCGCCTCTGGTCCGGGCAGCAACAAGCAAAAGGACAGGGCGCGCAGAAAATCCGCTTGAGAAATCCAGCCGCGTTTGTCGACCAGCTCATCTTGCATCAAGGCAATTTGAGCCGCTGGCCCACCAAAGGACAAAAGCCCGATCTTGCCAGCAACTGCGGTAAATTCTGGCAATGAGACTTGAGGGTTTGTGAGGTTTTGGCGTGTCATTCTTTGCCCCTTTTCCAAGAAATGGCTTAAGGTGACAAATGGCACAAGACAATATTTACGAGTATTGGCCGTTACGAGGACTGTTTTGTCGCAAAAGTGGATGACCTTGGGCTAAAATAGGCTAAACCGCCCATGACTTGTCAGCGAGGTTTACACATGACTTTACTCTTGGGCGTCGACACTGGCGGCACATATACGGATGCAGTTCTGATCCGTGATGAGGCTCATGTTATCGTCAGCGCGAAGTCCTTGACCACCCGGGCAGATCTGTCGCTGGGCATTGGCGCAGTCGTGCGTGATATTTTGGCGCAGGCTCAAGTGTCCCCTGATGACATCTCACTGGCGTCATTGTCCACCACCTTGGCCACCAATGCCTTGGTAGAAGGGCAGGGTGGCCGCGTGGGGCTGATTTATATCGGCTTTGATACGCGCAATCTTGTGACCCATGGGTTGCAAGAGGCGCTCAAGGGAGATCCGGTGATTGCACTGCGTGGTGGCCATGATCACTCAGGCTCTGAAGTGGCACCTTTGGATGAGGCTGCCCTGCGCGATTGGTTGGCCCAAGACCAAGGAGTGTCGGGCTTTGCTGTGGCGGCGCAATTTGCCACACGAAACCCTGCGCACGAACAGCGCGCCACAGAGATAATTATCCAGACCACCGGCCGCCCGGTCAGTGCCTCACATCACCTGTCTTCAAAATTGAACGGACCTAAGCGTGCGCTTACCGCAGTTCTGAATGCACGTTTGATTGGCTTGACCCATAAGTTAATTGGGCGCGCAGAAGATATTTTGCAAGATATAGGCATCACAGCGCCCTTGATGGTGGTGCGTGGAGATGGGGCTTTGATCTCTTCTAGCATGGCGAAGCGACGCCCTATTGAAACCATTTTAAGCGGTCCTGCGGCCAGTATTGTCGGCGCGCGCTGGATGACAGGGCTGGATCATGCTCTAGTGTCAGACATTGGCGGCACCACCACGGACATTGCACTATTGCGCAACGGGCGGCCAGAGATTGACCCCGCCGGCGCACAGGTGGGCCCGTACCGCACCATGGTGGAAGCCGTGGCGATGCGGACCACGGGGTTGGGCGGTGACAGTGAAGTGCATTTCATCTTGCATGGCCTTGCAGGTGGAATTTTCTTGGGTCCCAAACGGGTTTTGCCGGTTTCTTTGATTGCTCATGAGGCTCCAGAGGTGGTGTTTCCGGCACTTGACAGACAGCTGCGTGCGGTGATGCCAGGCGAATATGATGGCCAATTTGTACGCGCGGTTGCCGGCGTCGATTCTGGTGGGCTAAGCGTGCGCGATCAGGCGTTGTTTGATCGGATAGGTCTGGGTACCCATCCAATAGATCAAGTACTAAAAACTCGGGTTGAAGCCTTTTCGGTCCAGCGTTTGGTATCTCGCGGTTTGGTGCAAGTGTCGGGTGTTACGCCCTCAGATGCTAGCCATGCGTTGGGTCTACTAGATGCTTGGGACAGGGAAGCGGCCGTGATGGCGCTTAAACTTTTTGGCCGCCGCAGAACTGGGGCTGGCGATCCATTAGCTACAGAACCGGTTGATTTAGCCCAGATGATTTTAGATCAACTGACATTCCAAACGACTCAGGCCCTTCTTGCGGCTGCCTTTGCTGAGGACCAGGGCTCCTATGATGGGGCACCAGTGGATTTGGCAAAACATGAGCTATTGCAGCGTGGTTTGGCGCGATCTGAGGGGTTAGTGAAGATAGAGGCCAGCTTGAATGTAGATGTGATAGGCCTTGGAGCCTCTGCCGCCACCTATTATCCTGCCGTGGGGCGCAGGCTGCATTGCAAGGTCACTCTGCCGGAACATGCCGCAGTGGCTAATGCGATTGGTGCAGTAGTTGGCCGTATCACAATGCGACGCTCAGGGACTGTGACTGCGCCATCAGAGGGCGTTTACCGTGTGCATTTTAGCGATGAGCCCAAGGATTTCATTTCTGAAGATGAAGCATTGCAGGCTTTGGAGGATAGGCTCTCCATAGCAGTTTTGGCGGATGCACAAGAGAGTGGCAGCGAAGATGTGCAGGTGTCTGCACAGCGCGACATCAAACGCGCACAGGCCAAGGCGCGAGACGTGTTCATCGAAGCTACAATCTATGTAGAAGCGGCCGGGCGGCCAAGGGTTTCGCTTTAGAAATAAATCAAAAAATTCATTCTAACTTAGCATTAAATATCTTTTTGGTTAGTATGGAATTTATATTTAAAACTGTGATGAGCTGGTTGTTAAAATAAATTTTTAACTTAAAACTAAGTTTTGGTGCAAGTGAGTTGTACTGATATCTCAGCATGATATGATCTTATAGATCATGGCTAAACTTAATCCATACCGTCCGTTTACTCCGAACCCTGACATGGTTGCGCGCTGCCCGGATATTACGGGAAACGAAATTAACGGTGTTGGAGAGACTGAACCACGTCGCCCTGTGCCAGTGTTTTGGGCTCCTAATCCAGAGGATATCGCATTTGGAGAAGTACAAAAATGGTTCTATATGTGTCAGCCTGATAGTCCAGATATGGTCGCAGAGCGCGCCAAGCGGCAGGCCGTACTCGATTCTATTCTCCCCGATGTGAACCCTGTCACAGTAGAGCAATCAGCAAATGCCTGGACCTCTTCACTTGACCGGTTTGTGGGGTCTGGAGATTGTGAGATGGTTGGCGCCACCGCAATGAAGCCTGAATGGCTTTTTGAAGGTCAAAAAACAGAATTTGAGAGGGTAATCATGCTGGGGGTTAACCATGATTACGACGAATTAAAATATGCGCCAGAATTTCGTGCAGGTGTGGAGGTAGTGCGTCAGTATGGGCGGGCGGCAGCAGTAGCCAAAAAGATTACCGCGTGGCTACTAGAGCAGGGTTGGAATGCTGAAGCTGTAACGGGACCGATGGCTGGAAAGTTAGTGATGATCCCGCCAGCGTTGGAGTGTGGTTTTGGAGAGTTAGGTAAACATGGGTCCTTGATTAACCCAGAATTTGGATCTTCTTTTCGATTGTCAGCAGTCCTTACAAACGCGCCGTTTGCTGATACGCCTAAGCGGGAATTTGGGATTGATGAGTTTTGTTCCAAGTGCCGTATTTGCGAAGATGCATGTCCACCCATCGCTATTGAGCCAGATAAAAAAGTGGTGCGTGGTGTCGAACGTTGGTATGTCGATTTCGATAAATGCATTCCATATTTCACCGAAAACTCTGGCTGCGCAATTTGTATTATAGAATGTCCATGGTCACTGCCTGGTGTTGGCATTAACCTAGCACAAAAACTAGCGAAACGATCAGCGCGCGATAAAACCGATTGAAATGGAATTAACGATTATTCTACTTAACAAGTAGGACTTTCTCAGAAGATTTTTATTTACTTAATTTAAAATAGTGAAAGTGGAGGTTTCTGTTGCCAGGTACCTCCGAACCCCGCCTGACGCTGCTAGGCGACAGGGCTTAAGTGTTCAATGTCTCGAACTGCTTACGCAGCCAAAGCCATTGGAGCTTTGTTGTCATTTGCAACTAGCTATATTGAACCGATAACGGTGGTATCTCACCGAGCCAAAGCTTACCCCTTTAGACGTCCGTCGATCCTATTTCAGCCCCATCTGTCCTCAAATGAAGGAGGTAGTGGTGGAGCTGCCGGGTACCGCCCCCGGGTCCGATCCGTGTATTACGAGCGCGTTTATGACCATAGTCCCGAAGGACAACATTATTATAATGTGCTTTGGTAAGGAATGAAAGGGGGCCATGTTCTATGGATTTTGTTTATTTTGGTGACCGCTTTTTGCATTGCTACCCTTCGTAAGTCCAGGATCAGCCGCTGACTGGCTCTGGTCCTTGGTGGGAAAGCGCGCTAGCACTGCTTTGTAATTATAATCTCGGAGAGACCAATGTTTAACGCACTTGTTGTTGAGAAGACTGAAATGGGTACCCATGCTGCGGTTCGTGAAATCTCATATGAGGATTTGCCGGCTGGTGATGTGACTGTTGCGGTAGAATATTCCACGGTCAATTATAAAGATGGTCTATGTGTCGGCCCCGGTGGCGGTTTGGTGCGGAACTATCCACATGTGCCAGGTATTGATTTTGCGGGGATAGTAGAGAGTTCAGACGATCCTCGTTACAAAGTGGGTGATGCGGTTGTGCTTACTGGCTGGCGCGTGGGTGAAAAGCATTGGGGTGGCTATTCGCAAAAAGCGAGGGTTAAGGCCGATTATTTAGTGCCGCTTCCAAAAGAGTTAAGCACTCGCCAAGCGATGGCCGTGGGGACCGCGGGTTTCACGGCGATGTTAGCAGTTATAGCTTTGGAGGACCACGGATTGCGTCCGGGGCAGGCGCCAGTTTTAGTTACTGGGGCCGCAGGGGGGGTTGGCTCGGTTGCCACAGCAATTTTGGCAAATTTGGGCCATGAGGTTGCGGCCGTGACTGGGCGCCCAGAGGCAGCAGATTATCTGAAGGGACTTGGGGCTAATCAAATTGTCGCCCGGTCAGATATTAATGAAACCACCAAGCGACCGCTTGAGGCGGAGACCTGGTCTGGCTGTGTGGATGCTGTGGGTGGCGATATGCTGGCACGGGTTCTAGGGCAGATGGCCTATGGTGCCTCAGTGGCTGCAGTTGGTTTGGCTGGTGGCGCTGGGCTACCAACCACTGTGATTCCGTTCCTGCTGCGTGGTGTGAACTTACTGGGTATCGACAGTGTGATGCAGCCATTTGAAAACCGTAAAAGAGCGTGGGCCCGGATAGCCAAAGATCTGCCAATGGACAAGCTAGAAGGCATGATTACGCAAGCGACTTTGGCAGATTTGCCAAGTTTGGGGAAAGACATCCTCAAAGGCCAAGTGCAAGGCCGTGTGGTTGTAGACGTAAATGCATAAAATTAAACAAGTAATGCCTTTTTGATTTCTAAAATAAGACCTATATGATTGATCTCAAAAGATTTTCAAACAACACTATTCCCTAGGATCTAGGCCCAGGGGATTTTTTATATCAAGGACAAATCTATGCAACTCGATCTTGAATTTATCCGCCAGCAGTTTCCTGCGTTTGATGTACCTGCACTAGAAGGACAATCATTTTTTGAAAATGCTGGTGGCTCTTATACCTGTGCACAGGTGCAGGACCGATTGTTTCGATTTTACCGTGAGCGTAAGGTGCAACCCTACGCCCCTTACGAGGCCTCGCGCTTGGGTGGTGCGGAGATGGATGAAGCCCGCACGCGATTGGCTGCTATGCTGGGAGTTGAGACCGATGAGTTGAGCTTTGGCCCATCAACCACGCAAAACACCTATGTCTTGTCGCAGGCCGTGGCGCAGTGGCTGAAGCCGGGTCAGTCTATCATTGTTACAAACCAAGACCACGAGGCCAACTCTGGCCCCTGGCGCCGTTTGGCCGAAAGCGGGATCACAGTAAAGGAATGGTGCATCAACCCTGAAACTGGGCTTTTGGATCTACAAGATTTAAAGTTGCTGCTGGGCGATGATGTGCGCATGGTTTGTTTTCCGCATTGCTCAAATGTTGTGGCTGCTGTGAACCCTGTGGCTGAGATTACAGCTATGGTTCGAGCAGCTGGAGCTTACAGCTGTGTGGATGGGGTCAGCTATGCGCCACATGGCTTTCC
>Ga0302138_10000786_pt1 | contig 15964 bp, 12 predicted proteins | sample CBN3_321_MG_FD_203110 | JGI IMG/M metagenome (GOLD analysis project Ga0302138, IMG submission 203110) | Marine microbial communities from Western Arctic Ocean, Canada - CBN3_surface | ecosystem: Environmental > Aquatic > Marine > Oceanic | place: Canada: Western Arctic Ocean | collected 2017-09-15 | reverse complement strand
TTACAATGGGACAATATAAAAATGTTGGCTGATATCAAATGGGGCGGAAAACGAGAAAGGCAGAAGAGTTCGCGAATGAAACGGACCCCCTTGACGACCTCAAAGGAAAATGGTACACCTCTTTCCTCACCAATCTGCCTACCTTGGAACAAATTGTCACTCTCACCGGCATCCTGGGTGTGATTCTCGTTCTCCTGCCGATGTGGTTCCCGCTCGCCTTCCCCGTGGCTATGGTGGGCGAGGTCTTATGGGCGCTGTTCATGGTAGTGCCTTTGATTCTGGTGGTTTTTATTATCAGGCTGATTCCAGCAATGGTTTGCGATGTAAAGGTTCCGTTCATCGGCACAGGGCCGTTCCTCCCCAAGTGGGGGACCTTGTTGTTCGGCGATAGCAAGAAGTGGTTTATGGGGAGCACCGAGCTCACCGTCGTCGCCGACTTGTTTCTGAAGATCGCATGCAATATTTTCACCATCATCGGTAGTATCAGCGACAAGCTTGACAAAGAGTTCTTTGATTCCCTTAAAAACCCTCTGGGCACAGTAGCCCTCACGCTGATCAGAATGTTTCGCTCTCTGGTCTCGGCTGTAGGCGTTCTTGTGCAGGGCGTTTCCAGCATATGTACCGTTGACCCCATCACTCCGTTGACTGAATTCTTTGACTACTTCGTTGCGCCGCTCTCAGACGGCATGAGAGCGATTTTCGAATTGTTTGTTGACATTTGCGGGAAGGAAGTCATGCCCCAAAGCTCGTTCAAAGAAGTCACCAAGGGAATATTGAAGCTGTGTGGCACCACCATCGGGATGAATGACATCACCATTGCCCAGGGCCAGATTCTGGACACCAACATTGGTATCGACCTCCCCGATTCCATGAACGCGGCCGGAATCGGTGACATTTCGCAGAAAGTCGAGATTCCCGGAGGCCCTATCACCATTCCAGCGTCTGGTATACCGGACATTAATTTCGGCGGTATTCTCGGCCCAATCTGCGACGGTGCCGAGAATTTGGACGCTGACGGGATTGATGAGAAGCTCGCCGGAATGTTCCCGTCATTCAAAGTTGGCAACATGCTTGGGGACGACATGAACCCTGACGGTACCGTCGCGGATTCATCCAACGGGTTGTGCAAAGCAATGCAGAACTTAGCCGCAAGTTTCCCCAGCAGCGACAGGATCAAGAGGATGGACCCGAAGATGGATATGTCCGAAATACTCGGAGGCAAAAAGGGAGCCATATGCACCGGCCTGGCCACCGCCGCCGCCTCGTTCGACGAGTTCAATGGAGACATCATACGCGGAGAATGCAAGGTGCGAAAGTGGATGGGCGGTCAGGTCGAGACTCTCCCCCCCGACAGGGTTAAGAAACGGCGCGACACGCCACTGGCCAGAGGCGACAGCGTTTCTGCAAACCCAATGCACCCCAACATGACCCCGGCGGCCGGCGAGAAGGAGATCTGGGCGTCTGCGGTGATCGAACAGGTGCTCGACAACGGGGACGTCCAGGTCAAGTACTTAGGCCTACCGACCTGGCTGTGCGACGAGCCCAGACGCAAGCCGGAAAATGTTGTGTGGAAGGTTCTCACCGACATTGTCGATGATATCAAAGTTTAAGTTTGAAATCACGACAGCCGTTTGCACGGCCGAAAAAATGTTGCGCTTAGGTAAAGGATGCTACCTAGAATGTTTGATATGTCTGTGCTTCTGGCCGCAATGGTCATATTGGCGCTGCTGGTGCTGAGTGTTCAGCGCTTCAGTCAGACCATCATGTTTCCAAGCAATATACTCGGGGATATATATGGAGAGGGCCCAGCATTTGAGACCGATCCCCGAATGATATCGATACCCTTCCCGGGTTTCAGCCTAACGGATCTGGGGGAGGCTCTCGGAGACGCCGCCGAAGACACCGTCAAGGCTCTCGGAGACGCCGCCGAAGTCACCGGCAGGGCTCTCGGAGGCGCCGCCAAAACCAGGGCCGGCAGGGCTCTCGGAGGCGCCGCCAAAACCACCGGCTGGGCTCTCGGAGGCGCCGCCAAAACCACCGGCTGGGCTCTCGGAGGCGCCGCCAACACCACCGGCAGGGCTCTCGGAGGCGCCGCCAACACCACCGGCAGGGCTCTCGGAGGCGCCGCCGAAGTCACCGGCGAGGCTCTCGGAGACGCCGCCGAAGCCACCGGCAATTTCATCGGGTCCCTCTCCCCGTGGTGATACTGGGCAAGCTCAGGGCCTCTCGTAACTACTGGGCAAGCTCGGGGACGACATCGGCAACCTGTTCGGGTCAAACAGTCAACCCAACACGAAGAATTACCCCCGCGAGGACACGTCGCAGAACCGCAGTATGGTCAAGATGATATCGATGTACCCGCCATTGAAGACGCTGAAAGACTCGCAGAGGCAGACGCTACAGGAATGGGAGTACAGCGACGCCTGCTCCGGACAGCAATCGCTCGCGTATCGCACGTCGTTGGAAATCTGCGATTATTACAACGGCACCGTCAGACTTGATACCCCCAACGGTGTGAGCGTATGCAACACGGGGTGGAAGTGCGAGGGCTACAATTTCATGGGCAAGCGCATTGACGGAAATTGCAACGACAACACGGCCTACAAAACTCAGTTCCAGATGACCTGCGACGACGACGGGAGCTTTAACATCACAGGGTCGACCCCGTACTGGCATATTTACAGTTCCGACAACAATGTGTGGATGTATCTTGAGGCGGGGAACGGCTACAATGTGAACAGGAAGCCGGGTAGGGGAAACTCCGGAGACAATAACGACACCCGTGTTGTAATCCGTGAGGAGTCAGGCAGAGTCGTCGATTTCGGTGAAGTGAAGGCATATACTCCTTACTTCATTCAAAGTTTCGCCCATCAGTCGGCGTGGCTCGGTTGCGACGAACCCTATAGGGCACAGTTCTCCGAGAAGGATTCTTCGGAAGAACTAAAATCGGTGTCAAAGCTAGAGGCAAAGAAGTGGGAATTCACCGGGGGCAATAAGATAAAACTCAGTGACCATTCTGGTTACTACATACGTGCAGGCAAGGAATATGGAGACCTATGGAAGGCAAAGAAAAGCACGAAAGGGGCTGTCTCATTTAAATTGTGGCATCCGAAAAACAATGACTTCGAGGCAGTTGAGGGGGGCGAGACGGTCGTCAATCTGACGGGCTTGGGCGGCACCAATAATACTAAAAAAGAAAGTACAAGTAGTACTTTTTCTTGGGGCTCCTTAAACAGTCAACCTACTTTGCCAAGTCAACCTACTTTGCCAAGTCTACCTAGGTTGCCTTTTTAACTTTGGTTTAAAAGAGTGTAGCAACTGTATATATAAACCATTCAACAATGTCCAAACTCTGCCTCCACCACATCGACGGGCGCTGCCGCTTCGGCGAGGAGTGCAAGAAGACCCACCTCGAAAAGAAATGCCGCTTTTGGTTTTGCCGGGGCAAGTGTGAGCGCGAAGCCTGTGGGTTCAGCCACGAGCTGCCCGACGGCATCGAGAGGCCGGAGCCGTTCCCGAAGCCGACCCGGGATCGCACCAAGAGCTCACGAAAGAAGAACACGCAGTCGTTCGAAGCGAGTCACGAAGTGCCCGATATGACCGTCCGTTTCAACGAGACGCGCATCGGCGCCGGCGATATCTCGATTTTGGACGGCAAATTCTCGGACCAGACGTACAAGGATCTCAAGAACGAGATTGACAGCGTCAAAGAGTCGCAGCCCGACTTGCTGAAGCTGTGGCACGGCGACACTCACTACATTGCCGACGACAAGATGAATTGGAAGGCCAGCTGCCCCACCTTCGACAAAGTGGTGTCTCAGATCGCCGACCGGTTCTCGATGGACGTCAAGGCCACGCGCTTCAATTGGTACGCCGACGGCTACGAGTGGAAGCCCTACCACCACGACGCGGCCGCCGTGAAGAAGGACAAGGCTGCGACCCAGAACTTCACCGTGGGAGTGTCGTTTGGCGGCACGCGTGACATCTCGTTCCGGCATGCACGCGGTAGCGCAACGGTCAACTTCCCGATGGCCGACGGCATGGTGTACGCGTTCGGCAAGGACATGAATATCAAGTGGCGCCACGGAGTGCCTCAGCTTCCGCCCAGTGTGGCCGCCGACGCCTTGCCGCGCATCAGCATCATCCTCTGGGGATGGGTCGAACCGACGAAATGATAAGAGAGAAAACCAACAACAAAAAGGGTGGGGGGTTCGCCTGGCTCGCCAAGACGGAGGTATGCTATAGATTCGTCTTGCAATGCTACGTAGCACGAGTGCCTAAGAACGCGTCCATTTGGCTCTCCCAGGCCGTGTTGTCTTTTTCCAATATGATGTAGTAGAGTCGAGGGTAGTGGTTGTAGAGGTCGAAGTGTATCTTCAGTATGCTGTCGAGACTGAGGTACTCCCTCGACAGCTCCACCGACCGGCGCATCCGGCGACACTTGTCCCTAATTTTCTCGTCCGTCCATGGGGCGGATGGAAACTCCTTGTTCAGACATTCTAGGATGTAGACGGAATCCATCTTTGTGTTCTGCCTTCATACAGAGTTTATCTCCTAATTGGTATCGATATTCCGGAAATGGGCGAGTTTAATATATGCGGCACTCTCAATAGCAAACAATGTTCGAATTCATCAAGAACATGACATCCTTCGGAGCCGGCCCGCGCTCATTCACCATCGTCCGAGCCAAGCGCGCCGGCAAGAACCTGTCTGTCAAGAAGGAGGGGCGTTACATGTCGACCACGCCTTCGGGCGCAGCGGGCAAGATGAACACGCAACTGTGCCGCCAGCACAACATCAAAGGTGCGGCCACTGTCTACGTCACGCTGCGCGAAACCACGGCCGGTAGCAAGAAGAACATGTACTCTTACAGAGTTCAGCGCAGCGCCCTCGCCGAGCCCCGCCAGCTCAAGGGGAGAACTATCAAGTTCGCCGTCAAGGTCACCTCGAACCCGGGCGTACAGTATTCTGCCGGCTCGGGCTCCAGCGGCAAGTCGTCGTCCGGCAGCAAGTCGTCCCGCTCGGGCTCTAAGAGCAGTTCGCGCAAGTCGTCGTCCGGCAGCAAGTCGTCCAGCTCGGGATCTAAGAGCAGTTCGCGCAAGTCGTCGTCCGGTAGCAAGTCGTCGTCTGGCTCGAGCTCTAAGAGCAGTTCGCGCAAGTCGTCGTCCGGCAGCAAGTCGTCCAGCTCGGGCTCTAAGAGCAGTTCGCGCAAGTCGTCGAGCTTCGGGTGGATGTGGTAAATGAAGTATGCAAAAGTCAAAAGTACAGTACTCACGAGTACAGTATTTTCGTGTTTTAGTTGGTTATAAATATATATATTTTCCGTTTCGTTTTGTTGCGTTTTTGTTAAGCCTTAGGTGTAGGCCCTTCACCACCTCAAACACACAGAGAGAGACCATGGGATCCTCTACTGACAAGAAAATTATCACCATGATGGGCGAGATTGTAGACAAGCTCGATGCGATCGAGAAACGGATTGCTCAGATCGAGGCGGGCCCTGAGGCCCTGGCTAGGCTCGTTGCTGAGAAGCCCAAGAAGCCGACGAAAGCCCTTGAATTATACGAAGCTATGGTTTCGAAGACCTCCTTTGATTCGCTTCCCGAAGAAATGAAGCGCAATACCATCAATTTCCTACGGGTGCATGATGGAGCTGGAATGGTAACAGTCGACAAACACACCTCTGCGTCCGTAACGAAGGTGATGAGGCTAATGCTGGGCGCTGAGTTATACGAAGCTATAGGGCTTCTGGAAACGAACCCTTCGCTGGCTCTGTTTCGCGTCAAGGGATGCATCAGAGGCGCTGACGTGAACGCAATGGTGCGGCCTTGGAGAAGCCGTAGCGTTGGTCGCGCGACTCTACTGACTCACTTAATCGGACATAAGTTCAGACCGGACCACTCTAGCAAAAAAGAGATTACCGAGGGACACCTTCGGTACCTTGGAGATGTAAAGGTGAATCTTTGGAAGGCTGTAGATAAAAACAGGCACGAAATCATCAAGTTATTTATAAGCAATGGTGCTACAATTGACCAAAATATCGTAGACCTGGCTCTCAATATGCTGGATTATTATACAGTCCAGCTCCTAGACGATGCACTTGATGCACGGGGACTTGACCTCGATATGGACGGACAAAGGATAGATATCCGTTCAACAATATTCGATAGGGGCTACGCGTACCAATTCGACCCCAAGGATGGGGATCCTTGCAACCCTTATATGGAAATGCAGGATAGCGGGATCCACATGCCGTTCGAGTCCACCCTAACAGTCTACCTTCCAGCCGTTGTCCCCGCGCACGACATGCCCCCCGGGCCTTGGAGATCGATGGGGGGTTTCGGGCCCTGGTCGGACACGGAAGACGGGTCGGATTCAGAGACGGAATCGGAGGATGACTTTGAGGCTGACTTTTGGAATCATTGACAGCGCTTTGAGGCACGCACAAATTTGTTGGGGTAGGTTTCCGTAACAGTGTTTTGATTATTTCTTCAACCTCTCGTAGAGCTGGCGGTAGCACCAGAAGGGCTTCACGTCCATCTCGGCGCCCGGCGTCTGGATGAAGTAGGGCGTTGTTTTGGTTTTGGTGTTCTTGAAGGACTTGATCGCTGGCTGCCAGGTGAAGAAGCAGCCTTTGTTGGAGTCCCACACGTTGCTGTTGCTGAACAGCCGCTGATGGTAATCGCACTTGACGAGGCCGGGGAACATCAGGAGCAGCTCCGTGAACAGGGCCTGGTCGTCCTCGTCGGGGTCGAGCGGCTGGAGCTTCTTCAGTGCCTTCTTCCACGCGGCCACAGTGCCACACGCCATGCCGCCGTTGAGGTGCGCGAATGCCTTGACTGCCCGCGGGGCTGTTTTGGGTACCTTGGCGCGCATCCGTTTCATCCACAGGTGGCGGTAGTCGAGGTCGCTTTCCGACAACTCTTCGGCCAGGGCTTTCCGGCCGCCCGATCGCTTGACAAAGGCACCCGGCTTGTGGTCGTACATGGGCATGACGCAGCACGCTTTTTCGGTTCCAAACACCACGAAATCTTTGCCCTTGGGCCCCATCGAGTAGTAAGTCTCGACGAAGCCCGACGGAGTGCGGTTGACGAGCACGTCGCGTGCGTCGGTCACAACGACCAAGTCGCTGTCTGGCTTGTTGCGGATGTACTCCGATACGTCCTTCCACTTTTGGCAGAAACCGAGCCACTCTTTGCCACCGCCCAATGTTTGGGCATGCCAGTGGCGCTTAGTGCCTGTAATTTTCATCTTTTTCAGAGAGCCCGCCGTGCGCGGGTTACGGTCGGGGTGCGACTCATACGTCAGCCAGTGGATGCATGCCATTTGGTGGTTGGCAATGTTTTTTTAGCTTCTAATTACATACAGCGACCTATTGGTGACGATGCCGTAGAAGAGTTTTTCCTGGTGGTTCAACAACAGGTTGTACAGTTCAAACTTCTCCATCCCGAGGAGCACCGGCAGCATCTCTTCCACAAAGCTCGACACCCGCAGGATCATCTTCACGAACGTGCCCAGCTGCGTCATTGGCAGGAAGTGGCAGATTTTCCCAACGTGTTTTTCGGTGCACCACAGGTATACCAACCGCGCCGACGTCTGCGACACCTCCTCCCCAAAGCCAGACTGGGCTATCGCCGCTTTCAACCCACCGGACAGGGCCGGGAGGTCGTCCTGGTGATCCACCGTGCCGAGGGGAACGAACAAAGCCAACCACGCCATTATCTCGGCAAACTCGAGCTCGGCCAGGTGCCCGTCGCATATCGCGTTGGCCCTCGCAAGGGGCTGACCGTCGCAGAGCAGCTGGGCCGCCCGACCTGGCACCGTGAGCTCGAGGTCGGTGGTGAGAAAGCCGGATTGACACAGCCAGTCGGTCGCGACCCTCCAGACGCGGTCGATATGGCCTTCGTTCTGTTTCAGCTTGTCGGCGAGTTCGGCACTCCGTTTGAACTTGGATAGGTCTTCAACCCCATGCTCCTTCTTCAGCGCGTACAGCTCCGCCCTCGCCTTCTTGATCTGCTTGTTCGGGAGCTTCACCCACGGGTCGTTGAGGCGATGCTCGAGGTAGATCATGCGCTTGACACCCTCTGAGCTGCCGAGGTCGCTTGCCACGTCGAGGGCCCCCAGCTCGGCTGCAATGACCGACCGCTCTTGGCGCAGCTCCCGTTCAAACAGACTCTTCGCGAGAACCTCCTTGCCCGCGTCCAAGTTCTTCAACACGAAAACGTGGTCAATCTGCAGCTGCGACTTGGTCGGCGGAGGGCTCGACTTGAGGATGGACTGGAACACGGAGAAGGGCGCCGGTTTGCGCGTCGGGACATACATGACGTAGCCGTGCGTGTCCATCCCTCGCCGTCCAGCCCGACCGGCCATCTGCCAGAACTCATCCGGTCGAAGCCACCGGCTTGCACCGTCTCCTCCCGTGGGCTTGTTCATCTGGGTGAACACCACCGTCCGCGCCGGCATATTGATGCCCACTCCCAGCGTTTCGGTGGCAAACACACACTTGATCATCTTCGCCTGGAACAGCATCTCAACGAACTCGCGCAGGATAGGCACCATCCCGGCGTGGTGGTACGCGATTCCCCGCTTGAGGGCACTTATCCAAATTTCCCAGTGAGGCAGCGTGCTGATCGCGTCGTGGTGCTTCTGCAGGTTGCGATTGTACAGCGTCCTCCACCGTTCCTCGTACGTGCGCACCTCCACGGAGTGCTCGGTCAAGAGCTCTTCGAATTCCTCGTCGGTGATATCCGGATTGGCCTTGCGGTTGGGTGCGGGGCTCAGCATCAGGTTCTTCGTCACAGTACCCGCCGCGTGGACGCAGCCCTTGCGGCTCATGCAGAAAATGATGGCGGGGCACTTGTCGTCTTTGATGAGGGCCTGGACGATGGGCGAGTAATTCGAGCTGCTCCGTTGGTGAGCGATACCTTTGTAGACGCTCGAGTTGATGCCAGTCGAACCGTGCGTGCACATCAGCTCCTCGAAGCTGTTGCCCCCGGACAGCCCACCGATATGAAGAGGTACGTGGCGGTCGTGGCGCTGCACGATTTGGGTATGGCGGCGCTGCGACAGCCACTCCCTGAAGTTCTCGGGCTCACTGAGAGTGGCGGACAGCGAAATGACTTGGATGTCCTTGGACAACATCATAACGGTTTCCTCCCACACCGGGCCACGCTCCGGATCGTTGATGTAGTGCACCTCGTCCTGGATCACGATCTCAACGCCGACAAGGTCTGGGTCGAGGACGCCGGTCGCTTTGGAGCTCGTGAGCTTGTTCCGGAGGATCTCGGCCGTCATAATGAGGAGCTCACCGGCACCGTCCCCGCCGCTCACCACCGCGCGGTCCTTGATGTCGCCGGTGAGTAGGGTGACCCGCCCGTGCAGCTTCTCGCTCAGGCTCTTGTACTTCTCATTGGACAGCGCCTTGATGGGCGAAGTGTAGATCACCCGCTTGTCCCGCTGGAAAGCCGCGAGGATTCCCATCATAGCGACGGCGGTCTTGCCCGAGCCGGTGGGTGCCATGCCGAGCACGTCCGAGCCCTGCGTAAGGGCCGCCAAGCACCGGGTTTGGAAGTCGTCGAGACCATGCCCCAGGAAGTCCTCGAGGTCTGCGGTGGACGGGTATTTGGCTGGTGGCTGAGGGTCGTCCGAGAACATGGTGTCGAACGGCACCTTGGACCCACCGTCGTCTTCTCTCATCGGGGGATTGAGCTTGAACTGCACTGCTTCCTTTTCACAGGTCGAAGCGATACGCAACCGCGCCCTGCCGTTCTTGTGGATTCCCCAGAGCTTGACTGGAACCCCAGCGGCGCACCCCAGCGGTGCGTCCGCGTACCAGCTTTCGCCTTTGGGGACTTTGACGCGGCGCTCGGGGAGGTACAAATACAGTTCTCCGTCGGCCGGCCCGTCCGAGTCCTTGGAGGGCGCCTCTGAGGGCGTAATGGTGATGGGCTCAGTCTTGTACTCGTAGGCCAGTTCCATGATGGTGTGGGCGTACCCGAAGCTTGCCAGTTGGCCCATGCGCTCGTTCAGTGCGCCCATGTCTACCTCCGGCTCGGGTATCTCGTGGTAGAGCATCTGGTTGTACACATCGGAGAAGCGGCGGATGGGCGAAGACATGTGCGCGTAGTTTTCGACACCGAGACCACTGTGGGTGCGCGCTGTGGTATTAGCATCGGCAATGGCGTACACGCACCGCTCACCGGGCTCTTGGGTGCGGATCATGCACTTGCCCCGCTGGATGAGAAGGTTGCCGAAGTACTTGTTGTACTCGAGCATGGTCCACGCGACTATGTCTTCCGGGTCGGTCTCGGAGGTCACCTTGCGCAGCATAGCCAGGTTGCTCTTGTGCTCTTCGTTGGTGGCAAACTCGGCATATGACAGAGGCTGGGTGTTGATAACGGCGGTGTTGGTGTGGCTCATTGTGACTTCTCCCCCCTTGCTCTCAATCCACAGCGTCACGCACGGCCGCGGCTGGTTGTGGGCCAAGCTGAGGAGGTCGTGGGCGACGGTTGGCGGAACCATTGGCTGCGAGTGCTGGGTGCCTTCGGAGTCGTGCCAGTATGCAGACGCACCCCGGCCTTGAGACCATGACACAAACTCGGGGTTGCTTTTGTAGAATTCGGTCACGTCGGTCACGTGTACTCCCACCCGGTAGTGATCCGGACCGATGAGCTGGACGGACAGTGCGTCATCGATGTCTTTGGTGCCGACGTTGTCGATCGAAAAGACGCACTGGGCAGTGGTCGGCAGCGTTTTGCTCCGGGCCGGGTCTGTAAAATACGGATAGCGGCACTTCACACCGTAGTGCATGCGCAGTAGGTCGCTCTCGGTCCCGAAAGTGCCAACCGGCCCGTAAAGTTCAGAGAGTTCGAGGTGGTCGTCCGTTTTGATGACTTTGGCCCAGCGGTCGGTGCAGCCAGACACCTTGGTGCTGACCGTGAATTTTTCGGCGGCGTGTTCGAAAGGCTGGAAGCTGACACCCTTGCCGGCGACGCGGTCGAGGCGGGAGAATTGAACGATTCCGTACATAATTGAGTCTTAGTTGTAGATCTGCTTTGTTTATTATTACCGTTTTGGCTTTAAGCGATTTGCAAATCGCACTAACAATCAAAACCAAAGCTCCTTGATGCGGCAGCGTTGGGTTTGGTTGTTTGGTAGATAGGGCTAGTACGGATAACGAAGGCGGTAGCGGCGCTGTGCCGCGGTGGCCCGAGTCGTACTGAGATCATATAGTACTCGAGCCCCCCATTGGAAGCTGAGGTCCTCCGTTATCACATGCTTGACGCCGCCGCGGATGTCGGAGACGAGGGCCAAGTTTTCGTTGGTGTATTTCACTATGGAATCCAGAGCTTTGCGGTTGTCAGGCACGTTCTCTTCGTTCTGGATCCCGACGAGCAGCTCGTCGACGACTGTCACGAACACCTGCAATATCCCCCTTGTCTCCGTTTTCTTGCCCCCGGCCTTGTAGTCTTTGAACAGCTCAGAGCACAGGACCTTCTTGCTCTTTCTTCCGAGGAGATACTGGATCCGGGATTCGAGGAACTCCTTCGGCACGTGAACGTGTTTGCGTAGCTCGACTTGTCGGACGTGCCTAGACAGCATACATAGCTTCGACATCTTTCCGACTGCGTCGTCGTTGGCGGCCTCGATCCGGAGAAGGGCCCCCAGATCCGGGGTTCCGCAGCCGGCGGCTGGACGCCCATCGCCCGCCTGCCTGGGAATCTGACCGTTCCGTGCCTGCGACCGGGCCCATTCGAAGTAGTGGGGGTTGTGCACACTGCCTGTGACGATCTCGTTTGTTCTCCAACTGAACGAGACATGGCACTGCGAACACCACATCTGGTCGCAGCCGTCTATCTTCGTGATTGACACTCCACACTGGGGGCAGGACTTTGTGTCGCGGGCTAGAAGCCTCGCCGTTTCGATGTCATCCGCGTTGCAGACGTGCTCGGCGTCGGGATCGGAAAGGTAAGCATGGCAGTCCTTGCAGGTCGATTTCTCGCATATGCCACAGTTCCAGTTGGGGTTCAGGAACCCGTGGCAGAGTTCGCCTGAGCATGCTTTGATAAACTTCCTTGGCTTTCGTACAACGACGGATTCTCGCGTCGTCCTCACAACCGGAGGGAGACCCTTCAACTCAAGTAGTTGATCCCTCAGTGGCCGCAATTCTTTTGCGTGTCGCGAGCGTATCTTGTCAATCTGTGCTTCCATTGTGTATATGGCCCTGCGCGTCTCTATCTCAACCTGCGTCTCCGGCATCTGCGCCAGTTGGCCCTCCCACAGGACCGTTTCCTTCGCCGCTTTGAGAGGACCGTTGATAAATGCCTTGGTCATTTGGGATGCCAGGAAGTTGGTATCCCACGGCTTGTTGCAGCTCATACACTTGGGTTCGTTGAGACTGGTCGTCAGAAAAGTCTTGACGCACTCTCTGCAGACATTGTAATCGCACGAATGACAGGAGACCTGCTTGCGCCGCGTGTCCGTAAAGGGCTCGGTGCAACAAGCGCATTCGGTCATCGTGCTTCGGTCACTTTGGCTCGTTTCTATTCGTTACGAGCCAAACGTTAAACCTATGATTCCACGAGGAATTATAGTTCCTGGTCTCTTGTTTGAAAATAATTTGAATAATATATAGATTTAGGGGTCCTCCCAGCATGGCTGGACGCCCTTCTCGAACACGCTGAACGCGATCACATTTCGCTCACCGAGTGTCATACGGTTTTCCTTCTTTGTGTAGAAGAAGTCGCTGGGGCGTGGGACGTGATTCCAGTATCTCCAGAACCCCTCAACAGTATTAAATTCGGCGAAGCAGTCCAGGTTGTCTTGGTAGCTTTTGCCCCCGACACGATGCTCCCACATACACCACGTCCTCTGTAGGGGGGTGCACAGGTGCTTCTGTAGTGGTATCAGTGTCAACAGTGTCAACAGTGCCGACGTTGGTGTAGTTATCGTTAGATTTAGTTTCTTCAGACATTGTGATGTAGTTAGGTATCTTAATGTAACTTATATAGATGTAACACTTTTAAACACTTTATCGTACTCACCATTCTTCATCGTTCTGCACTTTCGATAATGGTCTAAAAAATGCGTCGCACATCCGATCGGCTCGTTTGTCCAGTTCAGCACTGAACGCGTTTTTGTCGTTGAGAAGGACCTGTACAACATCCTTATGACCATCTAAGTACTGGCGGTTGAGATCCCCAAAGAGTTCGGACACATATTTGACATGGCTAAACTGATCTGCTACATACGCCATTGGACTATCGTGTTTGTCGCTCCATACCTTCTTGTTTTTCTTCATTTGATTGTAAAATTGGCGAATCGGTTCGTGATGTACTACAAGCGTATTCATGATGGCTGCTTTGAAGACCCCAATAATTTCACAGGCCACTGTCGCATCCCAATCCCAGTCGATTCTCACGTACCTGTTCTGCTTGAGAACGAATATGTACGTTTTAATACTTTTACCAACAAACTTGGTTACGTTGTTTTTCTCGCGCTCGTTCCCCTTGGGATTTGCCAACAGGAATCTAGTGAGTAGTACCCGAACCATAACCTCCCAGTAGTTCAACTGGTTGAGGTCGGTCACATACTCCAAATGATACACTGTTTTGTCGTCGTGTCCTATTAACGGTGGATGATAGTTGATCGCAATGTCTGAGGCTTTCATATTGCCATCCAGTCGAACATAAAGTTCCATATTCCAATGAACAGTGCCGCGTGCCGTTTCTGAAATATCTGTAAGAACAGTGTCCGTTATATACTTGATTTTTTCGGACTCTTCAATTAGAGCAGAAACATTGAGGTCGGTTTTATTGTTAAAATAGTCACAAATGTTGTATATGGTGGTTGTTGATATACTGTACCGGGACCGATTCATATACAGATCCAACATGTAATGAAGAACAGTCGCTTGGAATGGGCTGAAATCTGCAATAAGGTGAGTGTTACCACGCAGTTGCTTTTGGATGTCGAGAATAGTCTTCGTCAATATGTTGGACAAATCCGCATATGTTGTTTTGTATGATAAAACACACACAGGGAAATATTCGAACACTGTATCTGGGTCTTCCCAAGCTTTCATAACCTTATCGAACTTGTCCGCTTTCGTACGTCGAACGTCTAGACGGGATAATTGGTCTAGGACCACTTTCAGTTGAGACCTGTCGTAGTTGCTACACGCCTTACTGTTCTTTATAATTGCGAACATTGAATAATTCAAGTAAACTGCGTGGCGGATGCAATGATACTCCCAGTCGATAGTAGGTGTCATTTCTTGGCTACTGTCACCTTTTAATCCGTGTACACCATTCTTCTCCATACAAGCAACTATTTTCTCACTACATACGGTCTCCATAATACGAGACACTCGAAAACTGGTATTGATTATAGGCTTGTATTCAACATACCCACAATTACCAAAGCGTCTATGAATTTCATCGTTGTTTTTCACGAGAGCGAAATATGTTTTATGCTGTGCTCGTGTGAGAGCCACGTGTAAAAAGGATTCGTATACCACATCCACAACACTCGATCTGCTACGAAGCTTCAGCGTTTGTTCGGTACATCCCAGAACAAAAACGACTTCACGTTGACCTCCCTTCGCAGCGTCTATTGACATGATACGAGACGCATTTTCAGATTTAGTGATATCTATAGGTCTTCCGTCCTCGGATTTATGTAAGACAGCGTATTGTGTATATTTATCAGTGTCGTCGTGGCACTCCTTAATCCAGTATTCATTCAAGCGGGTTTCTAGTTCTGTGGCCACAACATTACCTAACAGCACAGGGAACACGAACAGGAAGTTGTTAGCCTTATAGCCGTGTTTTTGTACTTCCTTTTTGACATAGGCCAGAACAATTGTAACGTAATTGGTTAATTTTTCTTTACCTTCGTCAAACTTGGTTATTTTTTCCGATTCCATAACCTCCAACCCTTCGGTAGCCCTATCTTCCAAACTGTTCTCCGCTTCCATTGAAATAGCTGGAACTTTGTACTTGTGAAAATCAACGAGGCTGTTAATCTTCCCCGCCATATTTCTGATTTTAATGCGACGGTTTACATTGATTGGTTTCTCATTGACGATTCGGATATTCGGGAGACCATCAGTCTCTGTGCTTGATATGAAATTTTCTGCATGTTTCAGGGATTGTAGTTTGTCTCCTACAATCATAACATCCATTTTTGTTTCCAGCATCATTCTCACGATAGCTCTCATGTAATCAACATCCAGATCTTGTGCTTCGTCGATCCACAGTTGTGCTTTTCGGTTTAATTTCAATGACCGACCAGCATATGTCATACGTCCCGAGATCGGGTTAACCTTGTCGCACCCGCTTTCGATGACTGTTTCCCACAAGCCTTTCATGAAATCGCAAGTCTTTTTGTTACTGGTTGCCAAGCCCCAACCAAAAGAGTCGATGGTTCCAATAATAACAACGCATTCACGCCGAGACTCTTTGTGTATGTATGTGACAAGTAATTGATTTCCTTTCTCCCCATACCACACTTTCTCCATATTCTCTATAATGTGTGTTTCCTCTCGTCTGACCTGTTCGTTTAATTCAGCATAAATGGTGTGCTTTGCGGAATGTGTCTTCGTAGTAATGATGAATAGTTCTTTGTCGGGATTCGAGCAAATGCTTTTCCAAATACCGTATGTTTTCCCATTCCCCGCACCCTTTTGTATTCTAGTTAGTGTTGGGAAGACTTCCCTGTCCTCCGACCACATGTTCCACATCTCTGGGAAGTTGGTCAGTAACGAGTCAACGACCGCGTCTGTTGGAATGTATTCTTTCACCGAAATCATATCGTTACACACCTCATCAACAGGTATTTTGAAGATCTTATCATCTATATCCAACAGCACGTGCTTGTACGATCCGCAGAATGATCTATACTTCCAGCGTTCGTGGAAGATAATCAAGAATATACCATTTGATAATTCTTCCAATACAACGTCCTT
>Ga0302138_10000785_pt1 | contig 15964 bp, 13 predicted proteins | sample CBN3_321_MG_FD_203110 | JGI IMG/M metagenome (GOLD analysis project Ga0302138, IMG submission 203110) | Marine microbial communities from Western Arctic Ocean, Canada - CBN3_surface | ecosystem: Environmental > Aquatic > Marine > Oceanic | place: Canada: Western Arctic Ocean | collected 2017-09-15 | reverse complement strand
TAAATTATTGTTAATCAAAAGCTGTTTTAATTATTTTATCAATAATTAAGGGGTAAAAATTATTTAATTATCACTAATTTTATATTCCCAAAATACTTTAGATATGATTACTGATACTATTTTGATTATTGGAGCTAATGGCCAGTTAGGTTCTGTTTTGACAAAGGAACTTCAACTTATTCATGGTAAAAGCAATATTATAGCTACTGATGTTTATTTAAATTCCAATTTTGATGGAACCTTTGAATTACTGGATGCTACAGATATTAAAGCCATACAAAAAATAGTCACTAAATATTCCATAAATCAAATATATCATCTAGCAGCAATTTTATCTGCTAAGGGAGAAGAAAAGCCTTTATGGACTTGGGATATGAATATGAAAATGATGCTCAATGTATTTGAAGTAGCTAGATTAAGTAATGTTAAAAAAATCTTCTTTCCTAGCTCTATTGCAGTTTTTGGTGATGATGCACCATTAATAAGTACTCCTCAATCTGCATTTTTAAACCCTGCTACTGTTTATGGTATTAGTAAAGCAGCAGGAGAAAATTGGGCTCAATATTACTTTATTAAATACGGGCTTGATATACGTTCTATTAGATATCCTGGCGTTATAGGCTATCAATCTATGCCTGGCGGAGGAACTACAGACTATGCAGTTGATATTTATCACAGCGCTGTTAAAGGAGAAAGCTATTCCTGTTTTTTAAATGCTGAAACTAAATTACCAATGATATATATGGAGGATGCAATTAGAGCAACTATAGAACTAATGCAGGCACCGATAGAAAATATTAAAACCAGAACCTCTTATAACTTAGGTGCTATGAGCTTTAACCCAAGTGAAATTTTTGATGAAATCAAGAAACTATATCTAAATTTCGAAATTGAATACAATCCAGATTTCAGGCAAACTATTGCTGATAAATGGCCAAAAAGTATAGATTATAGTGAGGCTCAAAAAGATTGGGGTTGGAAACCAAGATTTAATCTAAAATCCATGACATCATTGATGTTAAAAAAGTTAGAAGAAAAATATAATACAATCAAATAAAAATAAAGAGATATGTACGGAGCTATTAAATCGAACTTACAAAAAGAATTAAAAGAGATAAAAGAAGCTGGATTATATAAAACGGAACGTATTATAACAACATCTCAAGATGCTATTATTAAAGTTTCTACTGGAGAAGAGGTGATTAATTTTTGTTCAAATAATTATTTAGGTTTATCAAATAACAAGGAAGTTGTTCAGGCAGCAAAAGACACACTTGATTCTCATGGTTTTGGAATGTCTTCAGTTCGATTTATCTGTGGCACTCAAGATATCCATAAACAATTGGAGCATAAAATTGCTGAATTTTTTCATTGTGAAGACACCATTTTATATGCAGCTGCCTTTGATGCAAATGGTGGTGTTTTTGAACCTTTATTAAGTAAAGAAGATGCTATAATTTCAGACTCTTTAAACCATGCTTCTATTATCGACGGTGTGCGTTTATGTAAAGCAGCAAGATATCGTTATGCGAATAATGATATGGCTGATTTAGAAGCTCAACTAATTGAAGCTAGTAAACAAAATCATCGTTTTAAAATTATTGTAACAGATGGGGTTTTCTCAATGGATGGAATCGTAGCACAATTAGATAAAATTTGTGATCTAGCTGATAAATATGATGCAATGGTTATGGTAGATGAATGTCATGCTTCTGGTTTTATTGGAAAAACAGGTAGAGGTACCATGGAACTAAAAGGAGTTTTAGGAAGAGTTGATATTATTACAGGAACTCTTGGAAAAGCTCTTGGTGGAGCTATGGGTGGATACACAACTGGTAAAAAAGAAATTATTGAAATTTTACGTCAAAGATCAAGACCATACTTATTTTCAAATTCTTTAGCTCCAACAATTGTTGGCGCATCTTTAAAAGTTTTTGAAATGATATCAAAAGACACATCATTGAGAGACACATTAGAAAGTAATACAAATTACTTTAGAGAAGAAATGGGGAGAGCAGGATTTGACCTTGTAGGTGCAGATGCTGCAATAGTCCCAGTTATGTTGTATAATGCAAAGTTATCTCAGGATATGGCAAACTTACTACTTGATGAAGGTATATATGTAATTGGTTTTTTCTATCCAGTAGTTCCTAAAGATAAAGCTAGAATTAGAGTTCAATTATCAGCTGCACACACAAAAGAACATTTAGACAAAGCAATTAATGCTTTTGTGAAAGTTGGAAAGCAGTTAAAAATAATATAATTTTATGCGAATAAATTGGTCAAAGTTTTTTATTTAATTTAAAGTATCTTAAAACTTCTAAAACTATATATAATGAAAAATACATTTCTAATTATTTTTATTTCTTTAATCACTTTTTCATGCTCTAAAAATGAAAGTGTTGATATAATTCCTTTAAACGCATATAACCCAGAAATTTCAGTTGAACAAAACTTAAATAACGGAGTTGCTGTTATGGACATACTGGAAGTAAATGACTTCAATAATCTTTATGGTATTGAATTCGGTGGAGGTTTTATATTTAATGTTAACCAAGTGGATGGTAGTTTAATTGTTGCTACAGACTATTCTCAAATAGGTAGTGTAGCTTGGGGAGATGTTTTTAGTCTAGATACAAATACTGAAATTGGTTCGGGTGATCAAAATACTCAGATGATAATTCAAGGTAATGAAAATGACCACAGTGCTGATGGATTTGAATTTGGAAGCGATGATTATGCTTTTAAAATAGTTACAGATTTAGATTATAATAACAATAATGATTGGTTTATTCCAAGTAGAGATTCTATGCAAGCTATTTATGATAATATTCATTCTCTTGGCTTTGGAAACTTTGATGAATCCTTAATCTATTGGTCTTCAACAAAGCAAGGTTATTCACCATCTGTAATGGGCTTTAATTTTGATTCTTGGGGTGGAGAACCTTTTCTCGGATCTTGTGCTAGCCCAAATGGAATATTGATAGCAAGAAAGATTAATTAAAATTCAATCCTAGCTATAGAAATCTTTAAAAGAACAGGTTCTATAACGAAGCTACAGAAAACTATGGGACATTCATCTATAAATGTTAGCTAACCTATTTAAGAGGTTTAGAGATAGCTGAATTAAAAGAAGAATAAGGTAAGCCTATGGTTTAAACTATTATCCAAAAATTAAACCACCACCAATTAAGGCTATAAGAACAAGAACAATGATAATAAGAATCATTTTGCCTTGTTTAGGAGTTGTGTTGGTATTGTTTGCGCCGCTATTATAATGGTTCAAATTGTTCATGATAATTTAAATATAAGCATTAAGTAATAATATAAATATAATAAATTATAGTCTAACCTATTTACGTGGTTTAGAAATATCTGAATTGACTGAATCTGATATGCCTATGGTTTATTTGAACACATAAATCAAACCTGTAATTATTAAGATGATTGGGGATAAAAGAATACTTTGACTAATAAATGTGCAAAATATAAATTCTGTCCATTGTGAAATTCCCATTTTAGTATGTTGTTCTTTTTGGGTAATCTTTACCAGTTGATTAAACTCCATTTTTATTAATTCAGACTTCGTGAGCCCTAAATCAATTATTCCAATAGTGTTCAGTCCTTTCTTAAATCCTTTAAATACCGTTTTTGGATGTAACCATAAGAAATATCCAAAGGCTAAAAAAATAATAATATTAATTGGAAAATGTTTGTAAAAGCTCGTGCCTATTTCCCAACCAGCAATAAATGCTTCTCCTTTAGAAGAGGTGTCACAATTATTCAAAATGTGTTCAATATCGTGAATATGAGTAACGTCTTTACGAAACTTTGGGTTTGGAAAAGGAATGTTGATAAACCAAACTTTAACATTAAAAGTGTCATAGGCAATTCCTCCATTTTCAGGGACTCCATTGTTTAAATAAAACTCGTTTAATAATTTCTCTAATTTCATTAATGCATTTCTTGTTCAAAGCATAATTTACAACATTTAGTTTTTACTTAAACTATCTGAAGATGATAGGTCTATGGTTTAGAGTTGCTTTTTTTTAATAAAAAAACCTACATAAGTTTTTTTAGTGTAAACCCCTTTTTAACAGGTTTAGGGTTACAAAGCTGATCAAAAATCTGAAACATTCAGCACGATTTAGCAACTTAAACTCACCCTTTTTAATGTATTAGTGTTGAGTTTATCAAAAAAACTAATGTAGGTAGTTTTATAACAGTTCAAGGGACATAACTTAGACTTCTTTTAACAATTTATTTAAATGCATTAGCTTATCTTCTAACGCTCTATTTAAATTATTTTCATTAATAGACTTCTGAGCCTTTAAATTTACTTATTAATTTATCAAACTTCATTTTTCTCCACCATACTTTATTTTCATTTCCTTGTTCCTTAGCCCTGTGAATCTTTTTATTTAGTTGATTAATTTTTTTACTTAAGTATGCTACATCAATCTTTTTCATAACTACAATTTACAAAATTTATTTTATACTTAAACTATCTGAATTAAAAGAAGAATAAGGTAAGCCTATGGTTTAGAAAAAAAAGCAATAAATTATATACTTTTTCATATCTAATTTTTTATTTTGAATGGAAAGTTGACTGTTACCTTTTCCCAAGCAAGAGAAATAGTGCCTTCTGATTCACTAACCTTAGTTATTTTATATTCTAAATGCTCTGTAATTTCATCTGAAATAGTTGGTTTGACTTTAAATCGAATCACATCATCTTTTTCATCATAATCGTCTTTTCCGTGTTGATTCCAATTTTTATTAATCATTATTGTCCAATCTTTTTTTGATGGAATTGTAAAAAAACCATATTTCCCTTTAGGTAAAATTTCATCATTTATGATTAAATCCTTATTAGTTTCTATCCAAGTGGCATTATGCGCTCCTGCTTGCCATACATTATCATAACCAACTAAACCACCGAAAATAATTCGCCCTCTAACTCCGGGTGAAGAGTAATCAATATGAATATGGGCATCACCAATCATTTCCATTGCAGATGTATGTGGGCTTAACACATTCTTCTTTGGCGTTTCTTTTTTATCAGATGTTTTAATATGATTCTTATGTTGATTTGTAACATCTTTCTTTGTTTCGTTTTTGCAACTCAAAACTGATAGTGTTAATACAAGTACTATTATTAAGTTTTTCATTTTTTATAAATTAATTTCGATTAGCATTAATATTGCCATTATTATCATAATAGCATTTTCTATAAATGTAGCTTCTGTCATAGGTAACTTTAATGCAGTTCCTAAACAAGCGCATTTTATTGATTTTTTATCTAACAATGTTTTTGTTACTCCAATAGTCGTTATTCCTAAAACAAAAAGTGTAACTATTAATGCAATATTCAATTCAAATCGCATTAAAAATAGCAAACCTAAAACAGTTTCTATAAAAGGATAAATCCATCCATATATGGGAATACGTTTTGCTAAAGGGTCGTACATTTTAAAAGATTCAGAAAATCCTTTTAAATCTAACATTTTAAAGAAACTAAAGACAATGTAAAACAAACCCATAAAGTCGAGCATAAATTCGCTCCAACTCCAATTTTTATAATGCAATAATATACTTGCCACTGCTATATAAAAGATAATTAATAATAGAGGTTTTAGTTGTTGAAGCTTGCTTTTTTCTTCCTCTATATCAAAATTTGAGTTTTCTATCAAAGCGAAAACATTTTTACGGTCCTTTATTGAAATTATATATTTAGAAGACAATGCTTTTTGTAATGTTTCTACTTCAATAGGACTATTCATAGTAACTATTGCTTCTTCATTTTCAAGATTAACAACAACATTAGTTACCTCATCTAAATTATTTAAACTTTTTTCGACAGATGCTTTGCAACTGCCACAAGTCATTCCAGATATTTTATAAGTATGTTTCATTATAATTTTTTCATAACTCCAATTTACAACATTTGGTTTTTACTTAAATATTAACGTTTAGTTAATATAAATGAGTTGATTAAAAATTAATTTTAAAAAAAAAATATGAAAAAAATAATATTATTATTTGCATTAGTATTGTCCAGTTGTAATCCGCTAAAAGATATTTCTACTGAAGGTTTAACTTATGACGGGACAGATGTTTATTATAAAGGTGAAATTTGTGCTACATATTCAGCAATCGAAATTGCATTAGACAACAACAAAGTCGTTAGAGAGGTTACTTATTTGATAACACAGCCAAAGTTTAATGCTCAGGCTTTATCAATAATTAAATTAATTAGTCAAAAAAATCCAAATCTTGAAGTTGAAGTAGAGTTGAAAGAAGATAGATAGGTCTATTAATGTCTGAATTAAAAGAAGAAGATATGTCTATGGCTTAGACCCTTTTTAAGCTGTACTAAGGCATTAAGTGAATTATTTCAAATAGTTAGATGTACTGAGGTTGTGGGTAATAACCTATTCCACGAAGACCACCCCCTAAAAAGAAAAACGATTTATTTAGAAAGGGGGTTTAGATTTATAAAACTTTTGGGGTGACTTTTTTGGGTTTTTTTCACAACAACTTGACCGTTTTATAATTACTTCTTAAAAAATGTGTGTCAAATGTGTGTCAAAATTATAATTAATTTAAAATAAATACTTAGATTCACCATAGTGTTAAGTGATTTTAAGAGAAGTATTTATTGTTGTAAAACCATACTATTACTCGGTTATACCCAACAAAAAAACCCTACCGATTAAGGTAAGGTTTTAAGTGAGCCCTGAAGGATTCGAACCTTCGACCGCCTCCTTAGAAGGGAGGTGCTCTATCCAGCTGAGCTAAGAGCCCGTAGTTTTAAGTTGCTACGACAACTATGTCGGGGTGGCAGGATTCGAACCTGCGACCTCCGCGTCCCAAACGCGGCGCGATAACCGGGCTACGCTACACCCCGTAGCGTGGAGAGACAGGGATTCGAACCCTGGGTAAATGTTTCCACCTACGACGATTTAGCAAACCGTTCCTTTCGGCCACTCAGGCACCTCTCCAATCGAATACAATATTTCAAAAATTTATGCGGTTGCAAATGTAACTTTTCATCTTAAACAACGCAAGTATTTATTTAAAATTTTTTGATTATTACTGCGGGTACTCAATTCTAATATGAAAAATATTAATCAACTTACTGATAAGCACTTTTTTGATTACTTCAATTTCTTTAAAAGTAATATTTGCATTAATAAATTGATTACTACTAATTTGCTTATGGACTATGAGATTAACAAACTCATTGATTTTTATAAAATCCGGGTTTTTCAAACTTTTTGATGCTGCCTCTACCCCATCGCACATCATTACAATTGCTGTTTCTTTTGAAAAAGGCTTAGGACCTGGATACATATATTCCTTTTCATCTGGTTTAATTTCTAGTTTAGAGTCTTTATTATAAAAATAATAGACTAAACTAGTACCATGATGAGTTCTTATAAAATCAATAACTCTTTCTGGGATTTTATACTTTCTAGCAATTTCAATCCCGTCTATAACATGATTTAAAATTATTCGAACACTTTCTTTAGAATTTAATTCATCATGAGGATTTATTCCTGTTAATTGGTTTTCTGAAAAATAAGAAGGTCTGTTCATCTTACCAATATCATGGTATAAAGCTCCTACCCTAGCTAATAATGAATTGGCACCAACTTCATTTGCTGCTGCTTCCGCTAAATTAGCTACACTTAAGGAATGATTAAAAGTTCCTGGAGCTTTGTCTGAAAGCATCTTTAATAACTTAGAATTTGTGTCTGAAAGCTCTAATAATGAAACGTCTGAAACTAAACCAAAGACTTTTTCATAAATATAAATCAGCGGATGTACAAACAATGTAGCTAATCCACATAAGATGAATAAAATAAAATTTTCAAGTTTGATAAATTCAATACCTCCTTCATAGATTACAAAAAAGGAGAAATAAGCTACTATGTAAATAGCAGTAATTTGACTGACAGCAATAAATAAGTTTGCTCTTTTATAAAGATCTGAAACTGATAGTATTATTACTATTCCTGCAATTATATTTAAAAATATATATTCAAAGTTATTTGGTACTATAAAGCCAATTAGTAGTATTGTGACTACATGTACGAAAAATGAAGTTCTAGAATCAAAAAAGGCCTTTAGAATTAATGGAAGAATACATATTGGTATTACATAAACATATGATGAATTCAAGTTTACAACTAAAGTAGTAACTCCAATCATTAAGACTATGTTGAAGTATATAAATGTTAGCTTGTTGTTATTTTGGTAAAGTTCCTTTTTATACTTTCTCAAAAACAACAATATCATTACTAGACCTAAAGACACTAAAATACTATATGCAATTAAAATTAAATAGTAGTTTTCAGAACTCCAGTTCTCATTTTCATATTCCTGTTCTAATGATTTTAAAATCATTAATTTTTCCTTATCTACAACTTCTCCTTTGGAAATAATTAAAGTTTGCTTATCTATCATACCTCTGTACATAGAAACTTTCGATACGGCCTCATCATTAGCATTTACAGATAAATCTTTATTGTAGGTTATATTAGGTTCTAATATCTCAAATAAAATTGAATTGATTTGATTACTATTATTTGAGAAGCTTTTTTCAATAACTAAATTATTAATATATACCGATAAATCTTGCGGCATAAGCAGACTAGAAAAAGTTAGATTTTTAATAATTATATTGTTGGATACAATAGATATTTTTTGATTAGGGTTATAATCATAATTAACATCAGAAAATCCTTTATTATATATATCAAGAGCAATAAACTTAACCGAATTTATAATAGAATCTTTATTAGGATAATTTTTTAAGTCTTCTAGAAAAGGAAACAACTTAGAATCGATTATAGAATCTAAATTATCATCAGTAATTATTAAATCAAAGTATGCAGGAGTTTTGATTTTAATTTCTTTCACTTCATTTTCCAAATCAAATGAGTTTTTTAAAACTGCAAAATTAAAAGGAGCATACAAGTTTTCTGATTGCCAAGGTTTTCCGTTCTCAAAACTATATTTGAACTTCCCACTTTTAGGAAACATAGAAACTATTAAGTATACTGAGACGCATACAAGAATAACTTTATAAATAAAATTATAGTTTTTGTACAGCTTATTTAGATATTTAATCATTAACAAATATTAATTATTATTATAAATTTAATGTTATTAATAATTACAAAAAATTTTATGTACAGATATTTTATATAATTTTATTACTTTCGTAAAATAACTAAATTTATAATGAAAGAAGTCGTAATAGTATCAGCTGTAAGAACACCTATTGGTAGTTTTTTAGGAGCTTTATCTAAAGTTCCTGCACCAATATTGGGGGGTATAGCAATTAAAGGTGCTTTGGAGAAAGTTAACTTAGACCCGTCAGTAGTTAATGAAGTATTAATGGGACATGTTGTCCAAGCAGGTGTTGGTCAAGCTCCGGCAAGACAAGCAGCATTAAATGCTGGGATTCCTGATAATGTTCCATGTACTACGATTAATAAAGTCTGTTCTTCTGGCATGAAAAGTATAATGCAAGCGGCTCAATCAATTGCTTTAGGCGATAATGATATCGTTATTGCTGGAGGTATGGAAAACATGAGCTTAATACCTCATTACTTTAGTGCTAGGGTTGCTACAAAATTTGGCTCAAAAGAACTTACTGATGGACTTCAAATAGATGGTCTTATAGATTTTTATAATAAAGAAGCTATGGGTGTTTTAGCGGATTTATGTGCTTCAGAGCATGATTTTTCAAAGCAAGAACAAGATGATTTTGCCGTGAACTCCTATATGCGATCTAAAGACGCTTGGGATTCAGGTAAGTTTAACAATGAAATAATTCCAGTTGAAATAAAAGACAGAAGAGGTAACATCACGATTATCAATGAAGATGAAGAATACAAGAATTTTAATGAAGAAAAACTACGATCATTAAGACCTGTATTTACTAAAGGAGGTACGGTAACTGCAGGAAATGCTTCGACTATAAATGATGGAGCATCTGCTTTAGTGTTAATGAGTCTTGAGAAATGTAAAGAATTAAAATTAAAGCCATTAGTTAAAATAATCAGTTATGCGGATGCTGCTCAAGACCCAAAATGGTTTACAACTAGCCCAGCTAAAGCTGTTCCTCTAGCTTTAGCAAAAGCAAAAATGAATATTAACGATATAGATCTATTTGAGTTTAATGAAGCTTTTTCAGTAGTTGGTTTAGCAAATATGAAAATATTAAATATTGATAAAAATAAAGTAAATGTAAATGGTGGAGCTGTTTCTTTGGGACATCCACTTGGCTGCTCAGGTGCAAGAATAGTAACTACCTTAATAAATACTTTGATTCAAAACAATAAAGACACTGGTTTAGCTGCTATTTGTAATGGAGGTGGAGGTGCATCATCTATAATAATACAACGTAATTAATTATAATGTTATTTGGGATATGTTTATTAAGTATTGTACCAATGCGTGCAGAACCAAAGGATACTAGTGAGTTAGTCTCTCAAGTTATCTATGGAGAAAGTTTTAAAATTATTGAACAAAGAACCAACTGGAGCTTAATAAAATTATCTTTTGATAATTATAATGGTTGGATAGATAATAAACAACTTGTTGAAATCAGTAAAACAGTCTATGATTTAACAATTTCTGAAGCCAATATTTATTCTTCTGATTTAATTGAATTTATACAAATAAATAATAAAGGACTCTTGACTATTCCTTTTGGGTCTACGTTAAACTCCATAAAACTTTTTGACCATTCTTTTGATGGTAACACTACAAAAACTGTTCAACCCAAAGAAAACCTAGTAAAGACATCACTTCTTTTTATTAACTCCCCTTATTTGTGGGGAGGTAGAACTCCTTTTGGCATAGATTGCTCTGGATTTACACAAATGATTTATAAAATTAACGGATACAAAATAGACAGAGATGCTAAGGATCAAGTAAAAACAGGAGCATCTCTTAGTTTTATAGAAGAGTCAGAACCAGGTGATTTAGCATTTTTTGATAACAAGGAAGGTGATATTGTCCATGTAGGAATCATTATGGAAGATAACCACATTATACACGCCCACGGTCAAGTTAGAATTGATAGACTAGATCAAACAGGGATATATAACGTTGACACTAAGAAACACACACATAAATTAAGAGTTATAAAGAAAATTATTTAATTCTCTAATTGTTCGACTTTCTCTTTCATTAATTTATAATTAACATCGTCTCCAAGTGTAGAGTAAATATTCCTTAACGTCTTAGCAGCACTAATATTATCCTCCTCATTCGTCAAAATTGTAAGAAGGTAAGGAACAGCTTCATTATAAATATCATTTCTCAAATCTTGAAGATCATCATACCTGTTATAATCCGCATTAGATGTTCCTAAAGAATTCATCTCTTCAATAATTCCGGCTTCTTGACCTAAAATAAGTGCAGCCATATTTAAATAGGCTTTAGTATACTTTGGATCAACTTTAATAGCTTTGTCATAATACATCTTAGCTTTCTCTATCTCATCATTATTTGCAGAAACTACTCCTAAATTAAATAACAAATCTGCATTTGATGGATCAATCTTCAGAGCTTGAGAAATTAAAACTTTATAAGCTTCTACGTCACCTAACTCCCATTTAATATTTGATTCTAATAAAATTAAATTAATATCTTCTGAGCTAATTTCTTTTGCTTTATAGATATAACTTAATGCGTTGTCAGTATCACCAAGGTTTTTGTATATGGCCGCCATAGATCTAAACACATTTAGCTGAACAGAAACTGTCAATTCATTTCTTCCATCTTTATGTGACCCGGCTTTTACAAATAAATCACGATTGGATTCACTTGCAAATGATTGCTCTTCACCAGTCTCAACTTCAATGGCATAGTAATTAGTTGATACACCTGTGAACCCTAGATCTTCTAGTTCTCTATAAAAATCCATAGCTACATCAAAATCTTTAGTTTCAGTAGCTAAAAGAGCTGCGTTGTATAGATATAAAGTGTCTGATGGAGAGACTCTAAAGGCAGATTCTAGATTAGCATACGAAGTTTTGTAGTCTTTTAAATCTAGTGCACCTTTAGCATTCTCTACAAACTTATTAAGCATAGCAGATTTAAGCGGTCTAACCTTTTCTGTGTAATTTTTGTAAGTTAATTCTTCTTCAAGAGAGATCACTTTTTTAAAATTATCTAATGCTAAATATGCATCAGCCAACGAAGACTCCCCATCTGCATAATAAGAAACACCCTTTAAATAATGGTATTTGATTTTAATCTTATTATCTGCATCTTGAAGATCATATTTTTCTACTTCAACAATGTTTTCTTTTGCAGTTACAAAATCTTTAGTTTTCAACGCTTTTTCAACAGCTTTTAATTCCTTTTTTTGTGCGAAACTGTTAAAAAAGATTAAGGTAAATATTATGACTATAAGTTTATGATTTTTCATTTGTTTTAAATTGGAGTTTTATTATTTTATTCTTCATTTGATAAAGGTTCTTCAGTTGATTCTTCTTGGTTATCAATTTCCGTACTTAATGCTTCTTCATCTACATCCTCTTCTTCCTCATGCATTACTTTTGCTACGGCAGCAATAGAATCATTTGCTTTTAAGTTTATAAGCTTAACTCCCTGAGTTGCTCTACCCATTACTCTCAAATTTTCAACAGCTAACCTAATTGCAATACCAGATTTATTAATTATCATAAGATCATCAGCATCACTAACGTTTTTGATAGCTACTAAATCACCAGTTTTTTCAGTAATTGAAATTGTTTTAACTCCCTTACCTCCTCTATTTGTAATCCTGTAATCTTCTAAACTTGATCTTTTACCGTAACCATTTTCTGAAACAACTAATACATCACTTTCCATATCATTTACTGCTATCATCCCAATAGCCTCATCATTTTCACTTTGAAGTCTAACGCCACGAACGCCTGAAGCACCCCTACCCATTGGCCTGGTTTTAGCCTCTTCAAATCGAATAGCTTTTCCAGATTTTAATGCGATCATTACTTGACTCTCACCATTAGTTAATTTAGCTTCGAAAAGTTCATCATCATCTTTAATAGTTATTGCATTAATTCCGTTAGTTCTTGGTCTTGAATACTGTTCAAGTAATGTCTTTTTAACTTGACCTTTTTTAGTTGCCATAATGACATAATGACTATTAATGTATTCTTCATCTTTTAGATCTTGAGTACATATAAAAGCTTTTACTTTATCATCTTGCTCAATATTTATTAGATTTTGAATTGCTCTTCCTTTAGAAATCTTTGTACCTTCTGGTATTTCATACACTCTCATCCAGAAACATTTACCTTTTTGCGTAAAAAACAACATGTATTGGTGATTTGTTCCTACAAATAAGTGTTCTAAAAAATCTTCATTCCTTGTAGTGGATGCTTTTTGACCAACCCCACCTCTGTGTTGAGTTTTATAAGCATCAAGTGGAGTTCTTTTAATATAACCAGCATGTGATATTGTAATTACAACTTGCTCATCTGGAATCATATCTTCTATAGATAAATCACCACCTGAATATTCAATAACTGATCTTCTTTCATCTCCATATTTAGTTTTTACTTCTAATAATTCATTAGAAATAATTTCCATTCTTCTATCTTTTTTGTCTAAAATATCTTTTAAATCTATTATTAATATTGTAATACTCTCAAATTCAGCTCTTAACTTGTCTTGCTCTAAACCAGTAAGTTGTCTAAGTCTCATTTCTACAATAGCTTTAGACTGGATTTCTGATAATTTAAAGTTGGTGATTAATTTATTTCTCGCTTCATCCGCATTAGAAGAAGATCTAATTAGTGCAATAACTTTATCAATATTATCAGAAGCTATAATTAAACCCTCTAAAATATGAGCTCTTTCTTCTGCTTTCCTTAATTCATACTTTGTTCTTCTAACAACAACATCATGTCTATGCTCAACAAAATAATGAATCATTTCCTTCAAATTTAGCATTTGAGGCCTTCCCTTAACTAGCGCTATATTATTTACACTAAATGAAGATTGAAGTGCTGTATACTTATATAACTTATTTAAAACAATATTTGGTATAGCATCTCTTTTTAAGATATAAACTATACGCATTCCATTTCTATCAGACTCATCTCTAATAGATGCTATTCCTTCAAGTTTTTTATTATTAACAAGGTCCGCTGTTTTCTTAATCATATCAGCTTTATTAACCTGATATGGAATCTCCGTTATAATTATACATTCTCTTCCACTTACTTCTTCAATATTAGCTTTAGCTCTTACTACAACTCTACCTCTACCAGTTTTAAAAGCTTCTTTAACTCCGTCGTATCCATATATAACTCCACCGGTTGGAAAATCAGGTGCTTTGATGTGCGTTATTAGCTCGTCTATATCAATATCATTATTTTTAATATAAGCAATCGTTCCATCAATTACTTCAGATAAATTGTGTGGAGGCATATTAGTTGCCATTCCTACGGCTATCCCAGATGCTCCATTAATTAATAGTCCAGGAATTCTTGTTGGAAGTACAGTAGGCTCGTTTAATGTGTCATCAAAATTTAATCTATGGTCTACAGTATCCTTATCTATATCGGCTAACATATCTTCCGATATCTTTTTCATTCTAGCTTCAGTATATCTCATGGCAGCTGGACTATCTCCATCGACAGATCCAAAGTTACCTTGACCATCTACTAATAGGTATCTCAAACTCCAGTCTTGCGCCATTCTTACCATAGCATCGTATACAGATGTATCTCCATGAGGATGGTACTTACCTAGAACTTCTCCAACAATTCTAGCAGACTTTTTATGTGCTCCACTAGCTCTTATACCTAATTCATGCATTCCATAAAGAACTCTTCTATGGACAGGCTTAAGTCCATCTCTAACGTCTGGTAATGCTCTAGAAACGATAACAGACATTGAGTAATCAATGTATGCAGATTTCATTTGTTCCTCTATATTAATAGGGATTAATTTTTCTCCTTCAATCATAAGAAATTATTGTTATAAATTTAGTTGGTTCAGACCAATGGTAAATATAATAATTTAATCTGTTGAAAGTAAAAAAAAACAAGATTAAATAGTTAATTTTATTAACAATTTTACATACGTTATTAAATTAAAAAATAAATGATAAAAAATCTAATTGATAATTGTTTAACAATGAATGTTTAACTACATTTAATTTTAATTTATACAACTATATGGACGATAATTTTTCATCAAGAGTTAAAGACGTAATTACTTTTAGTAAAGAAGAAGCACTAAGATTAGGGCATGACTTTATTGGAACAGAACATTTAATGTTAGGCATATTAAGAGATGGTGAAGGAAAGGCTATTGATATTTTAAACTCTCTCTCTGTTGATATAATATATCTAAGAAAAAAAGTTGAAATTCTATCACCTCCTAATAGTGATAGTTCTTTCACATCAAATTCTAAGAAAAACCTTCACTTAACTAGACAAGCTGAACGTGCTTTAAAAACTACTTTTCTTGAAGCTAAATTATTTCAAAACTCAACTATAAATACTGCTCATTTAATTCTTTGCATATTACGTAACGATAATGATCCAACTGCTAAGCTTTTAAATAAGCTTAATGTTAATTATGAAAATGTTAAAGAGTACTATAAAGAAATGATAGAGGGTGATCTAGATGATGAATATTTAGACAGCTCTTCAGCTGCTGACTTTAAAGATGAAGAATCTTTTGAAAAAGACAATGAAAATGAAGATCCAATAATAGAGCCTGAAAAAACAAAAGTAAAATCTACAAAAAAAACTAAAACTCCTGTTTTAGATAACTTTGGAAAGGACTTAACTTCATTAGCTGAAAATGGTGAATTAGATCCGATTGTAGGAAGAAACGATGAAATCCAAAGAGTATCACAAATATTAAGCAGAAGAAAAAAGAATAACCCATTATTAATAGGTGAACCAGGGGT
>Ga0302138_10000774_pt1 | contig 16126 bp, 8 predicted proteins | sample CBN3_321_MG_FD_203110 | JGI IMG/M metagenome (GOLD analysis project Ga0302138, IMG submission 203110) | Marine microbial communities from Western Arctic Ocean, Canada - CBN3_surface | ecosystem: Environmental > Aquatic > Marine > Oceanic | place: Canada: Western Arctic Ocean | collected 2017-09-15 | reverse complement strand
TAGTAGAACACTGGGTTAATTCCTTCCAAGATCATCTGTGCTTCGATGTTCATGCGATGCATAACACGGATGGATTGTGGTTCTGTATCGTCGCCATGGAGGTACGGGAATGGCCATTCACTTGCGATTTCTGGGCGAACGCTTGCTGTGACTTCGTAATCACCAGCAGGTAAACTTGTGTTGGTATAATCATATTCAATGATGTTTCCAGTGCCGTCAAGCAACGGCTCAAGCGTGTTGGTGTTTGAGTTCCAAGCGACTTCTTCGTAACCGCCAGGTACCTTTCCTACGCCGTTATCCCGGGTGGAATTCCATTTAATCTGCTTCCATACACCGTTGATACCGATGTCTTGCACGAACGTAACCGATACCAAACCGGATGGTCCACTTCGGTAGCCGTCGCCGCCCAAACCTGTGAAGTTGGTCGGGTGAGTGAGGTTACCAAAGATGCCCCCGCGAACCGAGAAGGTCATCGGTATGCTTGGGACAAGGTTGTCGAAAATTCCACGTTGGATGTCTGCAGTGTAGTAGGACCACATGTCAACCCAGAATGGTTGTTCATCGCTTCGGAAGTAACCGTTCATGAAGATGTCAGCAGTCAGGTTAGCTTCTGCACCAACATAGTATGACTGGGATTGATTGCCGTTGAAGGCAAACATCTCTGTAACTTCTGCATAGACCCTGTAGGTCGTGTTGTCGCCCACTGTAAGATCCTCTGGATAGAGGAACTGCCCAACGCTGAAGTTTCCTGAAGCAGTGGTGAGGACGTCGATTGTTTCGATCGCTGTCGTGTTGTTTCCAGTCCATTCGATGTGAACTTGGACAGGAAGTCCTGTCGCTGCTTCAAGCTGGCCTGTGATTGGGTTCACCCAGTCGACGTGACCGCTGAAAATCGCTGGGGCTTGAGCATCAAGCCACAGGTTATTTGGTAAATTGAGGGTGATAAAGGTCGGGGCTTTGTCGTCCCGATCAAGGTTGCAATCATTGTCGCTGTCCCAGTCACTGGATTGTCCGCCATTGTAGCAGGGGGTGCTGGTGTATGTTTCCTCAAGATGGTCGAAGTCGAGATCATTGCGCGAATCGTTATCGTCGTCTTGATCGATGCTATCCGGACCTGTGTTGGTGTCTTGGGGGTTGGCGATGCCTTCTCCATTACCGAAATCGTCGTGGTCCCAGGGATTGGTTGAGTTGCGGTTGAAACGGGTTGGCCAGAGAAGCACTTCGTCTTCGTCCTTCATGCCGTCTTCATCGTCGTCTTCATCGATATCGTCGCGTGTGCCGTCGTTATCGTGGTCAAAGGCTTGAGTGAGGCTGATGGCCAGCTCGACGTCGTTTGAGATGCCATCGCCGTCCCAATCATCGTCTGCCCAATCGACAATGTTGTCATTGTCGTGGTCAAATGGTGAAGATTCTTCGCCCCAGAAACAGCCTGGGAGGAGTTCTTGGTCAACATCGAGGATGCCGTTGTTGTCGTCATCTGTATCTTCGGCGTCAGGGACACCGTCGTTGTCATTGTCGACGTCATAGAGGGCGGGTTCGCGAAGACCTTGAGACATGATTCCTTGATCCCAAACTGCTTGGAAGAAACCATCGTTGTCAATGTCGGCGTCGTTTCCGTCATCGTCATTGTCATTGCAGTTAGTACCGCTAAAGAAATTGCCGTTTTCTTGGCCAGCATCGTTGTCGTAATCGTCATCCGAGTCGATTTCGAAATAATCCCAGATGCCGTCGTTATCGTCGTCGACATCATACCAATCATAGACAGAATCGTAATCATTGTCAAGGTCGACCGTCATGTTGGTGAAATCGCCATCAACGTCGCCGTCGACGTCATTCTTGAGCAAGTCAGCGCCCAATTCATCAGGGAAATCAGCAATAGGTCCGTTGTCGGAGGTCCACTGCCAAAGTCCTGTCGTGAGGCCCACCCAGGTGACGAAAGCGTCCCTGTTATCGGTCATTTGAACATAGGAAATACCTGATTCAATGGTGCCGTCGCCTCCGAAATCGTAGTGGTAGCAACCACCTTGGGCACCAGGGGTGCAACTCCAGTTGTTGGTCGCCCCACCTGGTGTAGCGCCTTGATCAACAAAAGCATCGGGTCGTGTGGAATATGGAGAGCCGAATTGTGCATTAACGCCGTTCAGAGGCATGTGGTATGCTAAAGCGTAAGCGTAGCCACAGACATACCCGCCACCAAGGTTTCCAGCTGTCCAGCCACATTGTGTCATATTGAATGAGCCGCCCATCTTCGGGTCGTCGACGTCCATCAAACCGTCATTGGATTCGTCCTGATCCCACCAATCGGGTAAACCATCGGCATCCTGGTCAGTATCAAGACCATTTGTCAAAGAGTCACCATCGGCGTCGATGTCCCAGTCGTTGCCACCATTGTAGGAGGACCAGCGTGCGAACATGAACCAGTAGAATTCTGGAACGGTTCCCGGGGTCGCAGGAGAAGTGGTCGGGTCGTAGCCGTTGTAGTTGAGGACAACATCGCTGAATGGGTTGTGCCAGAAAAGAAGGTTCCAGTGATCTGTAGCGTTGTCGATGTAAGGGGTGCTGTCTTGGCTTCCGTCAAGGGTGCCACCGTCATCGACTGGATAGAAAGGACGAGCGAAGGCGTCGCTCGGGTCGAAATCGACCGTTCCGCAGTTACCGTCATCAGGATCGTACAGATCGGCTATTCCGTCGTTGTCATCGTCCCAATCAATGTCGTTTTCAAGGCCGTCCCCATCGATGTCAGAATCGATAGAGTTTGGACCGTCGTCACGGTAGAGTGCCCCGTTGATTGCGTGAAGGTCTGCATCGTTATCGAGATCACAGTCCCAGTCGATGTCAAGAACGTCGATGATCCCGTCGCCGTCGTCATCAACATCGTCCCAGTTTGCAATTCCATCGTTATCCCAGTCGTTAAACTGAGAGAACGAGGCACGTCGCGTGGTGCACCGTGGATCTGGATCGGTTGGGTTCGGTGTAGCCATTGTAGGGCAGTTCCATGTGGCAACTTCAGAGGTTTTGTCAAGTGGGAATGAATCGTTTTCGTTCTGGATTTGATCGTCATCCAAATCGTATTCGAAGTTGCTCGCATCGCCGCTTACAGTGATGTCCCCGAGGTTGTCGGGCGTGGTCGTACCGCCCATGTCAGGGTCCAACCAATCGTAGACTGCGTTGTAGTTTTGATCGAATGGCCTGAGTCGGTCATCGTCGAGGTCTTGATCGTAATCGATTTCACAGTCGATGGTTCCATCGCCATCGCCATCCGCGCCGGGTATTTCGAAATTGATGGTCGTAACGCTCGCTACGGCAATGGAGGCTCCGGAGTTGCCGCCGTTCACGGAAATTTGCTCTCCAACTGAGTAGCCGTATCCTGCAGCGTTGATGGTCACTGAAGTTACTTCGCCGCCAGAGGCTGCGTCCGCTACAATGTCGACCGTCATGCCGGTACCTGATTGAGCAGAGGTGGCAACGCCTGTGGAGGTTACATAGCCTAGACCAGGGGCGAGGGTGCTTGCGTCCAATGCTGTTGATTCACCATTAAGCAAACCGTTGTAGTCGCCCTTATTGTCGCCGTTGACGTCGATATTGATGCACACATCGTGGATACCGTCGTTATCGTCATCGGGATCGGACATATCCAGGATTCCGTCGTTGTCGTCATCGGTGTCCGAGCTGTCGGGTGTACCGTCGTTATCGTTGTCAGGATCGATGAAGTTAGGAATCATGTCGCCGTCAAGGTCACCATCAACGATGGTGGTGAAGGCTGGAATGCCATTTGGGGAAGTTGAAGTGACTGAGGGCGCGGTAACTGCGTTCACTCGATTCAATTCAGCATTGAGGAAGTTCACACCGCCAGAATACACTCGGTAGGAATTGAAATCCCAGGTCACAGCTGCGGCGTAGAGGTTGCCTGCTTCAGCATGAGTCGTAGTAATGGTGGAATCGTATGGGTGGGAGTCGGTAACGTCGTCTACGCCGTCACCGTCGTCATCGTTGTCGAAATAATCTTGGATGCCGTCGTTGTCAAGGTCACAAGGCCACTTGAACTGATCGATTCGAGCATCGTTATCGTCGTCTTCGTCGTAGCGACCTGGTCCTGAGCCATCGGAATCTTCGTCGGTCACGCCGTCGTTGTCGTGGTCCATTGGGTTCTGGTCAGCGAGGTAGAAAGCGCCGACTGGGTCTCCTGTCCATGGGTGAATGATGAATTCGTCAAGTCGGCGGTCTGTGGTCACGTTGAGCGGATCGAGTCCGAGCGCTTCCAGGGCAGCGATGTCGAGAGGACCTTCGAGGATTCCATCGTTGTCATCGTCCCAGTCATCCGCATCGAGGATCCCGTCGTTGTCGTGATCGAATGGGTTGGTACCGTAGCATCCATCAAACCGTTCAAGCAAGTCATAGATTCCATCGTTGTCGTCGTCGAGGTCGGCCAAATCATTGATTCCATCGTTGTCGTGGTCGTTTGTGTTCGATTCTTCGAGGTAAAGAGAGTAGGCAGGTGCGAGGGCTTCAATAGCGCTCAAATCGGTGATGATTCCAGACATCACGCCAGGGTCGGACCACATCAAATCAGTGATGGAGGGGTGGGTGGAGTGGTGCCACGGATCTTGGTCTCCATTCCAGTCGCCTTGGCCTCCTTGAGTGGTGGATTGGGCGATGCTTTGCCCTACACGCTGGCCTTCTTGGAAGCCGGTGATTTCGACCACATCATCAGAACTGAAGTCTTGAACAACAGCGAGAAGGGTGCTGGTGAGCATCAAGAACACAATTGTCAATGACATGGTGAGCTTTTGGCGGGTTTGCAGGGTTTCGTTTTGTACGTTCGAAAGCATATAGGCACCTCTGGAATCACCTTTCCACCGTCATGCCCTATTTCAAAGAGATGGCGCGGTCGATGGTTTGTGTATCACAGACTCGATTGCGTATCATCGCCAAGAAGATTTTAAAATTCAGCGTTAAAGCAGGTCATGTAACACTTGTTCAAAGAAAAAAAAAGGGAGACACGGAGGGCGAACCCTCCGAGTCTCCGGCTCACCCGATACCTCGGCATCGGTGGTTACGATGTTCAATCTGTCGAACTTCAGACTTCGAGTACGTCGAGAATGCCGTCGTCATCGTCGTCAGCATCTTCGTTGTCGTCTAGTCCGTCGTTGTCGTGATCGAATTGACCGGTAAGCGAGTTACCGTCGTTCTGCTCGAACCAGTCGAGAAGTCCGTCGTTATCGTCGTCGTTATCGGTTGCATCCCAAATTCCGTCGTTGTCATGGTCGTAGCGGTAAGTACCGGTGCCACCGTTGATTTCATCGACGTCAAGAATGTCGTCGTTGTCGTCATCGGTGTCATCAGCGTCATTCATGCCATCGTTGTCGTGGTCACGAGAGAGGTCTACGCCGTTTTCGTCCATGTCGTTTCGGTTGTCAATGCCATCGTTGTCGATGTCGAGGTCCACAGCATCGGAGATGCCGTCGTTGTCGTGATCGTAGATGTTGGAGTTAGGGTCGCCGTCCTGAACTTCTTCAGTGTCGTCGATTCCGTCGCCGTCATCGTCGGAGTCTTCCGCGTCATCAATTCCATCGTTGTCGTGATCCATTGGGTTCTCGTCAACGCTGTCAGGGATACCGTCGTTGTCATCGTCGTTGTCGGCATCGTTAGGGATGCCGTCACCGTCGTTGTCGTTTTCGCCGTTTTCAGCTTGGTTGTCAAGTTGTTGACCTTGCTGCTGCTCGGTTTGTTGACCCTGTTGGCCTTGTTGACCGTTTTGGGTTTGACCTTGCTGCTGCTCGCTCTGACCATTTTGGTTTTCACCGTTCTGGTTTTCGCTGGTTTGGTCTCCTTGCTGGCCGCCTTGTTCGCCGCCTTGCTGTTGTTGACCTTGGCCGTTATCTTGTTGCTGACCTTGCTGACCCTGCTGACCTTGCTGACCTTGCTGACCTTGTTGGCCTTGCTGTCCTTGCTGTCCTTGCTGACCCTGCTGGCCTTGCTGACCTTGCTGTCCCTGTTGACCTTGCTGACCTTGTTGACCCTGTTGTCCTTGGCCCTGACCTTGTTGTTGGCCCTGGCCTTGTCCTTGTCCCTGTCCTTGTCCTTGACCTTGACCTTGTCCTTGACCTTGTCCTTGACCTTGGCCTTGGCCTTGTCCTTGGCCTTGTCCTTGTCCTTGTCCTTGTCCTTGTCCTTGGCCCTGTCCTTGTCCTTGTCCTTGACCTTGTCCTTGACCTTGTCCTTGTCCTTGGCCTTGTCCTTGGCCTTGACCTTGTCCTTGTCCTTGTCCTTGTCCTTGTCCGTTAGGAGTACCAGCTTCAGATTCGCCACCGCCTTCGGTGTCGCCATCGCCAGCGCCGGAGTCAGACTCAGTAAAGTCTGGATCGTAGGCGTCTGGGATACCGTCACCGTCGGAGTCGGAATATTCACCGTCGTTCGGATCAGTCGGGAACGAGTCAACGTTGTCGGCCTTACCGTCGCCGTCGGTGTCGGAATTGTTAGGGTTGGTACCCTTTGCATACTCTTGGGAGTTGGTCAAGCCATCTCCATCAGGGTCTGCATTTCCGTCGCCGCCATTGGTCGGGTTGAGGCCGTTCGAGACTTCCCAACCATCGGGTAGTCCGTCGCCATCGCTGTCTGCATTGTTCATATTGGTGCCTTGGTTCTGTTCCTCAGAGTTGGTGAGACCGTCACCGTCCCAATCGGCGCCACCATCAGATGGGTCGAGTGGGTCAGATCCGTCACCGCTCACTGCAGAAACTGCAGAGAGAGCAAGGAACATTGCAATTAGCACGCTCATTATTTTTTTATCATTCATGTTTTTCACTTCCTATTTTTTTGGTTGTTTTTACACAGAGAACCCGCTGTTCTCTCTCTCCAGATCATTGGCCCACTTGGTGGGACAGCAATTCTGGGATGTCAACGATGCTACGCACTGATTCATGTCGCTGTTCAAGGAAGTAACAAGGGGGTTTCCGGGCGCGTCGCTTGAGCGATAGTGCGCACTGGACTGACTCGCAGTCCATCGGTTTATTTCCTTGTTTACTTGCTTGTATTGTTCCTCCGAATGCATCGTTTTTCACGGGTAGGTCATAGGGAACCCAGTGTTCCCTCTAACATTTGGAACGAACCAACCCTATATGAAGGGCGCGACGCGATGTGCGAGGGGGTTATCGAGCGTGAACCATCGATGGAGGCAGGAGGATTGAAGCCTTTTTTGAAAGTACGAAACGAGCGACAAGGTCTGCCAGGTTTTCGTCTGCAAAGGAATGCAAACGTTCTGACCCATTTCCCTTTGCTGGGGCGAAGAGCTGCAGCGGTTTAGCGTGTCGGCTCAATGCGATTTTTGCTGCACGGATCGCATTCGAACTCGGCAAACCGCCAACTCCATCGAGTCCGTTGCCCAAGAAGTGGGCTAGTTTCCCTTGACGAACGCCCGAGCGACCCTCCATGGCGAGCATGCCTAGGATGATGTATTGATCACGGGTTGGGGCGTCCCACCGTTGGTGGTCTCCTGAAAATTTCTGTTCGAGTTTTGATAGAAATAATGCTTGCAGTTCAGGCAAATTTTCTTTTCGGGGTGCATCGACTTCTATTCGCTTCGTAATGTGTGCATCTTTGGGTAGAATCTCACCAAAATCTTCCCATTTGTAAGCGATTTTAAACCAATTTTCTAGTTTCTCTGAAAAATATGGATCTGGGCCTCGGAGGTTCCAGACGCTTCTTTTAATCAATTCTGGGGCGAGGTTTGAGAAACCTTCTGGATCTTTTTCAGCCAACGTTTGAAGTGCTTTGAGGTACTTCTCATTGCGAGATTTTTGTACATCGGGTTCGTTGGCCATTGATTCTATGGGGCCGGGGGCCACATAATATGGTTTGTTCTTGTTGATTTGTCTTGTTTTCATCATATCACCTCCAAACGACGTACGTCGCGGGAAGATCACATACGGTGTAGGTTCGTTCTTGTTTTCATATTTACACAAAATCGCACAGGGCGGGTATGAGTCTCTGGTTTGTAGATGAGTTCAACAATATATAACAAAAATAATTCTTATTTTAATTGCTTCATCATCGATCGGTGGGGTCCAATGTTCGAAATTGTATAGGGTTCATCGATCAGTTGCCAGCCCTGAGAGAGGTAGAAGGGGATGGCGTCCTTTCTTGCTTGGAGAAGCCCTGTTTTTGCAGAGAAGTGGGCTGCTGATGCAGATTCGAGAGCGGAAAGAACGTCGCTGGCATGGCCCATGCGTTGGGCTTCGGCGCGTGTGCCCATTTGCCGAATTTGAATCGCAGGTCGGTTTTCTGCATCTGCAAGTGGGCCGAAAGCAGGGCATGTCGTCGCCCCTGGTCCAGCATGATCGGGTGCGGAACCATCGCTGCCTTCCGGGATAAGGTGAGCCCTCCCGACTGATAGAACACGATCGCCCTGAGCCACCCAAGCATGAATCGCAGCCGAATCATCGGCGAGATGTTCTGCGCCCCGTTCAAACCCAAGGGGTTCTCGGAGCACGGCGTACCGGCAGTCGAAATACGAATGTGCTGGGTTGCTTCCAGGGAGCATCACCGCGGGGTTCACGATTTTCACAAGATAACCTCGTTACCGACCTGCGGCCGGATGACGATTAACCCTACGATGCAGAGGCGTGATTCAGAAGCCCGAAAAAGTTGCGAGAAGCAGCGCAATGACCGCCCCGATCAGGAAAACCGTGACCGCCCCAGACGAGACCAGTCCCCAGCCGAGTCCCTTGTTGCCCCGAACAAAGGCCATGATAATGGCACCCAAGTAAACCAGCGGCATGCAACAAAAAGATCCATTCACGGCTTCCCTCCAAAAGTAATTTGCATCATCTGTCCGCTCATCATAAATCTGAATCTCAAAGAAATAATCATTGGTCATCGACCCGTTTGGAACAAACCAAAGGGTGCTGTTTCTCAATGTATATTCTCCGATGAGATCGCCATCGCGCCATCCTGTTTCACCTGTGAAGATGTAATGGCCCTCTTGCTGTAGGATCGCCGTCTGATCGCCGCTTTCCTGGTAATTGCGGCTGTTCCGGTAATCGATCTGAAGATATTCTGAATGCTCGTAGAAATTCAACATAAGGTAAACATCAAGGGATTCGCTCTGTGGAGGGAAAGAGTGGTTGAAAGAACCGTTCTGTTCATTGCTCACAAACGTAGTTTGGGAGTTGAAATTAGAAACAAAATTACCAGAATCAGTGTAAATACTGCCATAGACGCCGGGTTGTTCCTCAAATGTCCCGTTGAAGGAAAGAGAAAGGGTCCCGTTCGCTTCATCGATGGTCAGTTGGGTCGGCTCAATGGTGGGAATATACTCTTTTTCTTGAAACACTTCAAGTAAATAATCGGCTTGTTGGTGATCGACGGTGCAATAGAGCCCTCCGTCAGAAAAGTCCCCTCCGGAGTTGGAAGGTTTGGAAATCGAACAATATTCCATGAGGTGCCCTTCTTTCATTTCGATTGATTTGGAGTAGTGCCCGTTTGAGTCGGGTGAAAGGACATGCATTTCATCAAAATATGCATTTTCCCAGCTGTTTTGATTTACTTGTCCTGCGAGGATGCTGACGATGATGACAATCACAATCGGCAGGGTCAATCCAAGAAAGAATTGCATCCATCGAAACGGTTTCTTTGATGGCTGAACAATTTGCCCCATTGGTGAAGGGCCGCCCTGGAGCATTGGTTGGTTGGGGGTGCCAAATGGATTGGGCTTTACCGAGCTATCGCCTTCTCCGAATGTACCCAATGTGACACCCACGGGGGCCTCAGATGCGATTTCCCCTGAAAAAAAGGGTTGGCTTGGCTCAAGCACTCCTTTCCTCTGTGGCGACGGGTCCATGGTCGGGGCAGTGCGGGGGATGTGATTAAACCAACCCCGGCTCTATCGGGCAGCGTTTTATTGTCTGCGGTCGCGTTGAAATAGAACTGGTGAATCCCATGGATTACTGCACGGGTGTCGGAGCGGCTACGTCGGGGATTGCAAATCCTCTCACCTGGGTTCAAATCCCAGCCTGTGCTCTTTCTAACAAACCTACTCATCGCGTTAGGTTCGCGCGCAGTCTTGATATTCAATGGCGCATTCGTTGGGCCATTGAACAGGTCCGTTCAATGCGCGAGGAATCACAATGCCAGGAATGAACCGTTCACTGTCCGAGGTTGGCGTTGGCTTCGCTTCCTTCCTCGCACCACCTGGCCCAGATGTCATCCGCTTCACGGTCGGCCAGCCTGATTTTGACACACCTCTCCCAGTCGTTAACGCCGCTAAAGCAGCCCTTGATCGGGGTGAAACCACCTACACGCGAACCCAGGGCTCAGAAGAACTCTGTGAAGCAGTCGCAGCCCATCTGGAGGGGCATGGAATCGATGCGGACCCTCTCGATGTGCTGATTTCTCCTGGGTGCAAGCAAGCGATTCTTTACGCACTCATGGCTACTTTGAACGCTGATGATGAAGTCCTGCTTCTTTCGCCAGCTTGGCCTTCTTATGACGGCATGATCAAATTGCTCGGTGCGGTTCCTGTGCATGTTCCGGTTCGTAAGGACAACTACCACCCAGACTTTGACCACCTTGAAGCGGCAATAACACCCAAGACCAAGGCGGTCATGCTCAACTCCCCGAACAACCCCACAGGGGCTGTTTACACCCCGGAAGAAATTGAGCGACTCGTTGCTTTTGCCGTGAAGCATGACCTTTGGATCATCGACGATATGATCTATGCCACATTGGTATGGTCTGAACACCCCTACACTTCCCCTTGTACGCTACCTGGCGGTGCTGAACGCACCATTACCATCGGGGGCTGGTCGAAAGGTTGGGCCATGACTGGTTGGCGACTTGGTTGGATCACAGGCCCGAAGTCGGTCATGGATGGGGTAAAGAAAATCAACGTCAGCGCAGCAACCCACGTGGCGACGTTCATGATGCCCGCCGCTGCAGTGGCGCTTAGCCTCGAACAGGAAACCGCAGTGATGGCCGCTTCATTCAAAGAGCGGGGGGAACTTATCCATGGTCTGCTCAGCCAATTACCAGGCTTGGTGGTCCCAAAGCCAGAAGGTGCCTTCTACGCCTTTTGCAACGTGACTGGCACGGGTATGAACGACATCGAATTCGCTCAGCGGGCCCTGGACGAAGCAAAGGTGCAATTGATTCCCGGTTCCTTGATGGATGGCGGCGAAGGGTTTGTTCGAATCTCATACGCCACCTCTCCGGAAGACATCCGAGAGGGTGTGTCTCGCCTCAGCGCCTGGCTCAATGCATTGTGAATCAAAGCATGCCTCTTGATCAGGGACAAACTGCTGTGCAGTGAACGGTGTTCTTCGGAGCGGGCTTCTTCATCCCCATTGGTTTGAGCGAACTCGCTTTGCTTTTAGCCAAATGAGGCGATTCTGTAAAGGGCGCCACCGCCGCCAAAAGTAGCGTAGTACAGCGAACCATCGGGGGCAAACGCCAACGGTAGAGGCGTGCCAATATCTGTTGCGAAACGTGTGGTTTTGGTTTCCCACTGATCAATGGGTTGTTCTCCCCCGGATGTGTTTTTTGGGATAAAATCGATTCGAACAATCTCTTGCCCTTGAGGAATCACGGTGTTCCACGAACCATAGACGGTGGCGTACAAGGTGAATCCTTGACCTTCACTTGCATTCAAACCAGGAAGCGGGGATGTGTCTGGCCGAAGGGCCAGTCCGTTTAGCGAGGTGTGGGGTGTCCACGTTGCCACGGGCGCCACCGTGCCATCTGGGACTGGGTGATCTGGGTCGTCATCTGGCCAGCCATATGCAGCGCCGTTCACGAGTAGATTGATTTCTTCACGCGGATGGTCCCCCTCCCAATCCCGACCGTTGTCGCTGAAAAGATAACCAACATTCTCAACCCAGACGCCATGGAACGAATTGCGGACGCCTGAAGCAAGGATGCCGTGCTCTCCCGTGGCTGGGTCAACCCATAGCAGGGCTGCGTTGCGTTCATCTGTTTCTGCGCAGACATTGCACGTTGAGCCGCTGTGCCAGATGAGTGTCCCATTTGGGAAGGCGTTGATGGCGTTGGTTTGGTGGTTGCCACTTGGCACACCTTCAATCAGATTTGTTCGTTGATTAAACGTCCAATTGCTCCGTTCGTATTTGGCTAACACACCTTCTTCTGAAACAAACAAATGATCCGCCGTTAGGTGGAGACCATGTGGATGATCGAGCCCCGTAATGAGAACTGTTTCCCTGAAACCGTCCGTTGCGTCAAGCAGGAGAATCCGGCCCCCGTCTCGATCACACATCAGCAAAAGATCTTCACTCACCCATGTCAAACATGTTGGTCCGCCGAAACCAGTGGCTACCTTTTCGATCTCAAAACCTTCCGCTACCTCGGGGTTGAGGGGGTCGGCGTAAGGATAAATTTCCCGAGCTATGAAGAGAAAAAAGAGCAACGCCACGATCGGAGTGATTTGTTTTTCAAAGCCCATGCCACACTGAAGGACAGGGTCCGTATCAAGCCTTTGTGAGGCTGAAGCGGTTCGCTTGCATCACGCCTTGAGCAATTGAACTTCGCATTCGGCCAAACGGGCCCGGGCCACGGTATGGTCTTGGTCGACCGTTAGCACGGCGCGCCAAGCTGCTTCCGCCTGGTCAAACCGTTCTGCTTGATGGTGGATTGCAGCGATGCGGAGGCGGGCATCGAGGTGCGAGCCGTCGCAACGAACGGCCGCTTCGAAGTCATGGAGGGCGTTTTCATTTCGCTCGATCTCGAGATAGAGGATGCCTCTTTGGTGCCATGCTGGGGCGTAATTTGGTTGCAGGCGGATGGCTTCATTGAGCGGGTTTTCGGCTCGTTCTGGACGCTCCAATGCCATGTAGCAGGAGGCGAGTTCGGTGAGGGCTTGATAGTGATGTGGTGATGCATCGAGGACGATTTTCAAATCATCTCGGGCTTGAGACCATTCCCCCAGTTGCATCATTGCTTCTGACCTTCGCAAACGGGCGAGCATCAAGGCCGGTGCTAAATCAACAAGAATTTGTGCATCGTCCAATGCCTTCTTGTTTTGATTTAAGGCCATCAGCGTGCTGCATCGGTTCATCCGAGCCCGAATGTGGTTTGGTCCGATCTTGAGTGCGTCTGTGTAATGGCCGAGGGCTTTTTCAAACTGTCCGCGACGAAGTGCTATGTTACCGCGCACATAGGCAACAGTAACTGAGTTTCCATGAACATCGGCTGCGTCGATATGTTTGCTTGCCGTCGAAAGGTCATCCATTTCGATTGCTAAGAGGGCTGCTTCTGCGGAGGCCGATGGATCTTGCTCGGGGAGCAAACGCATGGCACGATTCATGTCTTCACTTGCGCCTTCAAGGTCCTTGAGCAATCGCTTAGTACGAGCGAGTCCGAGCCAAGCGACACCGAGTTCTCGGTCCAGTTTGAGTGCTCCTTCGAAGGACGATACGGCGTCTGCCAGAAGGATGGAATCGGTTTGTCCTGTCCCGTCTCGAGCACGATCACACAAGGCAAGATGAAGTCGTCCTTCAACCACATGCAACAAAGCGTGATCGATGCCGAATGGCGTCTCGTCGAGTAGTTTTTGAGCGGCTTCGTGATGGCCTTCGAGAAGTTTTCTGCTCGCCATGCGGGCACGGAGTTCAGCATTATCTGGACTCTTCAACAGTCCTTTTTCCAATGTTTCTTCGGCGGCAGTTATCGCACCCTCAGCGTGCTGTAAATCGCTCTTCAGGAAGAGAAGGTCTGGACCACCTGCATCGAGAGCGACGGCGTGAGTTGCGGCTTTCAGTGCCTCTTTTGCCCGGTTCCCTTGCGGGGCGAGAAGTTGAGCCGAAAGGGCCCATGCCTGTCCACTCTGGCGGTCCAATTCTAAGCAACGTTCAACCGCTTGATGGGCCTTTCCTGATTCGCCTTCTTCGTTAAGAAGATGGGCGTAACTTAGCCAATCTGCAGATTGATGTGGATCTTTGGCAAGAGCTTGTTCAATTGCCTCTAAGGCTTCAGAACGAGAGCCTGCTCGAGCACGAAGCCCGGAAAGGAGGGACCGGTCGGCTGCGGTGTCAACACCCAATGCTTCGAGGCGGAGAACATCCCGCTCTGCGTCTGCATCGCCGAGTTTAGCGAGAAGGTGGGCGTGTGAGCGGAGCAGGTCTGGTTGATCAGGGTGGACCGTCATGCGTGCTTCGAGCCAATGTCGCCGAACTTCATCGTCGCCCTTAAGCAAAGCAATATGTTCCAAGGCTTCGAGGATGTTTGCGTTTCCTGGTGAAGATCGATACGCTATTCCGAAACAAGATTCGGCCCAGTCAAATCGGGCAAGCAGAAGGGACGCGTGGCCAAGTCGATGTGCAGCAACCGGGTTTAATCCAAGGCCAAGGGCTGTGATATCACGTGAATCAAACGCCAAGAGGAGGCGCCCCAGCAAGGAAGCAGAGGTTGCAGAGAGGAGCCCTTCGTCACCAACGGTAGCTTCTGTAGAAATCGATGCCACGAGGGTTTCGAGTGCCGCCAAGGCTTGACCGGTGATTGTGCGGTCCTCCTCAGAGGAATGCTCGAACGCTGTGATGATCTCATGGGCGAGAATTGCACCATGCATTTCTGGGTTCGTGGCCCGAAGTGCCGCCACAAGTTCGGTCATCTGCTGAACATGTTGCTGCAGTGCGCCGACTTCGTTGTTGAGGTGGGTGAAGTGGGCGGACTGTGCTTGCTGAAGAACAACGGAGGTTTCATTGACGTTCGTTAAGCGCTCGTCAACCTTTTTGAGCCAGAAACCTGCACCTCCACTTGCGGCTATACAAGCGAGGCCAAATGCAGCAGTTATGGGTTCCATTACCGCTCACCTCTTCTGTGCACCTTTATGGTCTGCGGAACATCGAGGGCGCTTCAAGCGGTTTGTTTGACCCTTTTTCCAACGCCAAAGGTCCTACCCTCTGCTTGGATGTCATCTCAGAGGGAGGGGCCAGACCTAGGAAGACGTTCCAAATTCTTCCGATACCTCGGTTTTTTTCGCCTGTGAGTTTTGGAAGAGACAACGGGCGACCATTAATCCTGAAACGAAGAGGGAGGCAAGCATCAACTGTCCAATCAAATCGTAGTCAGAGTCGACAATCCCCCCATTCAACAAAAGGAAGTCCAATGAAAGAATTGCGCCTATCGCCATGAGTGGGATGGAACCATTGTTGGTGAGCGTTACTTGAGATGGAAGCGGTAATTGGGCGCTCTTGTCTGAAGTTTTGTTCATTGGGTCGTAGAAGTGAGCAAACAACACGCCCAATCCTGCACCCAACATGTCGCTTACCAGATCGGAAGCCGTGTTGACGTATCCGCCTTGGTCAATCGTTTGGAAAAAGGTCTTGCCAAAGAACTCGTACACTTCATACGCCACACCGATGGCGACGCTAAGGGAAAAAGCGGTGAACGCTACAACTCGAGGTGAAAGTTGCCAACCGTTATGCTCTGACATTCTTCTCCAACCGAGCGACCATGCAATGGCAATAGCTGTGCTGTTCATGCTGTGGACCAACTTGTCCCACCAAGGGTGGACATGGTACATTCCGTTCACACCATCTGCACACAACCATTCACCGGGCTGAATGCCCTCAAAGCATAATGGTCCGGGGCCGCTGTCTGCAGCACCTAATGAACCTCCGATGAAATGGAGCATTGTTGCTGAATACCCAATCCACAACGGTAGAGCAGGGATATGTGCACGCCCCTTCCACAGAATCATAAGTGCCAAAAGAGCCATCACGGCTCCTCCAAAATTATATCCTGCCCAGAGATTTAAGCCGCGACTGAGGTTCCAAACTGTGAGGATGACGCATGAGATGAGCCAAGCCATGAGGGGCGCTCTTTCGGGGATTTCAGTTTGCCAAACCCGCTTGTTCCCGCTTCCCATGATTTTGTCGTGGGTGGAACCTCTTATGATAATTCACCCGACAACTGATTATTGGCTGCGGCTGTGATTGAATCGTTTTAGCATCTCAGCAAAGGGTGTGCCCGAACACCATCTTCATCGGATTTTGAGATTGCAAAGGGTTAGCAGAGGGTACCGTTTGCCAATGCGCCTTGGCAGTGGGCCCCCCTTTGCCTCTTGGAATGCGCGTTTTGGTCTCAAAACTAAACGACAATCGTTGTTATCGTTGCTCAC
>Ga0302138_10000772_pt1 | contig 16147 bp, 14 predicted proteins | sample CBN3_321_MG_FD_203110 | JGI IMG/M metagenome (GOLD analysis project Ga0302138, IMG submission 203110) | Marine microbial communities from Western Arctic Ocean, Canada - CBN3_surface | ecosystem: Environmental > Aquatic > Marine > Oceanic | place: Canada: Western Arctic Ocean | collected 2017-09-15 | reverse complement strand
TTGTAAATGCTTGAAACAGTTGAAGAGGATTAATATTAGCAGTACTTTGCATTATACCTGGTATAATTCCTTCAAATGTAGAAAAATTTGTTCCTAATGCTCCTGAAATAAATGGAATATCACCATTTGGCATATTATCTATAAATAAAAATCGGGTTGCATTTTCGCCAGTTTTAACATCAGCACATTGAGCCCCGGTTTTTAAAAAAAAACGATCACCTAATGGTAAATTCGCGCCTGGATTTCTTTGCGCCCCACCACCAGTAACAAGCGTTTCCATATATTTAACTAATCCTCCGATATCATTGCCTAGTGCGTCTAAATTTCCATCAGCAGACATTCCGAGTTCTTTTGGATTTTTGATCCATTTCCAATATTCATAATTTGGCCCTAAAATATTTTCTTGAGCACTATCTAAATCATTTGCTATACTAGTAAAAAAATTTGACATCTACATATAATTAATAAATAAAATATTTATATATTATTTAAATCATTTTATAAATAAAATCATTGTTTATAAAATTATTTGTTGCTACTATTATCAGTGAATTGAGGAAGAGGATTTGGTAAATCTTCTTTGTTTGTTCCAATTACAGCAAAAGCTTTTGATTGCATTTTATCTCCTAGTTCTGAAACCGATTTTTGTAAAACTTTTGTTGATTTAGATAAATTTTTAACTAGTTGATTTATATCTAAAGCTTCTTTAAATTTATTATTAAGTTCTAAAATATTATGAGTATTACTATCTATTATAGATTTTAAATGATCTAAATTTGTAATACCATTTTTAATAGAATTTATATTTGCTGAATTTATAAGACCACCGCTTGTAGCAGATTCTAGCTGTGGACATTCATCTAAACCTTCTCTCTTTTTAATAAAAAATAATAATGAAAATAATAATAAAGATAAAAATGATAAAACTAATAAAACTAATAATAAAGATCTAAAATTCATATATATTATTATCATAAATTTTTATGATTGATTAGTTACATTATCTGATTGTTGTTGTAATTGTTGACCAATATTTTGAACAGCTAATTCTGTTTTTTTTATTGTATCACTTAAACCGGTTACCGTTTGTCTTAAATCGCCTAGTCCTTTAATATTATTACTAATAGTTGTAATTTGTCCTGTATTAGTAGATACTTGCTGCCTTAAATCTGAATCTAATGTATTAATTTGATTTTGTAAAGTAGAAATTTGGGTACTATTCGTAATTTCACCAACTGTAGAACCGGTAATAGGTGATGTATTACAATTATCTAAACCTTCTTTTTTACAATTATATACAAATAAAAATAATGATAATAAAAATAAAATTAATATTAAAATAAAAATCATATAATTAGTATATATATTATTTTTATTTACAAATTATATATAAAATGAACATCAATTATAAGAATTATAATTATGAAAATATTGAAACTAATCAAACTAATGAAAATAAAGAATGTAGTTATGATACTATTGAGGATTGTAATAATGCTCCTATAAGACCTTTTTCTAGATTTGTTATAAGTAAATGGAAAACGCAAGAATCTAATTTAGCAATTATATCAACTAATTCACGCCCCTTACCTCAACCTAGAAATGGAAGAATTAAGAATCGAGCTTTACCTCAAATTAATGAATTTAATACTAATTGTTGGAATAATAGTGATTCATGTGATTTATATTCGACAAATGGTGGATTGATTGACCCAACTACTGGACTATTTATTTCGCCTGGTGATAATAATAGGATTAACCATAACGATTATTTATTATATAATAATCCAAATATTAAAATTAATTTTGATGGTCAAATCGCTTGTAATAATGAAGATGGAATTATTCAACAAAATTTTTATTCAGGACCAGGTTGGAAATCATCAAGAGTTCATCCTAATAAAAAAACCGCATTATCAAGACCTATAAAACATTGGAGAAAACAATTATTGCCTAGACAATTTGTTGATCCAGAAACAGGCAATATAGCAGATAATATTAATTATTCTAATTATGAAGTTAATGGTTCAAATCCAAGAAGAGGGCGTTCAAGTATTAGTAAAGATTTATTTTCTAGACCTGGTAGTTATAGTAATACATCGATTGATACATTAAAAAATTTTAATGAACCGTTCTCTATTAACTCTAATAATCAAGTTAGCTGTATTCCTATTTATGTTACCGAAGGATTAAATCAAAATAATAAAAGTTGTTTAACTCTAAATAATAATTCAAATACAAAGTTTAATTTAACATGTCCTCAATCGCAAGCTTTGAATAAATCAAGAGTTGGGTATTCTTTTCTTCAAGGAAATGTTACACCTTGGAATTTTCAGAGTGCAAACGGTTATTTGCAAGCTCGTGTAAAACTATATGATCAAAATTATACATTTTCATATAATCCATATATGTCAACATTACCAATTAATCTTACTGATAATAAATTAAGAAACCGAATATTAACAACACCAAATTTTCCCCCTTCAACAATTAGTTTATATATTTTAAAAAAATTAATAAATTATGTAGGCAATAATAGAGATTCATTAGTTAGTCCAACTGAATTTCCATCATCTTGTTGGGTAAGTGATTGTAAATGTGCTGTACCTGTTTCTTATAAACCATCAAATATTCCATTTCAAAGAGATTCTGCTGTAAATGCTAGAAGTAACACAAGACGAAAATCTAGAAAAGCTATTAATCGTAATCAATATAATATAACAAATTCATGGGGTATAAACTCTAGACACGACAGTTTATATACTAAATGTGATAATTATAGAGTTACTCAAAACGGCAGTGTTAAATATCCTCCTGTAGAACCAGAACCAGAACCAGAACCAGAACCAGAACCAGAACCAGAACCAGAACCAGATATTATATATCCACCTTGGTTAGGTCCACCTGTTCCAGAATATGTTCCAGAAGATTATGATTCAGATTATTACGATCAAGTGAATCCTTTTCCAGGAGATTATGATTCAGATTATTATAATTTAGTATATTATGATTCAACAAAAAAATTTACGAATGATGGTTTACGAAAAGCAATAAAACTTTGGCAAGATAATAAAAATACGGCATTAAAAAAATATGGACACATAATTAATTGGGATACTAGTTCTGTTACTGATATGCAGGGTCTATTCTATTATCGAACTAATTTTAATGAAATTTTAAATGGATGGAATACTAGCAGTGTAATTAATATGGATAGGATGTTCAATGGTGCCAATAGTTTTAATCAAGATTTAAATAGTTGGGATACTAGCAGTGTAACTAATATGTTTGGTATGTTCCGGAATGCAGAAGCTTTTAATGGAGATATTAGTAGTTGGAATACTAGTCGTGTAAATAATATGAATAGTATGTTCAGTGGTGCCAATAGTTTTGATCAAGTTATTAGTAGTTGGAATACTAGCAGTGTAACTAATATGAATAGTATGTTCTGTGATGCCAATAGTTTTAATCAAGATATTAATACTAAATTGGATTCTGTTGGTAATTCTTATGCTTGGGATACTAGTAGTGTAATACATATGGATCATATGTTCCTGAATACAATAGCATTTAATCAAGATTTAAATAGTTGGGATACTAGCAGTGTAACTAATATGACAGGTCTTTTCTCAGGTGCAAGAGCTTTTAATGGAGTTATTAGTAGTTGGAATACTAGCAGTGTAACTAATATGAATAGTATGTTCCGTGGTGCCAATAGTTTTAATCAAGATTTAAGTGATTGGATTACTAGCAGTGTAACTAATATGGGTTATATGTTCCGGAATACAGAAATTTTTGATCAAGATATTAATACTAAATTGGATTCTGTTGGTAATTCTTATGCTTGGGATACTAGCAGTGTAACTAATATGTTTGGTATGTTCCAGAATACAATAGCATTTAATCAAGATTTAAATAGTTGGGATACTAGCAGTGTAACTAATATGTTTGATATGTTCCAGAATGCAGCAGTTTTTAATGGAGATATTACTTCATGGAATACTAGTAATGTAACCATTATGAGTTCAATGTTTAATAGAGCAGGAGTGTTCAATCAGGATATTAGACATTGGGATGTTCATAATGTAGCGACTGCCACAAACTTTAATACACACTCTCAACTAAATAATAATAATATACCAGTTTTTAATAATAATATATATATATAAATATATATGTTGAGATTAAATACAAATAATCCAAAACAAATAATTTTAAGTAATGATTTAATTGAAAAAAAAAAATTATTAGGAGTTAGTGAAAAAAAAATTAATTTAGCCGAAGAATCAATCAATTCGTTTGGCGTTTTACCAAGTACTAGACAAAGTAATTTAAATTCAGCATTTTTAGGACTTCAATATATACATCCTGGCGGTTTATTTAATAATAATTGGAAAGGATTTGTAACAGAAACATCAGTAGAATTTAATGGTACGGATAGAGTCGGAAATATCTCTTCAATTCAAGTTAGATTAAATGCGCCTACAAGTTCTCAACCAGAAACAAATTTTCCTAGAGATGGTAGAACATTTAGTTCGAATACTTATAACAGAGCATCAAGAGGCCTTCCTAGTATTTCAAACTCAAAAAAATTAAATGAAACGGATGAACAAAATGAATTAAATGAACCTATCCTTACAGTTATGGGAAGATATAATGGCATATACACATCAGCAAGAGGAAAATCAGCTGGCAGAACTGGACCATTAAATCCAATTAAGCATTGGCGAAAACAATTAATACCAAAACAAGGACATATAACAGGAAAACCTACTTTAAATGATGTAATATTAAATCCTGGGACAACTTCGCTGGATTCGTCGTGTTGTGATGTAATTTCGAACAAAGGTATGTTAAATAATTATTTGCCTGGTGGCTATATTGATAATGGAACCGGTAGCTGCATAAAAGGTTCATGGGTTAAACCTGATAAATGTGTAAATGTAATTAGAAATGAATTATCAAATTTTCAGCCAGTATATTTTAATAATCCAGAAAAAGTTACAAGACCAAGATCATCGCAAACCATTCTAAAAAAAAATTATTATACAACTGGTGCAGCATATTTAAGAAGTAGAGTTAAATTATATGAACAAAATCAATTATTAAGTACAGTTAACCAACAACCTGGAAAATCTAATGAATTATTTATGAATAATGGCAATGCATTAAATCAAAGATTACCACCATCAAATGACAATTGGGTATATGCAAATACAGAATTAAAACAAGGTTCTCAGGCATTTAATGCAAATAACTGTGTTTCCGATTTATCGGCATGCTGTGCATATGAAAAAAATATGAATGCTTGCCAAGTTCCTATTACTTTTAAACCAAACAATCCATTTTATGCAGTACAGGGTGCGGTTGATAGTAGTACAAGAATATTGCAATCAAAATATTCAGCAATAACTAAAAATAATAATAATTTTACATTAAATACTCCAAATCAAGTTCCATTTTTAAATAATAAAGGATTAAATGTATATAGTGTCGCAGGAAATCCAAATAGTGAAGTCATAACTTTACCCGGATCAACGCCTCTAAAATATAGAGGAGATTCATACAGAAATCAAGCACCATATTTTATTAAAAGTAAATATCAAAGAATAAATGCGTGTAATCAAAATCCATTTTTAGCACAAGTATCTAGCCATACCAAATCAAGACTTAATGGAATTGGTAATAGACAGCCATCTGGTGGTACTGGTAGAATAACAACATGTTTTTTTAATGCTATACATCAATAATTAAATAAAAAATATCAATAATTATTGATATTTTAATTTTATTATATTATATTATATGGCAAAAACAAATAAATTATTAGATAAAATTTGTAAAGGGTTTTTATTTATTGTATTAGTAGCTATATTATATAGTTTAGTAAGAGTATTACTATCAAAAATAAATTTAAATACAGAAAATATGGAAAATAAAGCCGGAGATAAAATAAAAAATAAAATAAAAGATTTTGTATTAAATACTAAAAATGCTTCTCCTCCACCAGCTCCAAAGCCAGCTCCTGAACCAGACCCAGAGCCAGACCCTGAACCAGCCCCTGAACCAGCTCCAAAACTATCTATAGCACAATGCGCAACAAATTATGGTACCGGCGGTAATGTGGATATGCGGTATCAATGTTTAAACTCTGCTCCAATATGTACAGGATATGTAGCTGGATCAAACTGGGGTACATGTGTTGCTGAGCCAGATCCAGAGCCAGCTCCTAAGCCAGCTCCTAAGCCAACTCCTAAGCCAACTCCAGAACCAACTCCAGAACCAGCTCCAAATCATCTATAGCACAATGTGCAACAAATTATGGAACAGGCGGTAATGTGGATATGCGGTATCAATGTTTAAACTCTGCTCCAATATGTACAGGATATGTAGCTGGATCAGCATGGGGTAAATGTGTTGCTAATATTGCACAATGTGCAACAAATTATGGAACCGGCGGTAATGTGGATATGCGGTATCAATGTTTAAACTCTGCTCCAATATGTACAGGATATGTAGCTGGATCAGCATGGGGTAAATGTGTTGCTAAATCTGCTTAAGCCTAATTAAAATATAAGACATTTAGATATTATACATTGTTTACTTAGTAATCCTAATAAACGATTCAAAGATCCTAATAAACGATTCAAAGATTATTTAAATGATTAAAAAAAATAAACTTAAATAAATTATAAAATTATATTCTATAAATTATTTAAATGGCAAATAAAAAAAAGAAAGAAAATAATAAAATTCCATGTTTAAGAAATTACGAAGAGAGAAAAGTAGAAGTAACTAAAATAATTTCAAAATTAACTGAATTAGAATTAACAATTCAATATGATCCAATAAAAGAATTATTTATTATTTTAAAAGATTATATTAATAATGGGGGCGAAAAAAAAATAAATATACCATTTCCAATGATAAATAAAAGAATAAAAGGACATTTACCGGATACGGTGAATGACAAATGTTTTTTAGCTTTAAAACATGAAAATTTTTAAAATATAAATATAATTATATGAATTGGGACAATTTACCAAATGATATAATAAAATTAATTTTAATTTTAAGAAAAGAAATAACATGTGGCAATAATGCAGCAAAATATATTCAAAAAAAATGGGATATATATAGAACTCGTATCTTAATAGGACGATTTCATATGTTACAATATTTAAAAGATTTTAGAGATTGGAATCCTACACTAGAAGAATTTCTCTCTAGATCAATATTATAAAATATAATTTTAATTAATAAACATATTTTGTTGATTGATATTTTTATTATGAGGTAATTTATTTTTAATACACCACTGAATACACTTTTGTATATTGGTTTTTTTAATTAGTTCTATTTTATCAGATTTGCAATTATCTAATAGATTTAAAGTTAATAAAATATTTTCTAATTGCTGTTGACCTAATATTGCATTAATATCTTCTAATTTATTAATATATAAATATGGTATATTAATATCTAAAAAACGATTAATCGATTTATCTGTATTAATAATATCAAAAAAAGAAGCAAATTTTTTAACTAATTTATAAGAATTATTTAATTTAAAATATTTACACACAATATATTTTTCTGCATTAGCAAAACGACTAGTATAAGGTTTAATAATATAACATTTTTCGTATAGACTAGATAATATATATAATAAATCAATCGTCACTTGTGTAAATATATCAAATATTTTTAAAATAAATGTTCCACCCTTTTTTTGTAAAGCAATTGCATATACTATTTGTGCAAATATTAATTTCGTCGATAAATGTTCTTGTTGATTAAAATTAACAGAAAAATCAAACCCACCATCGCCTGTTATAAAATCTATACTATTTTTATAATTCGAATAACAATACCATAAATTATTAACATTTAATAAATTACCAGTATTATCAATGCCAGAAATTATTTTTACATTAGGATATTTTGACAAAAAAACGTGACTCTTATTCCATCCTGGAATATTTTCATCATTATCATTTATTAATGTCATACCATAATATGTATCGCTTTTATGATATGTTTTATAATTATTTTCTCTATAACTAGTTAATGCCTCAATAAAACCACCAGGGCCTTCAGCTAAATGAAAACTACTCATTGGTTTATCTGGAAATTCCATATTAAAAATATTAAAAATTTCAATTAATTTATAAAATGATCTTGATAATGGTTTTAATTTGCAAACTGAATGTTTTAAATAAGGAATCGGTGTATGGATATATTCATACGTATTAGTATATCTTTTATAAGTATCCCATTCATTAATATAATTGTCAATTTGAGTTTTCATGCAATTTAAATAACATGCTAAAGACTTACTAATAATAATTTTATTATCATCAATATGAATTTTTAAATTTTCTATATTTATATCATTAATTATATTTGGTAATAAAAAATAACTCATGGCGTTAATATAATATTAAAAAATCTATTTAGATAGTTTTTGATTTCTGTATTATTATTTTTTAAATTAAATTCTTACAATATATTAAATGAGAGTTAAAGAACCAATATATAAGGTTAAAAAAAGCAAAAAAAAACCAATATATAAAGTTAAAAAAAGCAAAAAAAAACCAATATATAAAGTTAAAAAAAGCAAAAAAAAACCAATATATAAAGTTAGAAAAAGCAAAAAAAAACCAATATATAAGATAATTGGAGGTGAACCCTTAGCAAGTCAAGATGTATCAAGTCAAGATGTATCAAGTCAACAAAGATTAACTTTTATAGGTAGTTTAATTAAAGAAACATTACAACAATCACTTATGACAATAATTCCAAAAAATCCTTATATAAATATAGAAGAATTAATAAAGAAGATGTTATTGAGAAATTTCGTACTTAAAAATATACAAGAATTAGCAAAAGAAATAAATGAACAAATTGAGTTAGGCCGCCTTATGATTTGGAATGCTATCATTGGATTCGTACTACCAATTCCAGTTATTTCAGGACAGATAAGAAACGCAAATAATTCAATTCATCAATTATATGAAACAATTGATGCTTTCAAGCAATTTGACTCTATTTTAAAAGAAATCTATGAAATATTAATACAAGAAATCGAAAAGGCTGAGGCGAACCCAAAAGTAATAGAAAAAAAAGCAACCGCGGCTGCGGCAAAAGCGGAAGATGCAGCCATCGATGCAGCAAAAGCGGCAAAAGAGGCAGCAAAAGCGGAAGATGCAGCCATCGATGCGGCAAAAGCGGCAAAAGAGGCAGCAAAAGCAGCGGCAGCAAAAGCCGTAGCAAATACCGTAGCAAATACAGTACCAGCCGTAGCACAAGCAGTACCAGCCGTAGCACAAGCAGTACCAGCCGTAGCAAATACAGTACCAGCCGTAGCACAAGCAGTACCAGCCGTAGCAGTACCAGCCGTAGCAGTACCAGCCGTAGCAGTACCAGCCGTAGCAGTACCAGCCGTAGCAGAACCAGCCGTAGCAGTACCAGCCGTAGCACAAGCAGAACTAGCACCAGCACCAGCAAAAAACTGAATAAAAAAATTTAATTACAATAATAAATTATAATTTTAAAAATTATAAATTATAAGTTTAAAATTACTCGGAACTTTTTGATTTTTTAGTTAGTAATTTTAATTTACCAGTTGATGTAGATTTGGTTGCAGGAACTGAAACTGTTTCTATTTTAATAGGTTGTTTATCGGTATCCATCTTTGAAGAAGATCCTTTATCGGATTGTTTTACTGTTACGGGGGCTTTACCTTTTGATTTTAGAGTAATTGTTGGTTTTACTATGCTTTCTTCAACCGCAAGTTTTGCTTCTAATGTTTTTTCGGCAGCATATAATTGTTCTTCTTGTGTTTTAGGGTTAATAGTGTTACGAATATCATTAACGTCAACATTCCTTACTTTTTTATAAATAAAATAATTATTTAAAAATGATATATCCTTTTCTTCTTTTGTCATTCTGTAAGCATCGCCAATATTATTTTTATCTAATTTTCCAGATTTAATATCACCTTGCATTTGTTTAAATAATTGCTCAAATGAATCTATACTATTTGTAAAATTTATTTGTTTTAATTCATCAACAGTAAGAGGTACAAATCCATAATTTTCAATAATAGATGTTAAATAATCATAATTTACTAAATATTCTCTAATTGTTTTATTAATTGACGCTTGAAAAATATCAATCGCATATCCTAAACTACTAATATTATTATTTAACTCTTTTGAATCATATTGTTTGGTTATTTCTAATAATTTATTATTTTTATCTCTATCAAAGAATGTATAACTTTCATTTTGATTTAAATTATTAAGTAAATTAAATATTTTTTTTCCAGAAAAACTAGTACCAATAAAATAACCACCAATCTTTGTACACTCAGATATATTTGTTAAGAAATTATTTAATGTGTTATAATTTTCAAACATATAATGAATAGCAAATTGTATTGAACTGATATTAAAACCTTCACTCGCAACACCATACGATTTTAATACTCCTTTACCTAATTTTTCTTTAGAGCCTACGCCAAATATAGCATTTGTTATATCTTTACCTACCTCACTAAAAATTGCTGATGTATCTTTTATATTTTTATTGCTATTACCATAAACAAACAAAGCATTTGGAACTTGTTCAAACTTTTGTTTATAATTCAAATATCTGCTACACACTCCATCAACCGGATTTCTAATATTATCTTTAGAAAAATCAATACCAAATATAAATGATAGATTCGCAGAAATCCATTTTGGGATGTCACCACCTTTACCAACAGCATAATCAATTAATATATTACCCGGATTTGATACCGAACTAACTAATTGACTTTTAACAAATAAATTATGAAAATCTCTTAACGCCTTTGTTTTTCTTGGACCTTTTACTTCGTTGTAATATATATCATCTTGTCCAAATTCATTGGGAATATTTTCTCCAGTTGTAATCATTTCAATTGAAATTGGATTATGAATACTATACCAATTATTTTGAGCAACATGATATGCATTACCATAACTTTTATAACCAGCTCTATATTCAGATGTTTTATCATATCGTATCCTTAAAGGCACCCATCGCCATCCTTTTAATCGTGTAATATCATATCTACATTCAACAATAGTATTATCCTCTATAACTTCATTTTCTTCAGTAAACATTTGTCTTTCATTATTTTTATCAAATTTCAATTCTATATTAGCGATTCCGGCATTCGGATCATATGGATTAGATGGTACAAATTGTACTGGTTTAAATCGCTCTTCAGTATCAAAATCTGAATAAATAGGCATTTCATCATCAATTAAATATTGACAAGGATTTGCAAACCCATGTTTTTTAACATCATAACCAACTCTTAATATAATTGTTTTATACTGAACTATTTGATCAAGCACTGTTGTGTCCATTCCTTGTTCAAATTTATTTCCAAGTAAATCATTACCTGTTGAAGTTTTTTTTGTAGTAACTAAGAAATCAATCGTATTAAACTCGGCTGGCTTCCATTTAAAAGAATGTTCCCAAGTATGTTTGTACGATTTTATTTTTTTATCTGTTAATGTCATACCCACTCCGAAACTTTTTGGAGTAAATATAAATCCGTCAGTATTATATTCTATTAAATTTCCTTTAATCTGTTCATTAATTAAGTTACACGCTGAAAATAACGATTGTGTTGGTGAAATATCATAAAAACGCTTCATTTCAATACGAATTGGTGATAATTTATCTGTATTTACTAAAACCGGATTAATTAGTTTAATAACACCGTCTAATAAATTCCATCTAAAATTATTAGGTAAATCACTTTTACTTGTACCTATAAATTCTAAGCTTCTAACATCTTTATTTTTTAAAAAGTAAATGTCAAATGCTGCATACAAATTAATATAAGTACCTAATTTATTATGTTTAATATGTTCACCGTCAAGTAATGTATTATATAAATCTTTATTATTAGTTTGACCACCAGTAAATTCTATATAACACTGGGTATTAATTAAATAAATTTTACCAGTTTCTGAAATATATAACATTTTTCGATCTCCGTCAGCTTTATCAGTAACTGTATAATTATTTCTAATATTAACAACATTCGAATTGATATTTGGTTCAGCTATATTAGAAATTTGTAATGTTACAGACGATGGTCCTATAAAGTCACTTGGCGATACTTCATTATGTTTTATACTTAATAATTCAAGATATTTGAAACCTATATTATTTAATTCTTTATATGATACAGGAAAGTTACTATTTTGCAAACCAGATAAAATAAATTTATTTATTTTTTTAACTAAGTTATTTAATGACTCGGTATTATACCCCTCTAATTTATCATTATCTATTTCAATTTCGATTTCATAAACTGGAATCATAGTAAATATATTTGACTCTCTAATGTTCGAATTTGCATTTTGTCTTACAATACTTAAATCGATTCTTACCGGAAAATCAGAATTAATTAAAGTATATCGATTAATTAATCGATTAAACTTCTTTTTTGCACTCCAATTTGCAATAAGATCTTTCACTTGGTCCGACTCAGGAGATAATTTTTTTTCTGTTGAATAAGTTACTCTTAAGTTAAAATCATCTAAATTTACTACGGCGGGCATTGTTTTGTCAATAATATAAGAATTTTTTTCCAAAAAATTATATCCAATAAATGGATATTCCGTTGGCGCATTACTTTTACAATAATATTGAATATTCATAATATTATTAATTTCTACTCTTACATCGTCAGCTTTAACACTTAAATAATATTTACCATTATCTAAAAAGTTAAAACCTTGAGCTAATAAATATTGTATAGTATTATCAAAATTATTTTTTGTTATTCTTCCAATTTTTCTTGTTCCAAATTTAACTTCAAGTTCTCCTGTTGTATCTTCTCCTAACTTATTTTTAGTGTCTAAATATAATTTTAATAATTCTTGTTGTGTTAATGAACTTGATTTAACTGTAGAAGACATTTATATATATAAATTGATATATTTATAAATCAATTTTATTAATCAATTTTATTAATCAATTTTATTAATAATTTTTTCATATATATCTTTTTTATTACTTTTATTAGTTATGTCAATATTTAATTTTCCCGCAATTTTTAATAAATTATCTTTAGTATAACTAGTTATTGATTTTATCGGTTTATTAATATTTTCAATATGAAAATAATTATTTCTATAGTATTCTATATTATTTTCTTCAAATGTAATAATATTATTATTATTATTGATTATATATATTTTAGAATCGGGGTCACAAGTAAATTCATAAAATTTATTATTATATACATAAAAAATATTTAAGTTAAAAAGCAGTGCTAAAGCAAAAAAACCCTGTAAATTAATTTTTTTTTGATTTAATAATTGATTTTCTATTTCATTTAACCGCAATTTATAGATCTTTAATTTTTCTTTAATTTTTCTTAAATCTTCAATACACTTAATTTTAAAATCATTTTCAGTTTTAAACATACTTGATGATTGGTAAATAGAATCATCATTTACAAGTTTATAAATTGTCCAAAATAATAAATCATATTTATCTACTTTTTCATATTTATCTTTTTTATCTTTTTTATCTTTTTTATCATATTTATCATATTTATCTTTTTTATCTTTTTTATCATATTTATCATATTTATCTACTTTTTCATATTTATCTACTTTTTCATATTTATCTACTTTTTCATATTTATAAAAATTATCTACTTTATCAATACTTATATATTCATCTTTTGCAGTTAATTGATTAATATTATTTTGCGTAAGCATATATCTTTCATCATTAAAATCTTGCATCTATAATGATGTAAAATATTTTTAAGTAATATTAATAATTTATTTTAACCCGTTTTAAGAGGTTTCAAAAAATTGTTTTTCTAATATTTTTTTTTTAATTTCAACATTATTTAAATTTTTATCTTGAGTATTAACAAAATCAATATAATTTTGTAATTCTAAAATAATTGAGTAATCTAACTCGCTTAAATTTATAAATGTACCATTTAAATTTTCACTTATATTAGTATTATTTTTAACTAATAATTTTAATATATCGATTTGTTGTTGTTTGTTAAAAGTTTGTATATTATTTTTCATTTTTTTTAAATTTTCTATATCAATCATATAATATTTTATACTATATTACTTTAATTTATTTTTTTATATTATTTAAGTATCAGATAAATCGCCAACCTCTAACTCTGAATCAATTAATTCTTCATTAATAACAAGTTTTGTATTTTTTTTTTTAATATCAACTAAATCTGCTATAATTGATATATCTTTATCATTTAATTCAAACCGTTGACCAATTACCCTAACTGTTATCTCTTCATTTTCTTTAATATTCGAAAATGATTTGTTTAAATAATTATGATCTCTCGCAATAAATATAATTAATGGATTATTTTCATCATTTACTTCTGCTCTTATACCAGCTTTGGTAATATTTTTTGCGACACAATTAATAATTTTACCTTTAACCGGATTACAAACTAAACATTCAAATACAACTTCAAATTTAACATAATCTTTTTCAACTATACCATTAGAATGACTTATTAATTGAATACTATCTGGTTTAATATATCCATCATCATTGCATTTACCAGATATTTCATTTTCAATAAGTTTCAGCATATTTGCTTTTAAATTAATTCCTATATTAGACATTGGAATAATAATTTTTTTTGTTGATATAATATTATTATACAGATTATTTTGTTTAGATCGCCGTGTTCTCGATTTTTTTGGTTCAATTACAGCTTCCATTATATATAGTATATATATACTATATTTAATTTCAATTTTTATAATTTTTAATTAGAATAAAATATTGCTTGAACAGGAGTCAAAAACCATTTTTTGTCATTTTTATTATTATAATCATTTAATCTTAATAAATACTCCTGAAGAACACATAAATATGATGCTGAGTTTTTTTTAATCTTGTCTTCAGTATATATATTTTTTCCAAAAATTTCATTTAATTTTTCAGCAGTTAATTTTGCACCTTGATCACATCTAGCTCCAGTATTTCCCGGTCTATTATCTTTTACCTTAAATACCATTAAATTATTTTTAAAATTAGAAATAAATCCAAAAATTTCATTAATTTTTGATTTTGGTATTATATTTTCTTTAATTTTTGGTAATAAATCATTATAGTCCTCTGGTTCTGCTAATTTCCAAACAGGATTACTCGTATCATTATTTATAACTAATAATTTTTGAATTGATTTTTTAGGTTTAGGATCCCAGCCGGGTAATAAAATGCCTGTAATTTCATTATTTGTCATTATAAAATTATCAAAATAATTTTTTATCTTTGTTTCGAAACTATTTATTTCTTTATTAAAATATATATAATTTAAAATATTAACTAAATCATCAAACATATTATCTTCAACTAAATGACTAATTAATAAATCATCTAAAGAAATTTTAGATTCTCCCATATTTTCTATTTCTTTTAAAGCTATTGAACTATATTTATACCAAACATCCTTTTCTCCTCTTACAACAATTTGACGCGTGGTAGATGTATTATAATTTTCTTGCATTGATGATAATAATTTTTTTGCAGAACTTATACTAGGCATATCTTCTAAAGGTTGTTTTGTTGGTTTAACTATTTTTGAGGCAATTTTAATAGAAGATTTAAATTCATCATCAGACACAATATCTTTTTCATCATCTAATACAATATCTTTTAAAGAAGGACCAATTTCTAATTCTTGAGATTCAGCAACATTTGTTAATTCACTAATATTAATTTGTATTTTATCTCGTTTATACGGAATCGGCACACTTCTCTCATAAATAGAAATATTTTCATTATTTAATTCTATTGGCTGAAAAAAATAATATTCGCCAATATTTACTAATCTTCCCAGTCTTTCATACTTATCTATTATTAATTCATTTTTATTATTAATTAATTCCGATAATGCATAAAAAATTTGAATTAATGGATAATTTCTTATCAAATTAATCCTATTTATTAAATCCGATTTTTTATAAAAATATTCTTCTTTCATTAACTGCTTTATTCTGTTTGTAATTTTTTCTATATTCATTTCTATAAAATTTTGAGAATATGTTAAATCATTAATATCTCCAATTGAATTTTC
>Ga0302138_10000744_pt1 | contig 16587 bp, 13 predicted proteins | sample CBN3_321_MG_FD_203110 | JGI IMG/M metagenome (GOLD analysis project Ga0302138, IMG submission 203110) | Marine microbial communities from Western Arctic Ocean, Canada - CBN3_surface | ecosystem: Environmental > Aquatic > Marine > Oceanic | place: Canada: Western Arctic Ocean | collected 2017-09-15 | reverse complement strand
AAAAATTATACAAAAATTATACGAAAATTATACGAAATTATACAAAAAATATACAATTAATTATACAAAAATTATACGAAATTATACAAAAATTATACAAAATTATATAACTCTAAATTTAAATAATGGTATTTAAAAATTAAATATTTTATATATGTATATATGGTAGAATATATATGTTTTCGCTGTGAATATACTACTTGTCATAAAAATAGTTTTAAAAATCACTTAAATCGCAAAAATATATGTAAACCATCACTAGATGATATTAGTATAGAGGAAGTTAAATTTTATTATGGTTTTGAAATTAAAGAAAATCGTTCCACCAAACTCCACCAAAATCCACCAAAATCCACCAAAATACACCAAAATGACATCCACCAAAATCCACCAAAATACACCAAAATGACCAAAAAAATCCACCAAAATCCACCAAAATCCACCAAAATACACCAAAATGGACAAAATAACTATTTTTGTGAATATTGTAATAATATTTTTAGTAGGTCAGACAGTCTAAATCGTCACTATTCCAGATGCAAAGTTAAAAAACAAGAATTAATTTTATATCAAAATGAAGAAATAAAGCAAATGAAATCGGAAATAGATGAATTAAAAAAAGCAAAAATACAAAATAATATAACAAATAATAATAATTCTAATAATACTATAAATAATACAATTAATATTAATAACTATGGAGATGAAAACATAAAACATTTAAAATCTAAAGATTATGTTAATTTACTAAAAGGTATATATAGTGCTGTTCCTAAATTAATAAAGCAAATTCATTTTGATCCAGAGCATCCTGAAAATCAAAATATAAAATTTACAAATAAAAAACTACCATATTTGAAAATAATGAAAAATGATAAATGGGAAACAGTTGATAAAAAAACTGAATTATTGGATTTAATTGATAATAAATGTTTTTTATTACGTGAAAAATATTATAATATACTAAAAAAAAATAAATATAATATATCAGAAAATCAAAAAAAACAAATAGATCAATTTTTAGATCAATATCATGAAGATGATAAACAAACTTTAATAGATATTATTAATAAAACCGAATTAATATTAATAAATAATAGTTAATTTTATTGTATATATTTTTTTATATATTCTTCTGAATAATATAATGTAATTTCTTCAGGATCTTCTAACATCGTGTTTTCATCGTAGTAATCATACCAATCCATAGGTATCTCACCTAAATATAAATCAGTCTCTGTGTCGAATTGTTCTCCATATGCTGTTAGTATAAATGTGTACCTCGGCAGGACTCCAGCGGAGGGCTGCTCCCCCCTATCATAATAATATTTATTAGTTACATACAGATGGCCTTCTCGCAATCTCATGTAGGACCGTCCTGAGTTATTGATGGCCACTGTCACTTTTATTGGTGATACTAAATTTTTTGCTACTGACCACGTTGCATTAAAAATCGATGTATTGGAACTAGAATTTGCTTGTATATTTTCTCGCTTAGGCCAATTAGGGATGTTTAAAAAATCTTCTGACCTAATTGTTTTATTTATTGGAACATTTTTTAAAGTTATGTGATACCTTTTAGGCATTCTATAACCTAACCCTACAATTAAATAAATATTCAGATTTATTGTATTCGGATCTTCTTCAATATGAACACGAATGTATGCTCCGTCTTCAATACCATTATTATCAAAATTTCCTTCTACTATTAGTTGACCGCCAAAGTTGATTGATATCTGTTCTTTACCTGATATTCCAAAATTTTCTTGTAAATAATTACTAATTGTTTCGTGAACATCGCTTAAGCGATTTACAGTAATCTCTTGATCAGGATAATCACCATATTTTAGTTGAATATATATATATCATTTTCACTTATTAATTCATCACTCTCAACAATGGGTACTTCTTCTGTAGGATTGGGGCAGTGGTTCTCATCGGAACCGCACGCACCTCTGCCATACATTAATTTTTTAGCATTTAAATATTTAAATTTATATTTATGATATTTTTTTTTATAATCAATCATCTATATATATATATATAACAAAAAATAATAAATTAATATAATTATTTTTCATATTGTGTTGTATATATTTACTATTTTTTTATATATTTTTTTATTCTTCTGGATAATATAATGTAATTTCTTCAGGATCTTCTAACATCGTGTTTTCATACCAATCCAGAGGTCGCTGACCTAAATATAAATCAGATGACTCTATGTCGAATTGATTTCCATATCTTAATAGTGTATATGTGGAGCCAATTATGAGCACAGACGACTCGAATGGCATCTTTCCCCTATCATAATAATATTTATTAGTTATATACAGATGGTGTTCAGTTGTTACATTGGGAGCCACTGTCACTTTTATTGGTGCTGCTAATTTTTTTGCTGCTGACCACGTTGCATTAAAAATCGATGTATTGGAACTAGAATTTGCTTGTATATTTTCTCGCTTAGGCCAATTAGGGATGTTTAAAAAATCTTCTGCCTTAATTGTTGTATTTATTGGAACATTTTTTAAAGTTATGTGATACCTTTTAGGCATTCTATCACCTAACCCTACAATTAAATAAATATTCAGATTTATTCTATTCGGATCTTCTTCAATATGAACTTTTATTTTTGCAAATTCTTCAATATCAGATTCCTCAAAAGTCGCATCTTCTCCTATTATTACATAATCGCCTAAGTTGATTGATATCTGTTCTTTATCTGATATTTCAAAATAATATCTAATTGTTTCGTGAACATTACTAGAGGGATCTACATTAATACTGTATTCCTGATTATTATACATTAGAGAAATATTTATATTATCATTTTCACTCATTAATTCATCACTCTCAATAATGGGTACTTCTTCTGGAGGCTCGTCGTAGTCGTCGTCGTCGTATATATCACCGGAAGCAGTTGTTCCTCTGCCATACATTAATTTTTTAGCATTTAAATATTTAAATTTATATTTATGATATTTTTTTTTATAATCAATCATCTATATATATATATAAGAAAAATAAAATAAAAAATAATAAATTAATATAATTATTTTTCATATTGTGTTGTATATATTTACTATTTTTTTATATATTTTTTTATTCTTCTGGATAATATAATATAATTTCTTCAGGATCTTCTAACTCCATACCTTCCTGCATATAATGATTATAAATCAATTTCTCTCTCTGACCTAAATATAAATCACCTAAATATAAATCACCTAGATTTTCTCCAACAATAAAAATTTCTGACAGGCCACGCCCCCCTGCGACCGGATAACCCCTAAAGTACATTGGCATACCAAAATCACCTCCGTTCTCATAAATAGTTTTATTAATTATATAGAAATCCTCTGGTTCATACACAGCTGAATAAGGCTGAGGCCAACCAGCGATATTTAAAAAAGTATTTTGGTCGATTATTGTATTTTTTGGAATATTCATTAATTTTATGCGATACCTTTTAGGCATTTTATTTCTTAATCCTACAATTAAATAAATATTCAGATTGAATGTATTTTCAATATGAACACTAATGTATGCTCCGTCTTCAATACCATTATTATCAAAATTTCCTTCTTCTATTAGTTGACCGCCAAAGTTGATTGATATCTGTTGGTTATGTAATATTTGATGTTTTTCTTGTAAATAATTACTAATTGTTTCGTGAACATCACTAAAAGGATTTACAGTAATCTCAGCAACATTCTGATCACCATATGTTAGTTCAATATTTATTTGATCATTTTCACTATCAATTTTTTGTAAATCTCCTTCTAATAATTTATTAAATTTTTCCTCTTCATTAAATGTTTCCTCTTCATTAAATTTTTCCTCTTCATTATAATCTATCAAGTTCAAGTGTTGCGTTTTTGTAAGATTCACTTCTACAGGGTGAGCATATTCTTGAGGTAAAAATTGGTAGTTACGGGCTAATAGCTCGGCATATCGGAGGATATACTCGTCAACGTCTCGTCTGTGGGGTTGGAAAAGACGCTTGGCTGCAAGCGCCTCCAGCCCTACCGCCTCAGTTAGATACTCATCTAATCTTTCCTCCTTAAGATTCTTCAGATATTTTATTATTTCTTCGGCGTTATTGCGGATGTACTGGTCATCAATATAATTTACCATTTCTAAGTCCTCGCCGCTTAATATCCGCATCCGTCTGGTGTGCATTTTGAGCTCCTCGAGGGAATATGGTCCGAAGGCGTCGTCGCTTTCATTAAAGACCTGTGTCGCATTACCTTGTTCACCAATGCCACTGTCAAAGTGATCTCTATTGTTTGTTTGATCATCGTTTCCAAAAGGCCAAAATGGAAGCCAAGAAGATCCACCATACATTAATTTTTTAGCATTTAAATATTTAAATTTATATTTATGATATTTTTTTTTATAATCAATCATCTATATATATATATATAAGAAAAAAAAAATAAAAAATAATAAATTAATAATTTTAAAAAGCTTATTAAAATAAATAATTAAATATATGTGAGTCCTCACGTAAACCATAGACATTAATAATCTTTATAATAGAATCAATATTTTCATCAAGACTTGGTTTATTAAATTTTTTTTTGTATATATTATAAGCAACAGTGGGAATATTTTTATTTAATATTTGTTTTCTATAATTATTTAAATAAAATACTACATCTAATGGTAAATCAAACCATATATAAATAATATTATAGTCTTGTGATTTTAAAATATCTACATAATATTTACGAGTTTCATAATCCGGATTAGTATTATCAATAATAATATTTGAATGTGTATTTACAAGACTATTAAATTTGGCTTGTAATTTACTTTTATTCTTAAAAGTATCATTATTTAGTATATTAAAAGTATTAAATAAATTACTAATGTTATTACTAAAGAATGATTTACCTGATGCTTGAATACCAATATTAATAATACAAGTATGTTTATTTAATAGTGATACATTTATTTTATTTATAATTTCTTGTTCTAGTCCTGCATTAGAAACATAATCTAGTAATGGATGGGTCTTTTTTACAGGTAATATATAATTATGATTTTGTTCAAATACTACTTCAGGCAATTTAAAATTTAAATTAATATTATGTGCAAATAATAAATCACTATCAGAAAAATCAAAACGTCGTCCACAAGCATCACCACAATAGAATGATTCATTTTTATTTATAATACAAGGATAAATATTTTCTAATTCTATAAACATACCATTACATGGTTTTCTATATTTATCATTATCAGTGCTAATAAAATAATTAATTGGTATATTAAGTGTTTGTTTAATAGTATCTAATTTATATTTAAAATCGGCATATGATTTTAGATTTTTTTGATTTGTAAAAACAATAATAGTATATTCTTTTTCATAAAATTTTCTTAAAATTTTTGGTACACTAGTAAAATTCCAACACCAATCATCTTTATTTTTAGGAAATTTATTACCGGAACTTGGTTTAATTAACGTAAAATCTAAATCAAAACAAGCTAGTTTTTCATATTTTAGTTCAGAGATTATACTTTTACAAGTCATTTTATATATTTTTATATGTATAAATATTATAAAACAAATCAATTTTATAAATTATAAAAGTATAAAGATTTATATATAAAATATCTAGAATAATATAAATAAATATATAAAGTTATAAGTATTAATTAAATGGAGTGTTTAAAAATGGGAATACTTGGTTCAGTTGATTCTGGTAAATCAACATTTGTAGGCGTATTAAAAACAAATAAACATGATGATGGTCGTGGACTATTACGAAAGTATGTTATGAAACATAATCATGAATTAGAAAGTGGGCGAACATCTTGTATTTCTTATAATAATATTATGGTTAAAGATAAATTATTTAATTTTGTAGATTTAGCAGGTCATGAATCTTATTTAAAAACTACAATTTATGGACTAAATGCACTGCATTTAAATCATGTAATAATTATTATTGGAGCAAATATGGGTATAAATAAAATTACTGAAGAACATTATAATTTAGCATCAGTATTAAAGTTATCTATAACATTTATAATAAATAAAATAGATCTATGTCCTGAAAATGTACTAAATAATACATTAAAAGATTTAGGTAAATTAACAAAAAATAAGATTAATTTAGTTAAAAATTATACTGATACGAGTTATGTAAAAAAAGATAATTATGATGTATTTTTTATATCAAATAAAACTGGGTTAGGCTTAGATAATATTAGAAATTATTTATATAATTTACATAGTAATTTTGTTAATAATCTAAATATAAAAGCAATAGAAAATCGTGAAAATAATAAAGAGGAGGATAATATATATATAATTCATGAAACATATAATGTAAAAGGTATAGGAATAGTATTTTATGGATATCAGAAAAGTGGTTGTATAAAAAAAAATGATGTACTTAAAATTGGACCATTTGGAAATCAGTTTTATAATATTAGCATCAGAAATATTAGAAATGTAATTGAAAAGGATGTAGATATTTTAAAAAGTGGAGAACTAGGTTGTTTAGCAATTAAACAATTAAATAAAGATTTTAATTTTAAAAGAGAAAATATAAAAAAAGGATTATATATAACTAGTAATCCTTTTTGTTGTTTTGAATTTGTAGCAAAAATATATATATTACATCATCCAACAACTATTAGGGAAAATTATCAAAGTACTATTCATTGTGGAAGTGTGATTCAGGCGGCTAAAATTACAGAAATATTAAATATAAAAAGAAATGTAGAGTGTGATAAGAAATTATTGAGAACAGGAGATCAAGCAAAAGTAAAATTTAAGTTTTTATTTAAACCGGAGTTTATTGAAAATGAAACAATGTTTATATTTAGAGAAAATAATGCCAAAGGTGTAGGTAAAATATTAAATATAATTAATGATTAATTAATTAATATTTTAGTGATTATTAAGAACATTTAGTATTTTATAATATTGTTAAATTTAAAAAATCTGAAGTTTTTTTTTCATATATAAAATCTGATAAAATTGTATTTACATCTTTGTATTCTAATGAGTAATTATTAAGTTTAATAATTTTATGTCCTACTCGTAAACCTTGCTTATATGTTTCAGAATTTTCATCAATTTTAATAACAATAGGATATTTTTGAATGTTATTACTTTCATAAAAAAAATTTAAAAATGAGGATTTAGGAGATGTATATGTTGTTTTTAAATGTGCTCCTATAAGATTTTTAGAACTAACTTTTATAATTTTGTAATCAGGTAAATTAGGTATCATTTATAAAATATATAAGATCTTTTGTTTCTAAGTTATTATAAATACATATCCATATTTATACCTATTTTATATTTACTGAAAGATATACACTTTTACTTCTTCAAACTATAATTTTGTGGATGTAAATTAAGAATTATACATAACAGAGTGTAGCTTAAAATTAAAAAATAATTCTATGTATTATTATTAAAAAATTCTTCCATATAAACTTTATCAAATTTATTTGCTAAATCTACGAGTTTTTTGAATGTTGAATTTATTAAGTAAGAATAAACACTATATAGTAAATATAATAATTTATTACCACCTAGTATTCCAATTTTTTCATTATTATTTATACTTAATTCATTAGTAAAAATCTGGTCTAGTGCATGCTCTATTATCGTGAATATTTCCCTATTTTCGTTGGGGTAAATTGAGCAAAAACTGCTTTATATTCACCTCCAGATAGAGAGGCCAGCAAAGACACCTACTCCGCCATCTTTCTCGCCTGCGACTGCCTGTCTAGTTTGGCCTCCCGTTGCCTCTTCAGTGCCTCTTCTCTGCGCCGTTCAAACCCCGACTTCTTGCCGTGGGACTTGAAGTCTCTCAACCGCTTGTTGACCTCCTGTTGCATCTGATCCTGTTCCATCTCTGTCGGGGTGTATGTTTTAAAATCAAAAAACTCATCCATATAAACTTTATCAAATTTATGTGCTAAATCTTGAAGTTTTTTTATTGTGGAATTCATTAAGTCAAAATAAACACTATATAAAATAGGTTTATTTATATCATTATATTGGTCAGGGCTATTTATTTCAAATAATTGATTATTTGAAATAAATAAATCTAACTTATTTTTAAAAGGAATTGCACCCTGTTCCATATTTGAAATAAATAAATCTAACTCATTTTTAAAAACAATTGCATTCTGATCCGTAAATAATGTACTTAAATTTTCTATTTTATAATAAAAATAATAAAATATATAAATATACATATATATATCTAATGCTAATTTATAAACAGGATCTTTATTATTAGTTGAATATATTTCTATAATATTATGTAAATTTTTTACTTTTGAAAATAAAATTTTTTTATTATTAATAAAACTATGAAATTTAATAAATACTATTTTTTGCAATTCAGTATTCATAGTAGAATTATTAAATGAACCGTATGTAAGCAGATATAATGTATTAGCTAATGCCTTAAGTACTTCAGTTCCAGTCTCAAAGAACTGTTCCTGTATTTTTTCATTAATATATATAAACATAGTATTTTTTGTCATATTGTACATATTCATTGGATCTATACCTGCTCTTATGTTTTCTATAGTTAAATCTTTTAAATCTATATCTAATCTTACGTTTTGTAACTCTAAATAATTAATAGTCCTAATACAAGAACTATAAGCAGAATGAATTTTGTTTTCAGATAAAGATAAAGAAGCTAATTGATTTGTTATATCTTTATTACTATTTTGTATATTTTTTATATATTCTTCTGACAGGCCGCTTGCCGCAGGTAGAAATCCAACTTCAGATATTATACCCTCGGAATTAATAGTAGAACCCCCTGAATGTGTTGAATTAGATAGACTATTTCTAAAATCATCAATTTTTTTATCAAAAATTTCTATACTTCCATTTGTTTCATCACTATGTATTTCATTTATTAATTCCAAGGGTATAATATCTTCAGATAAAATTATATTTGCAAGCTTAAGTTTCATATCGTAGGGTGAAAGGGAGTTAAATTTTTTACCTTTTATCCTATTATAAATATCTAGTATTTTATAACAAATATCATTAATTGATTCTAATGCATAATAAATATCTTGTTGTAGTATTGCATTAAAAAAGTTTGCGTCTTCATTGACTTCCCAGCTTTCTAGACCTATTGTTTTGAACGGCACCCACATCATTGTTCGTACTATTTTTACTGAATCACCAGTGCTATTTTTATCTGGTTGAAAAAATTTTATATATTTATCACAAAAATCAAATATTATAGTTTTTTCATCAATATGGTCTATATACTTTTCCTCTAAATTATCTTTATTTAAATATTTATAAATATAAGTTAAATTATCAAGATATGGAGTATATATTTCTAAATCATAATTATGGGGGGCATATGTGTCATTCCGGCCTGTTGCGCTCACTTTTTGAAGCTTAGGATTGAATAAACCTAACAAAATAGGAGATGGTTTTAATGCTAAGATGGGTGTCGAGAGGCCGGTCGATGCTCCACGTGATAAGCGTCCACTGCCCTGTAGTTGTTCCTTATCTTCTATAACAAGATTTTTTTTATAATGATTTAAATATTTATCTGCCTCAAGTGTGTCAAGATTATTTTTTATTTCTTTGTAAAAAATACGCATTTTTTCGTCTTTCTTCTGTACATAATTTCTTTTATTAATAATTATACAATTCTCATAAATATATCTTATTGTTTTTAAATCATTTAAATTCTCTTGAGTATAATTATTTTGATCCTCGACGCTTTTTATTATTTTTAATATACTATCTATACCTGTATCTATTTCTGTATCTGAGTTTTCAGTATTTTTAGCTGATATTAATTCACTATATATTAAATTTAAGAATAGTTCAAATTTTTTTTGATTACTTTCTCCTTTATATACTGTTATACAATTAGGATTTTCACCTAATACAGAATTTGATACATATGTATATAAAGGAAGATCGTCACAAGAGATTGGAATTTTACCATTGCTCCGTGAAATAAAAATACTTATTCTATTATATATCTGTTTGTATATACCGGTACCATTTTGTAAGCTATTTATTATTTTCACCATATCTGAAAATAGTAATCTATCAATTGTCATTAAAATAATATCAGATGAGCTTTTTAACCATTGTATTATATTACTTGTATTACCATTTTTTTGATAAATATCAAAATTTTGATGTTCCTCATCCACGTCCATCGCCGCCGACTCCCATCCATATGTAGGATTTTTTAAATGAGCATCTAAAATTAATAAATATACTGCCCATACAAAATGTGATTTATCACCCATATATTTTAAAATTCTATATACCATTTTTTGTATTTCTTCGGACTCTCCCTGTTCTACTAAAAATTTATGTAAATTTTCGATAAAATCTTTTTTATCTGTATCTATTTTATCTTTTCTTGGTATTGCCCCTCCTCCTAAATCATTTATTTTTTCAGCACACATTGCTTGACTAATAATAAATAATGAACGTGTTCCATTAAATTCTGCATAAATTTTACAATTAGACCCTATTGTAAAATTAATATTTTTTAAAAATTGTATAGCAGGTTGCCAATATTCATTAAGTGGATGTGTGGGCATTTCCGTGTGCCCATCTAAAAACTCAAGTAATAATTTATAGAACTCATTTATTACGTGGTTGGGGCTTTTATTTAATATAAAGGCTAATGTTTTTATACACACTGGACAACCTTTTCCAATAGTAGCAGAATCAAAAAAATTACTAAGTGTATTAGTATTAAAGTGGTTAGAATTTGTTACGTTATATATATCTATTTTATTATTTCCACATATCCAATTTTTTTCATTTTGTGGTTTCCAAGGTTGTTTATCATCATTATGCATAGATTGAAATCCACCTGCGCCAGCATCTATAAATACTACACTATCTTTTAATATATTTTCTATTCTTTCTATATTTTTTTTAAAATCATCATTATCACTAATAAATGTGTCACTTTTTATATAATCATTTGGAACAGCATCAGATACTACTAATCCTATTAAATCTTTATTGTCTTTTATAGTATTTCTTATTATTTTATCTTCATTATATAGTGACGGGATGTTGTGTACATTGTCCAATTCACCATAAAATGGTATAAATAAGTCGTCATGTATACTATCTACAAGAAATGATTCAAAACTTAAAATACGACCTAGAGTATTCATAACTAGAAATCCCTCATCCAGTGTTAGAGCGGATGAAATACTTGGCTCCATACCACCTATTAAAATACTTTTTTTTGTTTGTAAATATTTCTGTTTATATTTTAAATATTTTTTATAATAATCTGTCATATATATATATATATATATATAATATTTTATATTTTATACTTTATATTTAAATTGATTTTATTATTATATGTATTTATTATGTTAAATAATATATGTGCAATATGTTTGGAAGTTAATAATGAAGATAATTTTAAATGTTTATATTGTAATAATAGTTTTCACAATAGTTGTATAAAAAAAATGAAAAATAATATTTGTCCATTATGTAGAAAAGAATTACAAATTTATTCAAAAAACTATAAAAATTGTACATTTAATAATATGAGTAATCACAATAATTATAATATTGATAATTATTTAGATAAATGGGACAATAAAAAATGTTTTAAAAATAATCATCAGTTTAAATTAGAAACATTAGGTGACTGGGAAATAATAAATGATGAATTCATATTTATATTTAAATGTATGTATATTGAATGTATTAATTGTAATAAAACAAAAATAATAAGTTAATAACTAATAACTAATTAATCTTCAATAACAATATGTCCTATTTTTCGAACACCTATAGGTTTTTTATTATAATATTTAATATAGGTTTTATTAGTTTTAAATTCTATTTTTTTTCTTAAATCTTCTTCAGTTTGTAACTCAGATATAATATTATAAAAATGTCCTGAAAAATGATTTTTTGTATAACCTAAATTTAAATTCATAACACTACGTAAATGATTTTCAAATTGAGATGTATAAGACGAATTTAAAGTATAATGTCCTGAATTATGAACTCTTAAACAACATTCATTATAATATACATCATCATTATTAATAAAAAATTCAATACATATAATACCACGTGTATCAAATAGATCAACAATTCTAGAAAATATACCTATTATTTTATTTTTAGTACTTGTATTTAAATTATTATCAGGAAATATAGTTTCTACTAATATACTATTTTTATGTTTATTTTCTACTGTATCATAATAAACAAATTCATTTTTGGAATTTTTACATCCAATAATTGAAACTTCTTTATCAAAATTTATAAATTGTTCTATTAAAAATATATCAGGTTTTACATCTATAAATTTTTCTAAATCTTTCATATTTTTTATTAAATGATTACCTCGTCCATCAAAAGAACCTTTACGATTTTTTATAAATACAGGAAAATCATATATTTTTATAAAATCTAATATATCACTATAAGTATTTACAATTGAGTAATTTGGTACTATTACATTATTTTTAGACATAAATTGTTTTTGTGTATATTTATCTTGAATAATTTGTAATATATTTAATGAAGGAAATATTTTTTTTTTATTATTTTCACTAAATACATCCAATGGAAAACTTTCAAACTCATAAGTAATAAAATCACATATATTAGCAATTTGATTTATTTTAGAACTATTATTATAACTATTTACAATAATCTCTATATAATCATAACCTATATACTTACAACAATTTTCATCGTTATTAGTATATACATAAATCTTATTAATATAATCTTTTAGTTTAATACTTTCTTCAATTAAAAGTAGTCCTAACTGTCCTGCACCAAATATTAATAAATTATAATTCATATTTTGGGTAATATATATTTATTTAAAATTTATTTATAAGTGACCGCTTTTGATATTAAATTACAATTTATATTTTGTTTGTTTAGATTATTATATTTATTATATTTTAAGAAAAGTTTTTTTGTTTCTTCTATTTTTTTCTTCTTTTTTAAAATAAGTTTATCTAATTTAAGTAAATAATTCTTATCAATATTATTATTTTGGCTTAATTCATATTTTCTTTTTATCATAAGATTTAGTTCATAATTATGCTTATTTAATAAATAATCTATTGAGTTATTACTACCACCAAATTTTTTAAATTTTTTGAGTTTATTTATAGCTTTTTTTATTGGTTCCATTAATTTTTTTATTGGTGCCATTAATGCATTAATAACTTTAGTTATAGCTTCTTTAATTTTAGCACATATTTTTTCAAGTATAGTTGCAAATGTGTCAAACAAACGAGGTATATCTGTTAAAATTTCAACTATTTCCATAAAAAATGTAATAAATGGTAATTTAACTATTTTTAGTATTATATTAAAAATAGCTTTAATAGGTTTGAATATCTTTGTACTAATTGCTTTTGGTAAATTACCCAATGATAAATTAAATACTAATTCTACAGCTGCTTCAATTATACGAACACCTTTACCTATAATAGTTTGAATAAACCATTCAATAATTTTACCAATAAAACTAATAAGTTTCCCAAATTTCTTAATACCACGAGGAACACCTCCTGTAATTTTATTACCAATATCGTATATTTTTTGTCCAATCGTTCTTATACCATTAGCAATCATATTAACAACTACACATATTATATTACTTTTTTCAGGAAGTTTTCTAATAAGATTCATTAGTTTTTTTAATTTATTTTTAAGCTCACTTAGTTTTTTAAATGGGTTGCCTCCTTTTTGTATATAATTTAAATTATTATTATGAGTTTCATTTATATATTGTAAGTCATTTTTTATTTTATTAATTTCTTCATCCGACATATAATCATCCACAGCACTATTATAATAAATAATATTTGGTTTATGTATATTTGTATTTCTTTTATATTGATAAGTTTCATCTATTTTTTGCTTTAATTTTTTTTTTCTAAAATCATTAAATTTTCGATCAGTATATTTATTTATATACTTAATTAATCCATTTTTTTGTTCTAACTCTTTTCTATGAATTTTAAATATTGACATTTTTTTTATTTTTTTTTCACATACTTTATCTTTAAATTTATTTTCATAATTTAATATATCTATTTTACTATAAATATCGTTAATACAAGGTCCTTTATAATTAATAATATAATCATTTATATCATTTTTTTCATATTTAGTATTATTTTGTAAACCTCCACCACACGTTACACCTTTAGGTCCAAAGTCTTGCATACCTGAAATAAATCCAGCAAGTTTATTTATCGTCTTATTCATACTGTCTTTTTTTATTTTATTTATTACTGTTAGAAAAGCAATAACACCTTTAACTAACAAAACTATTGGTTTTGTTAAACCTCTTATAAATGCTTTTATACCATTAATAGCTAAACATATAGCTTTTTTTATACCATTAAAAATTTTTATAAATATATCTGCTACTTTTTTAATTGCCTTTTTGGGCTTTTTAAAAGCTTTTTTAAATAATTCTAATAATTTTTCAAATTTACTCCATACACAACATATACCCGCCAATGGATCTAAAAATGGTATTTGAACTTTTGGAAAATTAATTTGTAATCTATAATTTTCTTCTTTAAATTTATATGGAATCATTAGAGCTCTTATACCTTCTCTTATTCCTTTAAAAGGTTGATTAAATTTAGGTTCCGGAATTTGTGGTATTAGTGGAATTAAACTAGGAAAAGTAATTAATATATTTTTCACAGTATTAATAATATCTATAATACTAGATGTGTTTTTATTAACATCTGTTAATGATAATCCTATATTTTTCATATGAAATGTTAAAATAAGATATACTCTATAAAATATAACACCAAAAATAATAGGATATACAACACCATTTAATTTAAATTTATACATAAATTCAATAGCTTTTGATAAAATATTAACTACTATAACTATAACTATTATTTTAACTAAAAAAGTAGATTCATTAAATATTTTTTGTAAATTTCCTCCTTTTTGCGTTTTTTTTTTTAATAAATTTATAGTTTTATTATTAATTAAATTTTTATTATATTGAACCATTTATATATATGTAATATTTAATTATTACAAAAATATATTTTAAATTAAATTATTTAGAATAATATTATTAATGATTATTAATAATATTATTATGAAAAAAATTATATTTTGTATTCCGGGTAATATGTTTTCTAATAGATTTTTAAGATGTTGGACAGATATAGTATTCTGGTGTATTCAGAATAATTATCATCCAATTTTATCTAATGATACAGACTCTAATGTATATTTTGTAAGAAGTAAAATATTAGGTGGTAGTACATTAAGAGGTATAAATCAAAAACCTTTTAATGGTGAAATAGATTATGATTATATAATGTTTATTGATTCAGATGTAATTTTTAAACCAGATGATTTAAAAAATTTATTAGAAATGAATGTAGATATATGTTCTGGTGCTTATTTAATGAATGGTGGTACACATTATCCTATTGTAGAACATTTTGATAATTCATATTTTTTAGATAATGGTACTTTTAAATTTATATCATGTGAAGAATTAAGAAAATATAAAAATCCTTTTGATGTAGAATATTGTGGAATGGGTTTTATGTTAATAAAAAAAAATATTATTGAACAATTAAGTTATCCCTGGTTTTATGCTAATATGTTTAATTTTAGCGATAATATTAAAGAATTTACAAGTGAAGATGTATCATTTTGTATGTCATTGAAGAAAAAAAATTTTAGAATATTAATTAATCCTAATGTAAGAGTAGGTCATGAGAAAAGTATAGTTTATTTAGATAGTTCAAACTAAAATAGTTTTTAAAATATTTTTAAAATTATTATTTAGTTTAAAATCATAATTATATACTAAATCTTCTGTATCAATAGTTGTATCTTTCTCAATCTCTATTTCTGTTTCGGTTCCTTCAATAGAATCTGCATTAATATCAACACCAACATCAGCTTCGTCTTTAGCATCTGCTTCAGTATCTGCTTCAGCATCGTCTACAGTATCTGCTTTAGCATCTGCTTCAGTATCTGCTTCAGCATCGTCTACAGTATCTGCTTTAGCATCGTCTACAGTATCTGCTTCAGCATCGTCTTCAGTATCTGCTTCAGTATCTGCTTCAGTATCTGCTTCAGTATCTGCTTCAGTATCTGCTTCAGTATCTGCTTCAGTATCTGCTTCAGTATCTGCTTCAGTATCTGCTTCAGTATCTGCTTCAGTATCAACTATATTTTTAATTTGATCAATAGGTAATTCTGTTACTATTGAACAATCCTTATTAGGATCCGTATTTATTTTTTCGATAATTACTGAATTTAATTTTGGTTCTGGTACTGATACTGGTTCTGGTTCTGGCTCTGGTTCTGGCTCTGGTTCTGGTTCTGGTAATGGCTCTGGCTCTGGTTCTGGTTCTGGTACTGGTTCTGGTAATGGCTCTGGCTCTGGTTCTGGCTCTGGTTCTGGTTCTGGTACTGGTAATGGCTCTGGTTCTGGTACTGGTACTGATACTGGTTCTGGTTCTGGCTCTGGTTCTGGCTCTGGTTCTGGTTCTGGTAATGGCTCTGGCTCTGGTTCTGGT
>Ga0302138_10000743_pt1 | contig 16600 bp, 21 predicted proteins | sample CBN3_321_MG_FD_203110 | JGI IMG/M metagenome (GOLD analysis project Ga0302138, IMG submission 203110) | Marine microbial communities from Western Arctic Ocean, Canada - CBN3_surface | ecosystem: Environmental > Aquatic > Marine > Oceanic | place: Canada: Western Arctic Ocean | collected 2017-09-15 | reverse complement strand
GTATTTATTAAATAATTTATTATTTAATTCTTTGTCTGGTGTATGATTATGAACTTTTCTTACTATCATTTTATATAATTTAAAATCTGGATATCTTTCTTCGTCATTATTTTTATATAAAATATTTCTATTATCATCATCTACACACCAATCAGTTATAATTTTATGAATTGGTCTAAATTTACTATTATGTGTTTCATATTCATCGATAATAAAATCATAAATAGAACATCCTAATCTACATAAATCAAAACTCATATTTGGCTCTAATATAGGTTTTTTATCATTATAATAAGGTTTAAAATTATATTGTGTTGCGGCATCTCCATCCTTATGAAAACTATCGCTACAGATAATTTCATTTTTATAATTGTAGATAGCTCGCCCAAAATCGATTATTTTGAAAATTTTTCCAAATGTAGGTATTTTATAATGTTTATCGTTATATTTGTAATATAAATATTTTTTGTCAGTATTAATATACATAATATTATTTGTATGAAGATCATTATGTGTAAAATTAAATAATTTTTGATATGTGATTAACATCATTAATATTTGAATAATAATACATGTTAGCTCATCATCATTTAATTTATCATTTGATAAAAGATAATCAAATGTATTTTCACAACATTCTAATGATATTATTTGAATAGGAAATTTTTCAACTGATAACATTATTACATCAGATTCCGAATCAAAAGAACTATCAGTATTATCCGAATAAATACTATTATCTTCATTAGAACATTTTTCATCATTATTGGTTTTAGAAGACCGAGATGATATATCAGAATTTGATTCTGTTTTACTTTTACGTATATTAATACTTTTATTTTCATATAAAAGATTAAAAGTTTCATCATCTTTGGTTTCATTTTCTTTGGTTTCGTTTTCTTTGGTTTCATCATCTTTGGTTTCATTTTCTTTGGTTTCATCTTCTTTGGTTTCATCCTTATTTTCATTTAAAAATAGTTGGTTATCTAAATTTTCTATGTTCTCTATATCTTCTAAATTCAGTATATTTGCATCTTCGATATTATTTCCAACTATAATTGGTTTTTTATTTGTTCTTGATTGATCATTAAATAATTCTTCGTGATCTTTATTAATAAATTGATATAAATGTTTATTTTTATGAAAATAATCACTATCATTTAACATATCTATATCATCTCCTATATCAATATGGTATTTATTTTTTATACCTAGATATGATCCATAAAAATCTAATCCATGAATAAAATCTTTATGATTTAATAATTGACTAGTTAAATATGTAAAAAAACTATCTACATATGCTGAGTTATTTGTGTCCATAATTTTTTCATAACAATCATTATTTTCCAATTTAGGTAATGCAAAAATTTTGTTATCACTAATATCATATTTTCCAGCTAAATATTTATATGGATCTAGTAATGGTGAAAATTTAAAAAATATTTTTTTATCGATATCATTTTCTTGAGTAGTAATTAAACCCTGATATTTATTTTCATTAATCTTATTTGTCACACTTTTTAAATTATTATTATTATTTAAATTTATATTATTATAATTGTTGTTTGATAATTTAAAAAAATTATTGTAAAGAGGTATATAATTTTGACAGGACTCCATGTTTAGTAATTCTGGATTTTGAAAATTCTCAAATAATTGAGAATTATTTATTTTTTTATATGAAATTTCCATTTAGCTAAATAAAATAATTTATTTAATTAATTTTAACTTATTTCGCGTAAATAAGTATATATTTATTTTCTTAAAGGTAAATAAATGACCTTACAATTAAAAAAATTTGATATGAAAAATATAAGTTTTAGACCAGATGAAAATAAAGGCCCAGTTGTTGTTTTAATTGGTCGTCGTGATACGGGTAAATCTTTTTTAGTAAGAGATCTTTTATATTATCATCAAGATATTCCAATTGGTACTGTAATTTCAGGAACAGAGGCAGGCAATGGATTTTATAGTTCTCACGTTCCTAAATTATTTATACATGATGAATATAATATAGTTATAATTGAAAATATTTTAAAGCGTCAAAAAACTGTTTTAAAACAAATTAAAAAGGATATGGAAATTTATAAAAAATCTAATATTGACCCTCGTGCATTTGTAATATTAGATGATTGTCTTTTTGATGATAGATGGACACGGGATAAAATGATGCGTTTATTATTTATGAATGGGCGTCATTGGAAAATTATGCTGATTATTACTATGCAATATCCTTTAGGTATTCCCCCGACATTGAGAACTAATATTGATTATGTTTTTATATTACGTGAACCATATATTGCAAATAGAAAACGAATATATGAAAATTATGCAGGTATGTTTCCTACATTTGAATCATTTTGTCAAGTAATGGACCAATGTACCGAAAATTATGAGTGTTTAGTAGTTAATAATAATGTTAAATCAAATAAATTACACGAGCAAATTTTTTGGTATAAAGCAGAATCTCATAAAGATTTTAAATTAGGTTCTAAAGAATTTTGGGAAATATCAAAAAATATTCATTCTGATGATGAGGATGAAGTTTATGACCCAAATAAAGGGGTTAGACGTCAAGGACAAAAGATAAATGTTCGCAAAAATAAATGGTAATTTATTACCATTCGCATAACATACATTTGGTTTTAAAATTATTAATTATTAATTTACATCTTAAGTATAATCGATTTTTATGTTGTTTTGCATTAAATAAACTATCTTTTTTTAAACACATCAGCTGTTCCATTTTATTAAGATTATTATATAGTTTTAATAATTTAACATTTTCTTCTATATCAAATTCTTCTGCTGTAATTTCTTTGTATATAATATTATTTTTTTCTATTATTTCTAATAATTCTTTACCATTTTTTCTATATAACATTAATTTAGTTATCGTATTAATAATGTTATTGTTAATTTTTTCTACAATAAAATTATTATTATTATAAATTTTATTTTTAATTAAATATAATTTATACAAGGAATGTTTTTTAAAATTTTCTTCATGAAACATCAATAAGGTCTCATTAAAAATTTTTTTTTTATTATCTACTAATTCGTGGGAATCCAAATAACTTTTACGATTCATGCAACTATACTATTTTAACGATACTATATTTTTATAATCCTATATTTTCAATTTTAAAACATACCCTTTCCAGTTACTAGTTCGGATGCAATAATATGACCACAAGTTAACATTGCAAGACGACCATGACTTAGTTCATTATTATAAAGTGTTTTTGATACTTTTTTTGCATCATATGCAAATAGATTTCCCGGCTGATAATCATCTTTTAATGTAAATGGTTTTCCACCACTTACAAATGGATTTTCCCATCCGGTTGACATTCTTACACATTCATAAAGGAAAATACTTGCCCAAAACGGCGACTGCATCATCGATTCAAAGTTCGAAAGATAATTAATAGATAGTGTTCCCGGATTATTTGCCTCAATAAATGGAAGCGCAACCGCGCCAAGCATTGCAATTCGTCCATGCTGAAGCTCCGCCTCACGCCAATACCGTACTCTTGTTTCTTTAAAATTTGTTTCGGTATTTAGTTTAAGAGGATCAAAATAATTAAGTGGAGCAATATCCCCTTCATATTTAAAAGAATTTACAGTTGGCTTAACCGATGGAATAAAGGCATATGGTAGAATAGCAGTTGCAATAGCAGCACTCATAATATAATATGTATTATATGATTATTTTTAAGCACTTTTAAGATATTATATTACTCAATATCTATATTGAAAAACCATTTTCCAAAAAAAAACTTTTCGTAGTTATTAGCTCCATTATTTATTAAATTATTATAATTATCTTCTCTATCCCAACCATTGCTTCCGCCATCCGGTCTATAAAATAAAAGATGATTATTTAAATCACACGAAATCATTTCTATATGACCCATACCCATATATCGATATCCTATATCAAAAACATCTTTACAATCTTTTTTAGACAACTCATTATATCTTTCAGTACATTCTTTTAAACTCATTATTGTCCACCCGCCAATATATATCTCTTTTTCTGGATCTCCTAGTAATTGAAAAATTAATTTTATATTTCTGTTAAGAGATTCTGGTATATTATATCTTTCAATATTATTTGTATTTTCTATAAAATCAACTTGATTAATATCACGGCTAAAAAACGGTAAATTTGTAGAACTATGATTTGCAGATGAAATTTTACATTTATTTAAAACTTTAATTATTTTTTTAATTTGTTCAGTTTTAATAGCAATACTTTTATTTTGTATTCGATTTGCTTTTTCCATAAATTAATATTTAAGTAATATTGATATATTTAAGTAATATTGATATATTAATATAATCTATATGATTTTAGGCGTAATAAAACTATAATTATCTTTGAATAAAAAATTATATATTGATATATATAATATGAACGGTAAATTAACACGAAGCGAACAAGAATATTTTCTCGCGAGGAAAAATATTGAGATGTTTACGATTTTGAATGACGGCCTCAATAAAAAGTTTATAGAGTTGGAGGCGGTGGCCAAGAAGGCGGACGATGACGAGTCGAAGGCCGCCGCCGCCGCCGACGCCGACGCCATCGAGGCATATATGAATTCGAAAAGCTACAATGGGCGAATGCGCCGCGTGACTGCCGAGGAGTACAAGTGGCGCGACACAATCGACGCGGCGAAGGTGCCGATGCTCGACGCGGCTGCGAGGGCGGCGGTGCGTGTATGGGATGAGATGAAGCCGACGCAGAGTACCCAATTAAATGATGCGTTGCGGGCGGCCGAACTCGCTGCGAAGGAAAAGGCTCGCGCTGCCGAGGAGGTCGACGAGCTGAGGGCGGCTAGGGAGGCGGCGTCGGAGGAGGGGTGGGGGGAGGAGTCTTCTTTCTTTGGCGGAAATCGCAAAAAGAGTAAAAGAGGTTCTAAAAAACGAACAAATAATACAATTAAAGAAATTAAATATTTAGCTAATAAAGTTAAAAAAATGAAAAATACAAAAAAATTTAAAAAATTAAAAAAACAATCCAAAAAACATAGAAAACAATCCAAAAAACATAGAAAACAATCCAAAAAACATAGAAAACAATCCAAAAAACATAGAAAACAATCCAAAAAACTAATAAATGGAGGAGGCATCGGGGGTTTCGTCACCGCCGACTCTCGTCTTCAACTGCAAAGCCGGGAAGACGAGATGCGGCGCTACAGGGCCCTGTCGGAACGTGACAAGAAGAATGAGTTTTATTATGCCATCAGGTTTCTCACATCCCCTACAACCGATCAGCCAAGCGTCGTAGCTGGCAATGCTGAAGCAGCAATCCGAAATGCTTTTGCTGTGAAACTTAATGTGGATCTTGCTGCCGCCGTGAAAGAGTTGAAGGAGTATCGGAAGAATAACAGGGTGCCCTGGTCAAACGAGGCAAGTGCCATAGCGGCATTGCTGGGCTTGTCGGTCTTATCGCCAGCAGTCCAGTTGTTATTAAGTCGTAATACGAGGACGACCTAATCTATAAGATATAGAACAAGATCAAATAAAAAAAAAATAACTTTTTTATAATTATTACATATAATTTTTAATATATTTTTAATATATAATATGTTTTTTAATGTGATAAAGCTGTCTATAATTTTTATACTTGTGGATTTTCTGTATTTATATTTAATGAGCAATAAATTTAAAAAAATGATAAAATTAATTCAAGGTAGCGACTTAACAATGAGTTTAATTCCAACATTTTTTTGTTATCTCTTTTTAATATTCTTGTTATACTATTTTATTGTTAATAAAAAGGCATCTATAATTGATGCATTTTTATTAGGGCTTGGAGTATATGGTGTTTATGAAACAACTAATTTAGCAATATTTAAAAAATGGGATCCTTTAATTGGAACAGTTGACACTATTTGGGGTGGTATTCTTTTCTCTCTAACTTATTATATATATTTGCAAATTTCTTCTTAAAATTATCTTTGTCGCACGCTATATGCAGAAACTAAAAAGAAAAATAATGATATTATAAATATTCGTATATCAAAAGATTTTATATAATTTGCTACAAAATAAAATGTTAAAGCCCAAGCAATAACATATGAGGTATCACCAAATAAAGCATATAAACCATATTCTTTAATATAGTTTTGAAAATAATTAATCCAATAAGTTTTATACTGTTTAGGCCAATTAGTTATTATTAAACTAAATAATAAATCACCTACTAATTGAACCCCAATAAATACTAACATAAAGATTAAAAAGTTTTTATTAACAATTTTTTTATTAGTAAGATATTTAAATATTCTTAAAGCAATTATAATACCAAATGATAGTACATATAATGAATCTTGTAAAATAACATTCCAAATATTTATGTCTTTGCCTGAATACCAATTAGTAATTATATCATTTTTTGATGATATAGATAAGTAAAATAGTGCCATAGGTATCTCAAATAGAGCAAATGCTGTTACCCAATTTAATAAATTATTACTATTAAATTCGTATATTGACATATATAAATTATTAATATAATAATAATAATAAATATAATAATAAATATTATTATTATTATATTTATTATTTATATATGACGTTAAAAAATATGCCCAAGTTAAAAGAGGTAACTTATAAGAATAAAAAACATAGATATCAAATAAAAGATTCTGCAAAAAAAAGAAGAAAAGCAATTAATGAAGGTATTAAAAGTGAAAAGAATAAAACTAAAAAAAATATGAAGGATGCTGCGGCAGCTAAAAAAGCAAGATTTAATGTTTTAAGAATTTATCGTAGATATAAAAGTCCAAAAGAATGCGAAATATTAACAAAGGATATGAAATATATGGATAAAAAATATAATTTAGGCACTACTAAAAATATTTGTAAAAAAACTAAAAAAATGAAAGGCAGTGGGTGACTCTTTTAATAAAATAATTTTAAGTTTTTAAGTTTTTTAAACTCTAAATGACAATCTAGAGAGAAATCATATTCTTTAGATTTGAGAAACGAGTTAAATAATATTAATATATTATAATGAAAACTAAAAAATCTAAAAAGACAAAAAAAAATAAAAAACATGCAGTAGCAATATTATATCCTGACAAACATTATTCAAAGAAAAATCGCGTTGAAGGGACTGTGCGTTTTACTCAAAAAAATAAAAAACTCTATATTAAATACAAAATAAAACATTTACCAAAAGGTTATCATGGATTTCATATCCATAAATATGGTGATTTAACAGAAGGATGCAAAACTGCCGGACCCCATTTTACAACATATAAAAAAAATATACATGGTGGTCCAAATTATAAAATAAAACATAATGGCGATTTGGGAAATATTTACAATAAATACTCAAATATAGTAGGAAAAAAAATAATATCTGCTAATGTTTTAAATTTAGATAAATCAAATAAAAATTGTATAATTGGGAGAAGTATAATAGTACATAAAGATAGAGATGATTTAGGAAAAGGAAAAAATCCCGAATCACTTAAAACCGGTAATGCTGGCGCTAGATTAGCATGCGGTGTTATTGGAATTGCAAAATAAATATATTATAATAAATAACTTATAGTTAAAATTTATTATAAATTAATGGGAAAAGAAGAAAATAAATTACATTATGAATGTAGTAAAATGTTAAAACGACCAAGTAAAGTTAAATTAGTTGAAGATGTTTTGTTTGAAATGAATAATTTAAAAAAAAAACACAAACAGCTTAAAGATGAAGAGTTTAAAGATGATGAATTTAAAGAAGAACCATTTGATGACGATGAATTTAAAGAGCCGGATTTCGAATTATCGCACTTTAAATATCCAGATCCTGAAATAAATTTTTTAGAAATGCTATTAAAAATATGTGGCTGTAATAAAAATGTATAATAATAAAAATAATAATTAAAAAAATATTATAATACTAATTATATGTGGTATAATTATTTTTTATTTGGATTAGTAGTAAATACAATTAATATTCCATTTGATAATGGCGCTAATAAATTAGGATCAAAAAATACACCAAAAATATTAGAATCTTATTTTAATTTTTTAAATATTGATAAAAAAATTAATATTAATACAAATAATTTTATTTTTAATGTTTTGCAAGATGGATATAATGAAGTTTTTCATACAATGCGTGAAGGAAGGTTTCCATTAACTATTGGTGGTGATCATACCGTAGCAATTTCAAGTATTTTTGCCATAAATGAATTTTGTAATTTATGTAATAAAACATTAGGTATTTTATGGGTTGATGCTCATGCCGATTTTAATACGATGGAAACATCTCCTTCTAAAAATTTACACGGAATGCCAATTTCTGTTTTATGCGGTCATACTCTTCCGGCACTTAAACTTAGTGATATATTAGATCCAAATCAATTTGCGTACTATGGAGTAAGAGATATTGATTCATTAGAATTTTTCAGGGTACAAGAATATAACATGTGTATTTTAGAAAATGCAAATGATATTACTGATTGGATTGATAATTTTGATTATATTCATGTAAGTTTTGATATAGATAGTCTTGACCCATCTATAACAAATTGTGTTAATACTCCCGTTCAAAATGGCAAAACAGATGAAGAAATTAAAAATGTTTTTAAACTAATTAAAAAATCTGATAAATTATGTGGATTAGATGTAGTTGAATATAATGCAGCAAATGATAGTAATCATACAATAATAGTTGATATAATTAAATCATTATTTTAATTAGTAAGTAAATATATAAAATATAGTAAGTATAAATATAGTAAGTAAATATATAAAAATTAATTAATTAAATGAAATATATTCAAAAATACCATTATCACAGTCCAATAAATAACTTTTATTAGATATTAAATCTTTTATTATAAATTCACAAGTTCTTATTATAAGATATAAAAAAATATTATTTTTATTAATGTCTATTTTTTCGTTAATATTTATATTATTTATATTAATTAATGTATTAACATCTGTAAAACATGAAATACCATTATGGCTAATATAGCATTCTTTTATTTTCATATTTAACTATACTAAAACAATATAATATTTTAACATAATTTTAAAACATTTGCAAATTAATTTAAAAATATAAATTTATATAAATTTATATAAATCGATGTATAGAATCATTCCATTAAGAGTGTTAAGAAGAACAACTGGTGTATTATTTGATGAAATGGTGCCTTCTGATATTCCAAAAATTAGCGGAATTGACAGAGTTATTCATGGTCCTAACTCAATTTCGCCAGGTTCTGTTGAAGATTCGCCTATACCAGTAAAAAGACCTTGGTATATGCATCCAGGACAAGATGATAATTTATTAGTTCTTCAAGGTACTAGATATATTGATATCTTTGACCCCAAAACAATTTCAAAAGCCTCATTTATTATTACACCTGAAAAGGTATATAAAAATGATAAATTATATTATGATGGGCCGGCAATGGTTGTATGGCCGGCAGGTATTTTTCATCGCATAATTACCGGGGTTGAGGGTAGTATTAGTGTTAATTTTGCAACTAGAAATGCAAATTTTGATTTAAAAGATAATTTTAACATATATCAATTATGCACCAATACAGGAGATTATAATATTATTAAAGAAGGTCATGAAGATCAACCAGATCTTAGTTACAAATATCCAAATGAAGACATTAAATCTTTATTTAAACAAGAATAATTAATATTATTATATTTTACACCCTTGAAGATTTAATTCCGCACCTTTCGGTGAAAAAATAAAAGCTAAAAGGTTTATCCTTTTCTGGATTGTGTAAATTTTGGGTTTACTGGTTCGTCTAAACCAGTTGAAGTAGTTTTGCTTCTTGATAAATAACTCGGTCTTTCCTTGTTATGTATCGCATTTGAAGCAATTTTATAAATATTTGTCGCTCCGTTAGTATCTCTGTTCCAATAACCGCATCCGTTTTTACAACAAATCAGTCCATGAACCATAATACTTCCGTTTCTAAATGGTTTGGGGTTTTCCCTTACCATCATCTTACTACAAATACCTATTTCGCATTTAGAACATCTACAACTTGTTCTAAACTCATCAACCAAATAAGTTTGAAACCCTGATTTTCTAAACAATGTTCTCATTCCTTTACCTTTGGTTGGTTCTTTGAATTTCATATGGTTTTTTTGCTCATAATCTCCAAAACAAACAATCACTTCATTTTCATTACCAAAAATCTTTTTAAAGCGGTTCATCATTTTCTGTTCGCTTTTTTGGGTATTCCTATAACTTTGCAATCTTAATTTTCTAAAAATGTATTTTTCATAAAATGAAAACAATAACCCATTTATTTCACTCTTCTTTTGTATATATTCTTTGAATTTTGTTAGGTTAAGTGATTTCTTATTTAGTTTAGATAATTCAGTTTCCAATTCTATAATTGTTCTATTCCCTTCTATTTTTTCTTGTTTCAATTCTAATTGTATTTTTGAATACTTCTTTTTCTTGGTTTCTTTTCTTCGTTGGTCTTGTGAATATCTAAATGTATTTGCTTCTTTATTATCATTATCAACGCAATAAATCAAATCACACAAACCAGGGTCTATTGCAACTAATTTTTTATTTTGTAATTGTGTATAATCGGTTAGTTCATCAATATAGGTTTCTTGGTTTAATCCTTTTTTCATCATAGGTAATCGCTTACCAATTAAACCTTTTCGCAATAATAATAAAGAGCAACTAATGCCATCTGTTTCTATCATATGATGAAATTCGTAATACTTTTTATGAAAACTCTTTATTTCTGTTCTAAAAAAGAAATCCCATATTTTATCTTCATTTCTCTTCAAATTCCCCTTTGTTAAATAATCACTTTTAATTCCTTGTTTCTTTGTCATTAATAAATGTACTAATGTTGTAGTATCCAATCTTATATGTTTTGGAATAATTTCACTTCTCGTAGGGAATACATTACTTATAGTTTGATTTTCAGTTTCTACTTGTTTCATGATAAAAATCATACATGGAAAATAATCAAATGGACTACATTGTAAATCATAATATAAATTCTTCTTGAAAGTTTTTACAGGTATAATTATTTGTTTTTGTTTATTAATCCAATTATGATAAGAAATATGAGATTTATATTTTGTTGTTTCTACATTTAATAAATCATTTTTGATTTTTCTTAATTGGTTACAAAGTTTATTTATTCGTTCATCTTTTTCCTTCTTGGTAATATGCATTTTTCTAATTTTCTTTATTAAAAATGCTTTTTTCCAAATAACATTTACATATCGTTCAACATATTCTACATAATGTAATTTAATATTATTCTCATACATCGTAAGAATATCAATTGTAAGATAATCTAAAATAGTATTCATATGCGTATAATCCAAATTATCATTTTGAATAAGCGGTTGAAAATCTGTTTTATAAAAGGATGTTAAATTGTCTTTTAGTGCTTTAATTTCTGGTTTTGGTGGTCTGCCTTGTGCTTTTTCATTACAAAGTATTTTCATACACGAATTAATCAATTCACCATTAATATCTGGTAAAGAAGAATGCTTATCATAATGGTCTAATAAAAAAAGTTTCATAAACATTAATGTTTGAATAACTATTTTGTTGCACTTAATAACTGCATTTGTAATTTTAGGTAAGTTAATGTCTGGATGTTTCAAGACACTTTTCAAAGAAAGTTTAATTCCTTTGAAATAATCGGTAGGATGTTTTTCATTTCCATCCATTATAATATTCCTAAATATTTTATATTTAAGTATTTTAACGAATAATATATAAAATTGAAACAAAATAATATAAATCTATTTAACAATAACTATAAATGAACGATATTATGATGTCACAATATATTTATTTATTAAAAGAACGAGAGTTTATAAAGACAAAAGAGCATATTTATAAAGTTGGAATGACTAAAAAAGAAAACCATGAAAGATTTAACCAATACCCAAAAGGTTCGGTTCTGTTATTTCAAATGATTTGCAATAATTGTAAAAATATGGAAAAACTTGTTCTTACAAAATTTAAAGAAACTTTCAAACAAAGAAAAGATATTGGTAATGAGTATTTTGAAGGTGAATATAAAAGCATGATTGATATAATTTATTTAACTATAAATGATGAAGAAAAAACAATAACTAATGAGGAAGATGGTGAGAAAGATGATGATGAAGATGAAGATAAAGATGAAGATGATGAGGAAGAGAAAGAAAATAAAATAAAATTTAATTTATTATGTGAAAAAATATGTAAAACATTTCCTGATTATAAAGATGACGTAAGCTTTGGAGGAAATAAAAAATATATAAAAATTAGTATAATTGATGATGAATATGTTGTATTGTATATAAACCCGAAATTAATGGATTATCTGGATCATTATTATGAAACTGAATGTGAAATAATGCTTGGTAATTATATTTTTAATCATTATGAAATATCTAAATATGTTGCTGACGATTTACAATATTTTAATCATTTAATTAGTACAAAATTAGTAAGTCTTGATAAAATATATGATATTTTATCAACCGATTTTATAACTAAAATCAATAAAACTAAATTCGATATAAAAATTGAAAATTATGATGATTTAGAAATCCATCTAACAAATAATAATGTTTATAGTAAAATAGGAGAAAAAATTTGGCAATTATTTCACTGCAACACTATCATTAATAATTGTTTATATTCTACTATGGCAGCAAAAGACAAAACATATAATATCTTTAAAAAAATTAAAAAAATTAAAAATATTAAAAATCTGTTTGATAATTTTACAATAGATGTAGGATTGTACGATTATAAACCAATACAATTGTATAAAATAAATTCAAAATATTATGATTACGAAACATGCTTACGAAAATATATACCTTATGTCATTCAGTGGGATATTAACAATAACTATTATATTGTTAATCGTGATTATGAATATATTGGATTAAATTGTCATTCTATTGATTATTCGAGAGGGGGACTAAGATATTTGTTTAAGGATGGAAACAAACCTTGGTCTAATATGAATAATTACATTGGAGTTTGTAATGAATATAAAAAAATAATCAAGGACAATTCATTAAAAGAATGTTTAAACACACATAATTCAACTACAAATATGTTAACATTATTTGATTAAAATAAAACTATAAATATGTGTTCTAATATATTTTCCATCTTCGGTAAATTGAAAATCCTTACTTTCTATATTATATTTGGTCTTGGTTAAATGTTTTATTATTGACAACCAAGGTCTTTTTATTTTACTTGGTTCTCCTACTGCTTTTATTCCATTAAATGAAAACCATTTTCTTATTTCTGGTATTAAATCCATTATTTGCTTTTGTATATTTTCATTATTATCTAATTCATAAAGTGTATATGTATTCTTATTTTTCAAATCTAAAATAAGAATTATTTTATCTACAATATCTTCTTGTTCTTTTTTATATAATTCACTTTTTAATCGCATCGGCATCGTTAATATACTTAAAATCATAAATTAATTTTAAGTATATTATTTATAAATTTTTAATTTTCGTTGTCTTGTTGAAGGTTTCTTTTTTAATTCATAATCATCATTCAAATTATAAGCATATTCAAAATAGTTCTTATAATTTTGTGGTTTAACTTTATCAATAGCATTATCTACATTCTTTTCTAATTGTTCGTAATTATTTACATTTCGGTTCTTTTTCATATATGTTTTTATTTGATTAAAGTATGCTTCTATTGCATCCGTTTTTGGTGTATAAGGGACGCAAAATAAATAGTCATTACCACTTTTAGTAATAGCACTTTTAATTGTTTCATTATTATGACTTTTTGCATTATCTAAAATAATTAAATGATTTTTATATTTTGGAAAAACATACTTTTCCAAAAATTCTAACAATCTTTCTGTATTCATTCCTCCCTTCTCATATAATTCTTTACCAACGCATTTTGAATTACTTATAGCAACTAATAAAGTGAATTTACGAAATACAAATTGATTGCTGGTTTTTATTATACAACGCCTACCTAAATTACATCTGCTATATGTTGGTTTCAACGCTGAACCAACGCTTGTTTCATCTAAACAAATAATTTTGTCTAATGGATATTGTTTAACTTTACTATAAAATTTATTTAATTCAGTTTGTTTTTCAATTGGTTTCTTATATCTTTCTTTTGGGAAATGTTCATGTCTTGTTCTTTTTCTTGTTTTGTTGTTATCTCTTACAATCTGTCCTAAATGTTGAGGTGTTATATCAAAATCAGGATATTTATTTTTCATATCAATTACTAATTCATTCATTGTAAGTTGTTCGTTTTGTTTCAATAATTCTAATGCAGTTTTAACTTGTTGTTTAGTTATTTTGTAAGATATTGATTTTCGGTTTCTTCTTGTAAGATTTTTAGTTGTTTTATATTTGTAAATCCAATCACGAAGTGTGCTTTTTTTACAACCAAAAATTTTACAGGTTTTATTATATCCATCGCCATTTTCATTATTCAAATAATATTTAACCGCAGAATTTTTATAATCATCTGTTTTATGTTTAGTCATTATCCTATATTAAATTAAGACAAATTATTAGGGGTGCGGATTTAAATCTTCAAGGGTGTAAATAAAAATATTAATTAATAATAAAAATAACTTTTTTTATAATTTATTACATGTAATTTTTAATATATTTACTTAGTCCTAATATTCCAAAAAGCATGATTACTAAACCAACTATTCCTAATTTACCTTTTTTATTTCTTAAACGTAAGCCGCGACATTCTTGTGTGTTCTTTGCATTAAAGGCCAAAATGAAGCAACTTGATACCACTATTATAGCCAAAACTACTAGAGCTGCCGGAGCATTAATATCCATAATTTAAGAAAATACTTCATTTGTTGTTTGTGTACATCTAACAAATGTACAACATTTTGAAAAATTTTTAATAGTAGTGGCGCCAATATATGAATGAGAACTACGTAACCCTCCTAAAATTTCTTTAATTGTTAATTCAACTGGACCTTTACATTTTAATTTAACACGTTTTCCTTCTGATGCCCTATAATCTGCTACTTTATCATAATACTTTTCTTGGGCAGATCTACTTGACATACCATAAAATACTTTATATTTTTCACCGGCGTCTTCAATAACTTCTCCACTACATTCATCATGTGCTGCTAACATCCCACCTAACATAACAAAATCGGCACCCGCACCAAATGCTTTTGCAACATCACCAGGCGATTTACATCCTCCATCTGCAATAACGTGGCCATTTAAACCATGCGCCGCATCAGCGCATTCTGATATTGCAGATAGTTGAGGATATCCAACACCTGCTACTTTTCTAGTTGTGCAAACGGCGCCAGGCCCAATTCCAATTTTAACAATATCCGCGCCCGCAAGAATTAATGCCTCTGTCATTTCTCTCGTTGCAACATTTCCGGCAATAATAATTTTATTTGGAAACTTACTTCTTAACTCTTTAATAAACTCAAGAAAACATTCTCTATATCCATTGGCAACATCAACCAGTAAAAAATTAAATTTATCATAAAATTCTTTATCTAATAAAAAATCAGGAATTTTTCCTTCTCCAATTGTTAAAATTATATTAGTAAAATCGAGCTTATATAGATCTTCTGGTTTATAAAATTTATGTAATGCGGTTAACATATTTTCTTTAGATAATACCTTAGCCATTTCAATAGTACCAACCGTATCCATATTTGCTGCAATTATTGGCACACCATGCCAAGTAAATGGAGAATATTTAAATTTAAAATCTCGTAGCAAAGATACATCACTTCTAGATTTTAATGTACTGCGCTTTGGTTTAATCATTACATCATCAAACGTAACTTTAATTTCGGTTTCAATCTTCATATTATAAACTTTCTATAATTATCTTTAAACAAATTTCCATTCATATTTTTTATCATCATTATAAATATTTTCTAAAGATTTTTTATATTCTAATAAAGTTAACATATCTTTGTTTGATATTTCAGTTTGGGTTGAACTTGAATTTGTAAGTATATTAGATTTTAACTTGTTTAATATATTCAGATTTTCATTCAGATTTTTATTTTCATTCAGATTTTGATTTTGATTTTCATTCAGATTTTCATTCAGATTTTTATTCAGATTTTTATTCAGATTTTTATTCAGATTTTCATTCAGATTTTTATTCAGATTTTTATTTTGATTTAATATTTTATAACCAATTATTCCTGTTAAATTTACTAATAAAAATAGAAAAATATATTTCATAATAAATATTTATATATTATATTTATATTTATTATGAAATATATTTAAATTGTCATATTATCTATTTTTTCAAGAATTAATTCTTGATACATGTTTTTTGCCATATTTATATATATTAAAGGAATCTTATCATTGTATTCTTTTATAGCACTCAATAACATATTGGGATTACCTTGTTCAACCGCAATATCAACCATATAAAGAAATTGATCAAAAATATTATCATTATTATCGGATGTATCCATATTAATATATTATTAATATTATAATATTATGATATTATAAATTTCAATTATTATTATTATTATTATTATTATTATTATTATATTCTTTAACTACTAATATA
>Ga0302138_10000728_pt1 | contig 16750 bp, 14 predicted proteins | sample CBN3_321_MG_FD_203110 | JGI IMG/M metagenome (GOLD analysis project Ga0302138, IMG submission 203110) | Marine microbial communities from Western Arctic Ocean, Canada - CBN3_surface | ecosystem: Environmental > Aquatic > Marine > Oceanic | place: Canada: Western Arctic Ocean | collected 2017-09-15 | reverse complement strand
CCAAGATTCCAACGGTGTCTTCCGCTGCCAGCTTGCATATGGAGGCGCTGAATGCCCGATCGGTTTGCCGTGATCCCACATCAAGCGATGGAATGCCCAGAAAGGGGGCCTCGCGCACGCCTGAAGAAGAGTTGCCCAGAATGCAGGCTGCATTGCGCAATAGCTCTGAGAAACGACTGAAGCGCATGGATGGAATGACTTTGAACTGTGCCTCAGGAAGTGTGTCGATCAATGATAAAATGCCTTCGGACCCGGGGTCATTATTGGGCTTGATTACTACAAAGTATTTGCCACTTTGCTTTAAAGCGCGAAACAGATCTGCGGCTTGTTGGCCCATGTCACCCACTTCTGAAGTGACCGAATGCAGGATGCAAATTCCATAATCGGCTTGCGCAATTTCATAGTGATCCAAAACATCTTGTAGCAAAAATTCTGATGGCTGCGCGTGAATGTCAAGCTCTGGCGAGCCAATCACATAGATTGAGTCCGCAACTTCTCCGAGAGCTTGAACGCGTTTTCCAGCAGTTTGTGAGCTGACGAAATGGCAATATGCCAGTTTAGAGTTACAGTGACGGAAAATTTCATCGATTGTCCCAGAGACCTCACCACCCTCTATATGGGCGCATTTGATATAGTTAGTAGCGCAGACCAAGGTGCAAGCGACGGCCTCTACCCTGTCCCCATGAACCAACACCAAGTCAGGTTTGTTCTCAATCATAAAGTCGGAAAACCCTAACATTGTTTTGGCCAGGATAACATCTTGTGGATCACTGGGTCGTTGGTTGACAAATTCATGCACGGTTGCGCCCGACAGGCGCTTGACCTCAATTTTGGTCAACCCGTAGATCTCCATCATATGCATGCCGGTGACGAAAAATGATACATCAAATCCGTTTTGGATAGCCGCTTGAGCCAAGGGTTCGATTTTACCGAAATCTGCGCGGGTTCCGGTGACAAAGAGCAGGCGCTGTTTATGGGTCATAGGGACTCTTTACTCTCAATTGGGTACATTCAAAACGGATAACTATTCTGCGTGCGGCTTCAGTCAGTCAAATCACTCCATTTGAGTTGATCATTACGATTTACAGAGCGGGTCAGGTGCTTGCCCAATACCTCATCGAATTTGAAACCGGGGATTTCTCCATTACCGGGGCGGCGCGCCCAGATATCTTTCTCGGTGATCCTATGGCCGTCAGGCAGGTTTTTGTCAGCAACAACACTAGCTCTGGCAAAGCGATAGACATCCTCTTCAGGTCCGGTACGTGTCTTCTCATTGTGAAGGGCAATATAAATTTCTTGGGATCTGTCGATCAAATGCCGGAGCTCGGCAGGGTCCATGGAGCAGGCAATGTCAGGGCCCTTACGATAGCGGCTGTCCGTGTAATGACGCTCCAAAATGCAAGCGCCCAACGCGACCGACGCCAGAGCCATTTCTGGGCCGATGGAATGGTCAGAAAACCCAATGATCGCGCCGGGGAAGGCGGTTTTGAGATCTGTGACGCCTCTAAGTGAAACAATTTCTGGTGGTGAAGGATAGAGATTGGTGCATTCAAGCAAGGCGTAATCCACGCCAGAGCCCTCAAGAATTTGAACACTTTGGCGGATACTCTCGATTGTTTGCATGCCGGTAGACATGATCACAGGTTTGCCCTTTTTGGCAATATGGCGGATCAAAGGTAGATTGTCGGCTTCACCTGATCCAATTTTAAACCCTGGCACACCAATTTCCTCCAGAAAATCTGAAGCAGAGCGTGAAAACGGGGTAGAAAGATAAATCAGCCCCAGATTCTCGGTGTAGTTTTTAAGAGCGATTTCATCGTCTTTTGACAGCGCGCAGGTGGCCATTACATCCCAAATTGACATATCCGCATTTGGTGGAAAGATCTGCTTTGCCGCCTCGGTCATTTCGTCTTCTACAAAATGTGTCTGGTGCTTGACGCATTCACAGCCGGATTTTGCCGCCAGTTGCACCATATGCTTTGCAACCTCAACGTCGCCACCATGGTTGATGCCGATCTCTGCAATTACCAAAGGTTTTTCATTTGGCCCAATTTTGCGATTTGCGATTTGCATGCTCTGCTCCAACGAAATTTTTCTCAATATAGGCCGATCACTGCGTAAGGTGAACCCAATACCTGACATTGATCCAATCTTGAGCGACACCATAAACTTGAAGTAACGACCGCGGCCTCAAGCTTTTTCGCTGGTGTCGTGCGCATAATATTGGATCAATTTTTTTCTCAGGCCGCCCAATACAAAATCATTCCAAACCAAAACCCTGCCCTTGCTGTCCGACATATGTGTGTTCGGGAGCAAGCCAACCAATTTTTCTGGCTTCAACTCAAGGCTACACAGGGTTACCACGGACAGTTTTTCACGACGGCGACGCACCCAGGGGATGCACGCTTTTGCATAGCTTAAAATCGCATGATGCTGCATGTATTCTGTTGGAAATTTCACCGCAAAACTATTTGGCAAAGCTATCATGTCATCTTGGGCAACCCAACTTATATAGCGCTCATCTGAAATGGTGGGGCGAAATTTACGAAATTCTCCTGCCTCGTAAATGGCCAGAAATTTATCCGCTATCTCAGTCCAATATTTTGGATGAAACACCACAAACGAAGAGTTGCCCCGGGCATATCGCTTGCCCTTGGTGAGACGAAATAACAGCCGTGCGAAGGCGGAGAAGGGCAAGACAGCACTTTGGAACATGACAATAGACTTTTCATCTTTTCTGAAGTCAAAAGCCTGTTCGATAGGTCCCAAAATAGCCGTATCAAGGTCGATGTAAATTGCTGGCATATCTTTTTTGAGCAGGCCTTTTTGGAACATCGACAATTTTGCGTGACATTGGCCGCCGGTAGTGAATTCGGGTTTGTTGAATACATCTGGCAGGCCCACGGGTTCGGCGCGCGAATCTAGGTTTTTGTGAACCCGATCTGAAATCACAACAAACCGTGCCACATGGTGGTTATTTTCTGCAATTTTGGTGATGAGCTTGTTGATGTCACCGGAGCCATATTTTGTGCCCCAGCAGGTCAAAACGCACTGCCATTTTTTTGGGGGTTCAGTTCGTTTCAAAACTTTTCCTTCATCTCACATATTCTAAAAACTTAGAACATTTCCTAACAAAAAGCTGAGTGGGTGCGTCACATTATGCAAACAATCGCTTTTGGTCTGTTTATATGAGCCTCGCTGGATGAATCAAGGGAGGGTTAGGGGGCATTTCAGCGAGGCTCAGAAGACAAAGCTGGCATTTCTTTGCGCTGGACGACTTTGTGGACCGCTTAGGGCTGGTATCGTGGGCGATACTTTGCAAATATGGCCTTGAAATCTAGGAGCCTGAATAATGCGTATAATTCTCTTAGCCGTCGCCATTTTAAGCTTTGCTCAAATAGCCACTGCACAACAGCTGACCGACCAGCAGATTAAGAAATTGGCCCTCGAGGCTATTTTGGAAAACCCTGAGATTGTTATGCAAGCTGTGGCTATCATCCAGCAGCGCGAAAAGGATCGGGCAGCGTCTGGGGCAAATACAGTTAGGTTGCAGCTTGAACAAGATCCAAACTCTCCCAACCTTGGCAATCCAACCGGGGATGTCACTGTTGTAGAGTTTTTTGATTACAACTGCCCCTACTGCCGTAAGGCAGGAAAAACTGTGCAGGCTTTAATAGCATCTGATGAAAATGTGCGCGTGATTTACCGCGAATGGCCAATCCTGGGTGAGGCCAGTGTTTATGCCGCGCGGGCCGCATTAGCTTCGAGGACGCAAGGCAAATATGAAGAACTACATTGGGCATTGATGAATGGGGAAGGTCGAGCAACTGAAGCCAGTATCCTCAAAATGGCGCGTGATTTGGGCTTGGATATTGCAAAACTTCAGGTGGATATGAACAGCCCAGCAGTTGAGGCGCATATTGCAGAAAGCAGTGCGTTGGCGCGCTCCCTAGGTTTTACTGGTACGCCCGCCTTTATTGTTGGTGATCTTACGGCGCCAGGCATGCTGAGTGTGGATGAGATTGCCGCCATGGTCGCTGAAGCGCGTGCAGCAAAGTAAGATTTAGGACCACCTTTTTAGTTTCGTTAGTGTTTGGTGTCTTATTACGACAAAAACTATTGACAGCCAACAATCACGCTTCGCGTTGAATGCCGCTATGCAGGCCGGTGCGTCCGATCACTGGGACTATAACCCACCCTCGGAGGCTGCCCATAAATACGTACGCAATCACATGGATTGGACGGTGGTGGCCGATCGCTTCCGGTTTCCGCCAGTGTGATGACAATCGACTTGCTGCACAACCTATGGCGCTGATGATGGTTTAGGCCCACACGCTTGCGTAACGCTTGGCGTGCTATGACTGCCAGAGGATCAACTAGCGCTGATCCTCTGGGGTTAAGCCTTGGCGTCAACTGGTTTAGAAACAAGAAAACCCCCACCTTTTAGTCTTCTTGTGGTAAAGCCAAGTTCATTACAACGGCCAACAATGCAGTCGGTGCAACAGCGGATGTGGCCAGTGTTTTCCAGATACCTGGCAAGTATTGAACAGCACTTGGTACTAAGTTTAAGCCCAGGCCAACTGCTAAGGAGACAGAGATAATGATCATGTTGCGGCGTGACATTTTTACTTCGGTCAGCATGTTCATGCCAGCTGCAACCACCATTCCAAACATCACAATCACACCACCGCCTAAAACAGGCAAAGGCATAGATGAAATTATGGCACCAATTTTTGGGATCAACCCGCAAATAATCAAGATCACACCAGCAATGGTCACAACATGACGTGACATTATACCTGTCATGCCGACGATACCCACGTTTTGGCTGAACGATGTATTTGGTAAGCCGCCAAAGATAGCGGCAATTGCCGTGCCCAAGCCGTCGGCGTAAGTCGCGCCAGAAACCTCGTCGTCGGTTGCATCACGGCCAGCGCCCGCTTTGGTTGTCGCTGTTGTGTCGCCCACAGTTTCAATAGCTGAGACAATTGAGACAAGTGTCACGCCAATTACAGCGCCTAGGCTAAATTCAAAGCCATATGGCATCACCGTTGGAACCTGAAACCATGCGGCTTTTGCAACGCCGCCAAAACTTACCATGCCCATGAACATTGCAACGAGATATCCGGCAACTAGGCCAATCAGGATTGCAGCATTTGAAACCAAGCCTTTGGTTAAAAATTTGCAAGCTAAGGATACTACTACGACAGTCAACGCGACGGTCCAATGCATCATTGAGCCAAAGCTCTCAGCTGCCATTTGGAAGTCAGCGGCACCACCAGCTGCGTATTTGATTGCAACAGGGATCAGGTACAAACCAATGGCCAAAATAACCAAACCGGTTACCAAAGGTGGAAACATAAATCGTATTTTTTGAATTACGCTGCCGAGTGCAAAGTGAATAATACCTGCAATCAAACAAGCTGTGAGCGCGACACTCATGCCTTGAGTTGCAGCAACACCCGCAAGAACACCGACAAATGCAAAGCTTGTACCCTGCATGATAGGTAAACGAGCACCTATGGGGCCTAAGCCAACTGTTTGAAACAAGGTTGCGATACCTGCAAATAGCATGGCCATTTGAATGAGGTAAACTTGCTCAGCCCCGCCGAAGGCAAGACCGGCAGCCCCAGCAACAATAATTGCTGGTGTCACGTTTGACGCAAACATCGCCAAAACATGCTGCAATCCCAGTGGGATTGCTTGCTCCATTGGGGGCGTGTTATCTGGATTGCCATAATCAATAGTAGACATTTATTTTCCCTTCGTTTTTCTGACATCAGCATACGCAGATGCATTGCCCTTATTTTTTCCTACGTCTGAGCGCAGATAAAGTGGTCGTGGGCTTAAGAACCACATTGAGAACCATTTTATACAACCAAATGACGTTCCGTCAAATCAAGACTGCTAGTTAGTATGCGGTAGGCAAGCATCTGTCCAAGGTCGGCTGCTATCTCTTCTGGAATCAGATGATAGATTGTTTCCTATAACGATGGTTTTGATCACTTTTTAGAAATCTCTTTCAATAATTTATAAGAATTTTGAATCAGTGCGTGGCGCAAATTGCGCTGTCAATGTCGCACAGCCACTTGCCAAATTGATTCTTAGATTTAAGTTGGTCTCATGTACGTAGATGGTCTTCAATATATCCGCCCGAGCAAGGCAATTTTCCAGCAAATGCGTGCAGGGAGTTTGTCTGCTGTGCACATTACTGTTGGGTATCACGAAGACTTTCTAGGTTTGGTAGATAACTTACAGAGCTGGAACCAGTGGTTTGAGGAATGTGGCGATTTGATTTCAAAGGCTACCACTTATATGGAGGTTTTGGCGGCAAACGCAGCCGGAAAAACAGCAATCTTATTTGGCCTTCAAAATCCTTTAGCCATTGGCGCAGATCTCGGCCGTGTTGAGCTGCTGTCGCAGCTTGGCATTCGATTTTGTCAGGTAACATACAACCAGCAATCCTTACTTGGCGCTGGGTGTTTTGAGGCTCAAGATAGTGGGCTCTCAGCGTTTGGGCGTGAAGTTGTGGATGAAATGAACCGGGTTGGGATGATCATCGACCTGTCTCACGCTGGGCATAAAACGGCTATGGATGTGGTGGCCTACTCCACGCGGCCTGTGGCCGTTACTCACGCTAACCCAAATATTTGGCACGCAGCACCGCGCAATATCCATCATGATCTTTTACAAGCTCTGTCTGATACTGGTGGCATGGTCGGGTTCTCACTTTACCCGCATCACCTTAAATCAGGAAGTGAATGTTCTTTAATGGAGTTTTCACAGATGGCGACTGAAATGGTGGAAATCTATGGCAATGAGATGTTTGGGATTGGCTCAGACCTCTGCCAAGATCAACCCGATAGCGTGGTCAATTGGATGCGTAATGGCCATTGGAGGAAAATATCCACTCCGCCAGCCGTTTTTCCGGACTGCCCAGTTTGGTTCTGCGATAATCGAGACTTCCTTACTCTCGCCGGTGGGTTCAAAGCCGCGGGTCTTCCAGCGGAACATGTTGCAGGAATTCTTGGTGATAATTGGATGGCGTTCTGGCAGAGAGGGTTTGTTCCGTCATGAAAGATGCTGTTATTGCAGAAGCTGGATTGCGCCACTCTGAGGAAGTGATGCGCTTATCGCGTATGGGGGCGATGTTTCCCTCGCGCCTCTCTTTTTTGCGAAGCCTAACCCGCCGATTGATCGCTGATAAAAGCAATGTATCCCGCCATCATTGGGATATGGACGCGGAAGGGTTTGGCACAGCTGTTTATTCCGTCGATCTCGGAGGTCATACATATTCCCTATTTGCCATAACCCAGCCGCTTGATCCGGACATGCGGACGGATCGTGTGATTGCCGAAGCTTGGGATTCAGCCTTTGTGCTCTATGACGGGCTGCCTAATGCTTTGGAGATTGCGCGGTTATCAAAGAACGCACCGCTGCAAGAATTGGGTCAGTTCACGCAAAAAGATCTCTGTCTGTCGCGTGCTAATAAATCTGTGCGTTTATTTGATCAGATAGTAACATCACTGCGTAATGGAGCTGACCTGCCCATGGGCATGATACAAGATATTGGTTATTTGATGCGCACCACAGCGGTCTATGGCAATGGCAAGTTTGGGATCGCTGACCGAAGTGAGATTGACGCGCGCCCAGGCCTTCAAGGTCCGTTCATGGCTGAAATGCTTACAGTTTGGTTAATTAGGACATTCACTCACGACTTGGTTGAACATGTGGGGGGCGGTAAGCTGCCTGATCATGTGAAGCGTCAACTTGGAATTGGAAATTCAACAGGGCTTGGAATGGCGCCGTTTTTGGTATCTCATCCTCTATTGCTTCACTCTTGGATGATTTGCCGTGAAACGGCTTTAGCGCGAGTTAGAGTGACCGAATTTGGTATGGATACAGCGGTGCAGCTGATAGATCTAAGTCGCCGAGCAGCACAACATCTGTTAGAATGGAATATTGCCGATCCGCTGCATCACGCCAGAATTGTGAAACTTCGGCGGGAATGGGCGGGATTGACCTGTGGCCTGACTGCTGAGCTCTTGATGGCTGAGGGCGCGTTGGACAGACTGCTTTTGCAAAGTGTAGCTGGCAGCGAAGACCTTCAAGAATTGACTGTCAGCTGGATGATTGAGCCTTTTGGAGATTTGGTGGATGGGCTTACGGAGTGTATGGCAAACCCCTATGAGCCAACTCTGGATGCGGCGATGGATTGTGCCGAGCTGGGCTCAGCTCTGGCGGTTCACTGTGGCTATGCAACGGCAGTTGATTTCACAGCGCCCCATGCCACTGAGCAATTTTGGTATGTATCAGAGGCTAAGCTTGAGCCACGTATAGGTAAGCGCCACACTGAAGCCGGAGCAGATCGTGAAAGCCCATTAGACATCACCCGACAGATACATTCTTTGGCACAAGATTTGCCAGGGCACACAGGCCCCATCTGGCAGTTCTTGGCGTATTTTCCACAACATCGTTTGGCTGTGCAGCGCGTGCAAGCCTTGGCTGACAACCCTTATTCGGAAATTAGAGACAATCTTGTAGATGCGGATATGGCTCCAGTTGATATGTTGAGGTGTAAATTGTCGTTCTTTGGGGCTAGCAAATTTGATCCCAAATCACAGCTCTGGACCCGGATCACTTTGGCCCAGGGTGCGCCATTGGCCTCTGATTTGGCTGCTGAAAAAGCGAGGGATGATTGGTGGCTGCCGGTGTCGGCACCTTGAATGTTTCATCGAACCAATTAAAAATGGCTGTTTTGAAAGCCTGTAGGGGCATTGGTGTGCCTGTGGCCCAAGCCCAAGAGGTGGCCGCTGCCATTGCGGCGAGCCCATTGGCCTTGAATAAGCTTTTAGCTCATTTGGCCAAGCCGATTTCATCTGCCAGCTTTGATTTTTCATTTGGTGTAGATGTTCAAAATGCCCATCTTTTAAAGGATTTCTCAGTTTGTGCGGATGCTGTTGCTCAGGGCGCATTGCCGGTGATCCTTAGGGGGGTAGCTAAGTGTGACGTTACGCAGGCTCTGGCACAATATCACGGTGTTTCAGCTGAGATGGACAATGGGAATTTGCATGTTGCTCCACATCAGTATCCCGCCCAAAAGTCTGGAAGATGCAAGGTCGACCCTGATGATTGGCGGAGGTTAGGCGTATACGCGGCATTAACATATGTACCAGAAACTGATGCATCGCGTCTGGCTGGCGCAGGCGCAGGCCTCACTGATAACGATTAATTAGCTACTGTCTCAGAAAATACATCTGTTGGATAGCGTACATTCTCAAGATACAGCCCGTCTGACGGGCAAACCGGCCCACAGGCAGAACGATCCTGTGCGGCAAGCGCCTTTGCCATGCGCTCGGGCCGCCAAGCGCCAGCCCCCACACGTTCGAGCGAGCCCACCAGGCTACGTACCTGGTTGTGCAAGAAACTGCGGGCTTTCACGTGAAAGCGAATTTCGGTGCCGGCGTGGTAGTTATGCTCAGACATGTCCAAAACATCCAACGTCTTGATTGGACTTTTAGCTTGGCACATTGTAGAGCGAAATGTGGTGAAATCATGGGTTCCGATTAAATAAGCAGCTCCTGCACGCATCGCGCTAATATCCAAAGGATGCCTCGTTTGCCAGACGAGTCCAGCATCATGAGTGACAGGGGCTGATCGGCAGACCAGACGAAAGAGATAATCTCGACCAAGTGCGGAAAACCGCGCGTGCCAGTCTGGGTCTACAATTGCGCAGTCGATGATCGAAATTTTATCTGGTCGCAGATGAAAATTCAGCGCTCCTTTTAGGCGGTCACAGTCCCAGTCCTTTTGCATGTCACAGTGCGCCACTTGGCCGAGGCCATGCACGCCGGTATCTGTGCGCCCAGCTGCTGCAACAGTGGGTAGATCTGGCTCCAACTTTGCGAGAGCTAGTTCAAGCGCACTCTGAACCGTTGGCAGCGCATTTTGGCGCTGCCAGCCGTAAAAGCTTTGGCCATTGTATTCAATTTTAAATGCATATCTGCGCATGTTTTCGGCATTAAACTGTGCTACAGGATTTAGCAATTGCTGCTCTCGGGGTAACAGATATGGAAATTCTTATTCTGAGAGGATCCAAGTAAAGGAATAAGATGATTTTGTCAGCGACATCATACTGGTTTGAAAATGCAGAAAGGGGGAGTGTGCCCGCTGCCCGCCAAGTCTTGGCGCCAGCGCACCTGTTTTTACCCCCAAGAGTAAAACCTTTGCAAATATTACGCCAGAAAGCACTCCAGTTTTTGATTGCAGATGCGCGGTGAAGGTTCAGTTAGTAAAAGGCGTAGCTTCTGATGCGGCTGAAATTAGTCAAGTCTTGGAGGATTGGGCTGAGGCCACAAGCTGGCTTCCAACCGTGGGTAGTGCCATTGAACGGGCGGATTATGGCCGTTGGCTATTGGAGCATACACAGGTAACAATTTTACACTATAATTCTCAATTTGTTGGTTTTTTGGCTCTTGAAGGTAATATTGTGCAGTCGCTCTATATCAAAGCGGCGTTCCAACGGCTTGGCTTCGGACAGGCGGCCATAAACTACGCACAGGGACAATTCAATGAGCTGAGGTTGTGGGTATTTCAGGCTAATACTGATGCACAGAAATTTTACCAAAAGTTGGGTTTTGAAGCCTTAGAGAAGACAGATGGGCAGGACAACGACTATGGCTTGCCTGACATCTTCTATTTGTGGGAGCTGTCAGATAGTTGAAACAGTTATTCAGTGTGATAGTTAGTGTCGAGTAGATAGCCCTGCATATTCTGTTAAGCTCACGCTGTGGACCTGGTGATGGCATAGTAGTCAAGTATGATGTTGTGATCTGTATTTAAGGATCGAAATTGACTGGAATGGGTAGTATGAATGGAATAGTTTTTTGTGTTAGGTAAATAAAGTTCAATAATAAAAACGACATAATTGACTCCATATATGTTCTGAAAAGCTCTCTCCAGGATGCCAGTTGTACAGCGGTGAATAGCTGCCTATAACTGCTACAAGATGGTACGGATATTGATCATTCTACGAATTATATCCCCGGCGCTGTGATCATGCAGTCGCCGGGCCAATGGCGTTGCAACCCAGTGCGCCCCCCTTTTTCAGTTTTTTAAAAAGAGACGCGATATGTCAGACAACACAGTTGACTACAAAGCTACCCTTAATCTGCCTAAGACGGATTTTCCAATGCGTGCGGGATTGCCCAAACGAGAGCCAGAGTGGTTGGAGCGTTGGGCTGAGATCGGTATTTATGACCGTTTGCGCAATAAAACAGAGCGGGAAAGCTTTACGCTACATGATGGCCCGCCCTATGCTAATGGTAGCTTGCATATAGGCCATGCGCTTAACAAGATCCTAAAGGATATGGTTGTGCGCTCGCAACAGATGATGGGCAAAGATGCGCGCTATATCCCTGGCTGGGATTGCCATGGCCTGCCGATTGAGTGGAAGATTGAAGAAAAATATAGGAAAAAAGGTCGTGATAAAGATGAAGTTCCAGTATTGGAATTTCGTAAAGAATGTCGTGAATTTGCTGAAGGTTGGGTTGATATCCAACGCGAAGAATTTAAGCGGCTTGGCATCACTGGAAAATGGGAAAACCCCTATCTGACGATGGATTTTCATTCTGAACGGGTGATCGCAGCAGAATTCCAAAAGTTTTTGATGAATGGCACTCTATATCAGGGCTCAAAGCCTGTGATGTGGTCACCTATTGAGAAAACAGCTTTGGCAGAGGCTGAGGTTGAATACCATGACAAGGAAAGTTTTACCGTCTGGGTTAAATTCAAAGTGGTGGGTACGGGTGATGCAACACTGGACAGCGCTAAAGTTGTGATTTGGACCACAACACCTTGGACCATGCCGTCTAATAAGGCTGTGGTTTATGGTGCAGGTATTTCTTACGGCCTTTATGAAGTGATTGGCCGACCAGAAGAATGCTGGGCTCGCATTGGGGAGCGTTTTATTCTGGCGGATAGACTGGCTGAGGACGTGCTGGGCCGAGCGCGGCTTGATACCACGATGTTCCGCAGGCTTTGTAGTGTTACGCAAGATGATTTAGCCAAAATTCAGCTGTTGCATCCGTTGCATGGTGTGAAAGATGGCGAAGGTGAATGGGACGACATCCGTGACTTTAGGGCTGCTGATTTTGTGACCGATACTGAAGGCACAGGTTTTGTGCATTGTGCGCCCTCGCATGGATTGGAAGAGTTTGAACTCTACCGTGATCTTGGCATGTTGGAGCAAGTCATAACTTACAACGTCATGGAGGATGGCCGTTTTCGCGCTGACTTGCCGTTCTTTGGCGGCAAGGCAATCCTAAAGCCAAATGGCAAAGAGGGTAACGCTAATGGTGCTATCATCGAAAAGCTCACCGAGGTTGGTGGGTTGCTGGCACGCGGTAAAATTAAACATAGCTACCCTCACAGCTGGCGCTCAAAAGCACCTGTTATCTATCGTAATACGCCACAATGGTTTGCTGCAGTCGATAAGCCCGTCAATGATGGATTGGATACTTATGGAAAATCCATCCGCGATCGAGCGCTGACATCGATCGATGAGCTGGTCACTTGGACGCCTCCCACTGGCCGCAACCGCTTGTATTCGATGATTGAAGCACGGCCTGATTGGGTATTGTCGCGACAACGTGCTTGGGGTGTCCCTCTGACCTGTTTTATAAAAAAAGGTAGCCTTCCAACTGATCATGATTATTTGCTACGGAATGAGGCTGTTAACGCTCGTGTTCTAGAGGCCTTTGAAGTTGAAGGTGCTGATGCTTGGTACAAAGATGGCGCGAAAGAACGGTTTTTAGGTGGTATTGTGACGCCTGAGGACTATACGCAGGTGTTCGATATCCTGGATGTTTGGTTCGACAGTGGGTCAACACACGCTTTTGTGTTGCGTGACCGTGAGGACGGTAGCGAGGACGGTTTGGCTGATCTCTATCTTGAGGGTACCGACCAACACCGAGGCTGGTTTCATTCATCCATGCTGCAATCTTGTGGAACCCAAGGCAGGGCGCCTTATCGTGGTGTCCTGACCCATGGCTTCACTCTGGATGAAAAGGGCATGAAGATGTCCAAATCCATCGGCAACACCGTGTCTCCTGATGATGTTACCAAGCAATATGGTGCAGATATTCTCCGACTTTGGGTTGCGCAGTCTGATTACACTAGTGATCTGCGAATTGGTCCTGAAATTCTGAAAGGCGTGGCAGATAGTTATCGTCGTTTACGCAATACGATGCGCTTTATGCTGGGGGCACTTTCAGATTTCAGCGAAGCGGACAGGGTCGAACTGGACGCAATGCCCGAGCTGGAACAATGGGTTTTGCACCGTTTGGCTGAGTTGGACAAAACAGTGCGTGATGGCTACATTGCTTACGATTTCCAAGGTGTTTTCCAAGCACTATTTCAGTTTGCAACGGTTGATTTATCATCTTTCTATTTTGATATCCGCAAAGATGTCCTTTATTGTGATGGTAATACCGCAGATCGCCGCGCTGCACGTACAGTCTTGGACTTGCTGTATCACAGGCTCACAACATGGCTGGCACCTGTGCTCACCTTTACGATGGAAGAGGTTTGGCTCGAACGTAATCCAGGCGCTGATAGCTCTGTGCATTTGGTGGATATGCCCACGACGCCTTATGAATGGTCTAATCCTGATTTAGCTGAAAAATGGGTCACCATTCGCCAAGTTCGTCGTGTGGTTACGGGGGCATTGGAGGTTGAGCGTCGTGAAAAGAATATTGGTTCCAGCTTAGAGGCTGCGCCGATAGTATATGTCGATCCGGTGACTATGGGTGTATTAAAATCTGTTTCTTTTGCCGATCTCTGCCTCACATCTGGAGTTGAAATTTCTGATCAAGCCGCACCCGAAGGCGTGTTTAAATTGGATGATAGCATCGGGATTTATGTGAGTTTTGCAAAAGCTGAAGGTGCGAAATGCGAACGCTGTTGGAAAATTCTGTCAGATGTGGGGCAGTATGGCCATCCGGGTGTCTGTGGCCGCTGTGATGTAGCCCTTGGATAGGGCCAAGGCGGCATAACTATTTGAAGGGGTGGGTCTTGCTCCTTAATCTATTTCTTAAATGGAAGGCCGTAAAGCGACGCTAATTCTTTGTGAGTAAGCTCCATGACTGCCCTAGTTTTCTGTGCTGTTCTTATTGCTGCCCTGCTACATGCCGGTTGGAACGCTTTGGTCAAAACTGGAAATAATAAACAAACTTCCATGTTGATTTTGACCCTTACGCATGCATCCTTTGGGCTCTGCTTTATTCCGTTTCTCCCTATGCCGCAGGGTGAGGTCTGGATTTGGCTGCTAGCTTCTGGATTTATCCATATGTTTTACCAATTATTTTTGGGATTTGCCTATGAGCGTGGTGACCTCAGTCGAGTGTATCCTATTGCGCGTGGTGGCGCGCCAATAATTGTTTTGATCGGCAGTGTCTTATTTGAGGTTGATACATTGCGAGGATTTGATTTGTTAGGAATCTTAGTGCTTGGATTAGGCATTTTACTTATGGCCCGGGGAGTGTTCAGTTCGGGCGAAGATCGTAAGCTAATTCCTCTTGCTATTTACTCAGCCTGTGCCACTGCCGGGTACTCTTTGATCGATGGTCTTGGCGCGCGAGTGATGGGTGACGCGCTCGCTTATGTATCCTGGCTACTAATTTTTTCGGCTGTTTTCTATACGCCGGTCATATTATTATTGCGGGGCCGCTCTGTTTTGCCCCAAAATTCTTCCCAAATTTCTGTTGGGTTACTGGCGGGATTTGCGTCCTTCGTAGCTTATGTTATTGTAGTATGGGCGATGACCCAGGCCCCAATCGCCTTGGTAACGGCGTTGCGCGAGAGTAGCATTTTATTCGCAATGATTTTGGGCTGGTTTTTCTTTCGCGAGAAAATGGTCTTATCCAAAATTTTGGCTGGAATTGTGATCGTGATTGGGGTTATTTTAACTCGATTTTAAGCGTCTTTTGCCGTGAGTTCTTGTGCAATTCCGGCAAATAACAAATATGTTGAGGTAACTAACAGGCCCAAATTTGCTGCGGGCACTTCCGTAAAGTTGCCCCAAGCCGCCCAAGCCGCAAACCCAACCCAAGCTAACGCTACTGGCAGTGTCACACGGCGCCATCGCTCGGTACGCACTGGGTGTACAAATTTGAGTGGTAAGAACATTGAAATAGCTAACACGGTGACAAACCCGAGGATGATCCAGTGGTTTGGCGTGGTTGCAAAGATCACGATTACAGCCATATTCCATGCGCCCGGGAAGCCATGAAAGGAATTATCTTTAGTTTTCATGCGCGTATCTGCAAAATACATTGCACTGGCAAAGGTGATAACAATAATTGCAACCCAACCTGACCAGCCTGCCAACATTCCACTGGCAAACAAGGCATAGGCTGGAATGAACACATAGGTTAGATAGTCGATGATCAAATCCAAAAGTACGCCATCAAAAATGGGCGCGTTTGTTTTTACATTAAAGCGACGTGCCAACGGCCCATCGATGCCATCGACAAAAAAAGCAACAACCAACCAGACAAACATCATATCCCATTTTTCATTCACCGCTTCCAGCATCGCTAGCATGGCAAATACAGCTCCGGTTGCAGTAAGAAAATGTACAGCCAAGGCTTTTGCACGAATATCCATGAAGCTCTATAAACTGAAAGGCCTGTAAGTGGCAATCAGGCTTTTGGATGGGCCGCGTTGTAGACCTCCATCAACCGCGCTGTATCTACAGCGGTATAGACCTGTGTACTTGATAGTGAGGCATGGCCCAACAATTCTTGGATTGTTCGCAAATCGCCACCGGCGTTCAACAGATGAGTAGCAAAGGAATGGCGCATGGCGTGGGGTGTTGCGGTTGCGGACAGACCCAATTGCATCCGTGCTGATCGCATTGCTTTCTGAACCAATCCGGGGCGCAACCCACCACCGCGCACACCGCGAAATAACGGTAGTTCGGGTTCCATTAGAAATGGGCACAGCTTGGCATATTGCGCAACAGCGGACTTAGTGATTGGCAAAACTGGTACAATCCGTTCTTTGCCACCCTTGCCGATAATGCGTAGCACGTCAGGAAGAGGGTGATCCGCGCCTGAGAGACCTAAAGCCTCAGATATTCTTAGACCGCAGCCGTAAAGCATGGTTAATACGGCGGTATCCCGAGCGGCAACCCAATTCTCAGAGGCCTGTGTTTCCATAGCTCCAATCATCTCATGAGCGGCTTTGACGGCTAGGGGGCGCGGCAATTTACGTTCAAATTTTGGTGATCTGGCCTGCAAAACTGCTGTGGGCTGAAGGTCATGGCGCTCTGCCAGCCAGTGGAAAAATGTTTTCACCGCAGATAGCGCGCGCGCTAGGCTGCGGCTGCCAATGCCGCGGCCACGTTCGTGGGCCATCCAAGCCCGCATGTCACGGGTGTGAATATTGGTCAAAGCTGCAAGACCCTGTGGTCCACCTCGATGTACCGCCATGAATGCAATAAAACCTGAAACATCAGATGTGTAAGCACTTATTGTGTTGTTAGCTGCAGATTTTAGGGCTCGCTCATGGCTCAACCAATGCTGTATCGCATCGCGTGCTACTGGGGAGATGAGACTAGTCTTATCCGCAGGGTCCATCGAAAAATACCTCTATACAAGCCATCTACGAACGGCGCGCTCATAAACTTTGCCGAAAAATGTCAAAAGATCGGTGCCCTGTACGGGTGAAAACTGGTTGGGGTCTTTGG